>Ga0307436_1000781_pt1 | contig 14819 bp, 16 predicted proteins | sample SalMarWE160440MG_FD_202513 | JGI IMG/M metagenome (GOLD analysis project Ga0307436, IMG submission 202513) | Salt marsh sediment microbial communities from the Plum Island Ecosystem LTER, Massachusetts, United States - WE1604-40 | ecosystem: Environmental > Aquatic > Marine > Intertidal zone >...
ATCTTTGCGCTCGGCCACCCCCGCCAGGTGTTCTGGCCCGCACTTTTCATCGGCTGCTTCGCGGTTGGATTCTTCTTGCTTTTCCTGGCCTGGTTCAAGCGCTGGACAACGGAGATCGACGTGACCGACTGGCGCATCGTTTACAAGCGCGGCTTCATCTGGCGCCACACCGTCGAGATGAACATGGACGAGGTCGAGAGCGTCGACGTCGATCAGTCGGTTCTCGGCCGCCTGCTCGGCTACGGCGACATCACCGTTTGCGACACCGGTAGCGGCCTGGAGCCGCTGCGCAACATCGAGGCCCCGCTCGCATTCCGCAACACCGTGACCGCGCGCTGAACGGCGCGCCAAGAGAAAGCTGATGGCGACCAAACCCCATGCCGCGAGCGTCGACGCCGCCGAGGTCGAGCGCTTTTCGCGCCACGCCGCCGATTGGTGGAACCCGCGCGGGCCGATGGCGGCATTGCACAAGCTCAACCCGGTGCGCCTGGCCTATATCCGCGACCAGGCGGCGGCGCGTTTTTCCCGTGATCCCAAGAAACTCGACTGCCTCAGCGGCTTGCGCATGCTCGATATCGGCTGCGGCGGCGGCATCCTGTCGGAGCCCTTGGCGCGGCTGGGCGCTGCGATGGTGGGCGCCGATCCGGCCGCCGACAACATCGCCGCCGCCCGCGCCCATGCCGAGGACAGCGAGATTGCCGTCGACTATCGCGCCACCACGGCCGAGGAATTGGCGGAAGCCGGCGAGACTTTCGACGTGGTGCTGGCCATGGAAGTGGTCGAGCACGTCGCCGACGTGCCGCTGTTCGTGGCAACCTGCGCCGCGATGGTGAAGCCGGGCGGGCTGATGATCGCCGCCACGCTCAACCGCACGCTGAAGAGCTTCGCGCTCGCCATCGTCGGCGCCGAATATGTGCTGCGCTGGCTGCCGCGCGGCACCCATCAATGGGACAAATTCGTCAGGCCGGTCGAGCTGGAAACGGCCGTGGAGAACAGCGGCCTGCGGGTCATCGGCGAGCGCGGCGTGATCTACAATCCGTTTGCCGACCGCTGGCAATTGTCCTCCGACATGGATGTGAACTATATGTTGGTCGCTCAAAAAACAGGGGGAGACGTCCCATGATCCTCGAATTCGTCGAATTCGACTCGCCGAAAGGCTGGAGCCGTCAACAGGTGGCCGAAGAGGCGCGCAATGTCATCGCGCATTGGCAGGCCAACCCGGATTTGCTGCGCAAGCACTTCCTGCTCGAGCTCAACGGCAAGACCGGCGCCGGCGTCTATATCTGGCCTTCGGTCGAAGCCGCGCAGCGCGCGCATGACGAGGCCTGGCGGCAGTCGATCATCAAGCGCACCGGAGCCGCGCCGCGCATCCGCTATTTCGATCTGTTCCTGCTGATCGACAACGAGCACGGCAAGGTGTCGGAATTCCCCGCCGCCGAGATCCAGCCGGCGGCCGCCTAGTTCGGTCATTCCGGGGCACCCATCGAAGCCCGAGGGGCGAAGATGGGCGAGCCGGAATCCAAAACCTCAAGCGCTCTTTGGTCTCTTCTGAGAGTGGACGGGGCGAGCGGTCGCTCGCACCGACGTGTTCAGCGCCACGGCAGCGCGAATGAGCGCTTTCAACGCCTTTTCATCGATCTTGTCGCCTTCGTGGAAATCGATGGCGCGCCGCACATTGCCGTCGAGGCTTGAGTTGAACAGGCCCGAAGGGTCCGTGAGCGCGGCGCCCTTGGCGAAGGTCAGCTTCACTTTGTCCTTATAGGTTTCGCCGGTGCAGATGATGCCGGCGTGCTCCCACACCGGAACCCCCATCGGGTTCGACGGCTTTCGCCATTTCACCTCTTCCACCACGTCGGCGTCGGCCTCTTTGATGAGTTTCCGGACCCGCGCGAGCGTCGCGCCGCGCCAATCGCCCAGCTTCTTGATGCGCGCATCGATCAGCCGGGAGGGGGAGGCTGCGCCTTTACCTTCCTTCGAGGCGGTCTTCTTGGTGGCGGTTGTGGCTTTCTTCATGGTTGGTGTCGTTCTCCCGTCACTTGAGTATTGCTCGTCAGCACATCAAGTCGGGCTAATGCGCGAATTCAAGCTTGTCAAAATTCCAATCGTCGAGGTCAGATCGAAAGGCGAGGCATTTGGCCGGTCGCCTGTAGGAAAGCGAGTTGGCATTCTGCACGCGCTTTAAGAGTGCGCGACGCTTCGTTCCGTTTAAACTTAGCCACCATTCGCGCTTCATGCAGGTGTTCTCTGCGTATTCGAAAGCTGTTTGGATAGCCAGTGTCGTAAGACGCTCCTTTGGCTGAGCAGCAAATGACTTGGCAAATTGTTCCGCTGGATTCTGTCCCCGCAGCCAGGTAACCAGTAGCGCTGGCTTGTTATCCGCAATTAGTACGTGGCTTGCGACATAAACGCCATCCACCATTAGGTCCTGAATTTCATTTCCGTTTACGTCATAACGAGGCCGAAACGCTCCGACCGAAAGCAAAACCGGCTCGGCATTGAAACGGGCGATAAAGAAGCGGATGCGTTGATATTGCGCTTCTTCGAGAATGCTTTCCGTCGCTTTCAGTGCCTCCTCGGCCGCCTCGGCAGCAAGCGAGTTGGTATGAAATATCCAGTAAAAGCGATCTCGGCGAGGATCATTCGATTTGTACGCTCGGCATACCGCCGCCGCGGACTCTTCTTGATTTCGCCGCTGATACGCCTCCGCAGCTATGGCTCGATAGTGGAGCAAGGTGAGCTGCTCTGGCGAAAAAGTGAGAGGCCTGTCTTCAAGTGGGGCAAACAACGCCTTGTCGTGCCGTGCACAAAAGCAGTTAAGGACCGAAAATTCCCTAGCTCCTATGTCTCTCGTCTCGAAAGCCGAATGTTGCATTTGCATCACCGCCGACAAGCGCGTCGGCACCGCATGCACGCGTCCCCGCGTGGCGATCTGAAGTAATTGAGAACGGGGTATGATGTGCGCACGGACGATTTTCCCGGCGCAAACGCCTCGACCATGCAGGCCAGCCAGACACTCCTTGCCTTCGAGGATGCGCTGGTGATGCTGGGTAAAGACCCATTTTGTAGGAGGAATGGATGCCATAATACCTACAATAATAGCGCCTGAATTGTTGTCCCAGCCCGTAGGGCGGGTTAGCCGAAGGCGTAACCCGCCACCTTAGTACATTGGAGTCGGCGGATTACGCTACGCTAATCCGCCCTACGCACTGACGCCGCGCCGGAGCCCCGCCTGTCGAGGTTCCCGACAGGCATAAAAAATTCGGCCTGGATGTCACACCGGCGGTTTCCGGCTCGTCATGGTGTCGGAACCAACAGAAGGAAACCAACCATGACCGCCAAACTCGATCCCAAACCCGATCCCATGGCCGCGGCCCCGGAACTGATGAAGACCTGGCTGCGCACATCGATGGCCGTCGCGTCGAGCCTGGATCCGACGCTCGTCGCGCTGGTCGAGATCCGCGCCTCCCAGATCAACGGCTGCGCCAACTGCATCAATATGCATGCGCAAGAGGCGCGCGCGAAGGGCGAGACCGAGCAGCGCATCTATCTGCTGGCGGCCTGGCGCGAGGCCCCTTGCTACACGACGCGCGAACGCGCCGCGCTCGGCTGGACCGAGGCGCTGACGCGGCTCTCCGAGGGACATACGCACGAGAGCGCCTATGAAGCCCTGAAGGCCGAGTTCACCGAGGAGGAGCAGGTCAAGCTCACCCTGATGATCAATGTCATCAACGGGTGGAACCGCATCGCGGTCGGCTTCAACCGGTTTGCCGATCCGGCGGCCGCCAAGTCCGCCGCCCAGGCGGCGGCCGCCTGATGACAGCCGATCGGCACGCGGACGCGGCAGCCAGCTTCGATCCGCTGCGCCCGAAGCTCATGCGGGTCGCCTATCGCATGCTCGGCTCCGTGGCCGACGCCGAAGACGTTCTCCAGGAGGCCTTCATCCGCTGGATGGAGGCCGAACGGAGCGAGGTGCGTGAGCCCGAGGCGTTCCTGCGCCGCACGGTCACGCGCCTCTGCCTCGATCAGCTCAAGTCGGCGCGCCGCCAGCGCGAGACCTATGTCGGGCCGTGGCTTCCCGATCCCGTCGTCGAAGACGAGGAAGTGGAGGACGTCACGCTGCCGTTGATGCTGGCGCTAGAACGTCTGTCTCCGCTCGAGCGGGCGGCCTTCCTGTTGCACGACGTGTTCGGGCTGGAATTCGAAGAAGTCGCGGCCACTATCGGGCGAGACCCGGCGGCCTGCCGCCAGCTTGCGGCCCGGGCGCGCACCCATGTGCGCGAGGCGAGACCGCGCTTCCAGGTGGAGAAGCAACATGGCCTTGCGCTGGCCGAGGCGTTCTTCACCGCCTCGCGCAGCGGCGACATGAAAGCGCTGGCCGCGCTATTGGCGGCTGATGTCAGCGCCTACACGGACGGCGGCGGAAAACGTCCGGCAGTCATGAAGCCGATCGTCGGCTTCGATGCCGTGATGAAAGCGCTCGAAAAACTGGCGGTTCTTTTCAAGCACAGGGACTCGAAACTGGTCCGTGCCAGCTTCATCAACGGATTGCCCGGCTTTGTCACGCTTGAGGCCGATGGCGAACTGCAGACGACCGCGCTCGACATCGAGGACGGCAAGATAACGGCCATCTATGTGGTGCGGAATCCCGACAAGCTGAAGCATCTGCACTAGGACCGACCGCCGGCAGCGAATAGCCCGGATTTCGCTTCGCTCCATCCGGGCTACAAGCTAGCTTGTCCCGGCCTCCACGCCTTATAAGGAAAGCAAGACGTGGATGCCCGGCACAAGGCCGGGCATGACTATGTCAGAGGAACGGAATGCTCTGGGCCGTTTTCACGCTGATCGCCGCGGCGGCGCAGACCGCGCGCAACGCCATGCAGCGCGAGCTGACCGCCACCCTCGGCACGGTCGGCGCCACCCACGTGCGTTTCCTGTTCGGCTTTCCCTTCGCGCTGGTCTTCCTCGCCGGCGTCATGACCGCGGTAGGCGAGGACTTGCCCCACCCGCCAACGCTATTCTGGCCCTGGGTGCTGGGCGGCGCCTTCGCGCAGATCGCCGCCACCGCCACCATGCTGTCGGTGATGGGCCAGCGCTCGTTCGTCGTCGCCTATGCCTATATCAAGACCGAGCCGGTGCAGGTCGCGCTGTTCGGGCTGATCTTCCTCGGCGACAAGGTCGCGCCGCTGTCGGCTGCCGCCATCCTGATCGCAACGGCCGGCGTGATCGTCATCTCGCTCAAGCCCGGCGCCGGCGAGGCGCGCACCACGCGCTCGACCGTGATCGGCTTAATGTCAGGCGGCCTGTTTGCGCTGTCGGCCATCGGCTATCGCGGCGCCATTTTGACATTGCATCTGCCGGACTTCGTGTTGGCCGCGACCTTCACGGTCTCGGTCGGCCTGGTTATCCAGGCGGCGCTGTTATCACTTTATCTCTGGCTGCGCGAGCCGAAGGTGATGCGCGACATCATGCGCGCCTGGAAGCCCTCGCTATTCGCAGGCTTCATGGGCGCCTTCGCTTCAGAATTCTGGTTTCTCGGCTTTGCCATTACCACCGCCGCCAATGTGCGCACGCTTGCTTTGGTCGAGGTGTTGTTCGCGCAAGGGGTGACGCATTTCATCTTCAAGCAGCCGACCACCAACCGCGAGCGCATCGGCATCGTGCTGGTGGTGATCGGCGTCGCGCTTCTGGTGTGGGCGTATTAGTAACGCCGCTCGTTCCCCGCGTAAGCGGGGGACCCAGGGCGGCTAGCGCAGCGGATTCAAAACTGGATTCCCGCTTACGCGGGAATGAGCGGAATAGGGCTAGTTCCGGTCGTCCGGCAGCACCGGCAGCGGGTGGAATTCGATGCCTTCCTCGGCCAGTTCAGCGGCCTCTTCGGGCGAGGCCACGCCATAGATCGAGCGGTGCTCGATCTCGCCGTAATGCATCTTGCGCGCTTCCTCGGGGAACTGAGGCCCGACATTGTCAGCGTTCTTGACGAGGTGGTCGCGCAGCTCTTTGAGCTTGGCGCGAATTTCCTGCTCCTGCGGCGAGATCATCGCCAGCGGCGCTGCGGGCGCCGGCGCTTCGGCGGCCGTCGGCGCTTCCACCGGGCCTTTGCGTTTCTTCGAGGTTGCCAGCTGCGGCGCCATGATCGCCTTGTCCACCTTGGCCGAGCCGCAATGCGGGCAGGCCACCAGCTTGCGCTTGGCTTGGCGGTCGTAGGCGGCCGAATCCGCAAACCAGCTTTCGAATGCGTGGCCGTGTTCGCAGACTAGTGCGTAGCGGATCATTCGGCCCCCGTGCCCTTCACCACGTGCAGATGGGTCGGCTCGGCCATCGGCTCGACGATCTCGAACCGCCTGCCGTGCTCGAGCGAGGGGATACGTGCGCGCGCCTTGGCGATTTCGCCCACATCGATCTCCGCCATCACCACTCCCGGCTCGGCTCCGCCTTCCGCCAGCACGCGGCCCCAAGGATCGACGATCAGCGAATGGCCGAAGGTCTCGCGCCCGCTCTCGTGCTTGCCGCCTTGCGCGGCGGCGAACACGAAGCAGCCGTTCTCGATCGCGCGCGCGCGGTTCAAGACGTGCCAATGAGCCTCGCCGGTATGCTTGGTGAACGCGGAGGGGATCGCCAGCATGGCGGCGCCAGCTTCCGCCAGCGCGCGATAGAGCGCGGGAAAGCGCAGGTCGTAGCAGATGGTGACGCCGAGCCGGCCCCAGGGCAGGTCGCACAGCACCGCCAATTCGCCCGGCCGGTAGGTGCGCGACTCGCGGTAGCTCTCACCGTCGGCGAGATCGACGTCGAACATGTGGATCTTGTCGTAGCGCGCGGCGATCGCGCCCTTGGGATCGATCAGGAAGGCGCGGTTGGCGGCGCGGTCGTGGCTGAGCTTGATCGCTAGCGAGCCGACATGGACATAGATGCCGAGCTTGCGCGCGAGTTCGCGCAAGGTGGCGAGCGAGGTGTCGTGCTCTTCCTCCGCGATCGCGGCGAAAAGCTGTTCGCGCCTGGCCGCCAGGATGTTGGTCATCTCCGGCGTCAGCACGTAGTCGGCGCCGGCGGCCTTGGCCTCGCCGATCATCCGCACGGCGGCGTCGATATTGGCGCCGGCGTTGAGCCCCACGCGCATCTGGATCATCGCGGCCTTGAAGATCGCGGGTTTGGCGCCGGCGTTCATGCCGTCTGTCCTTGCGCGGCCAGCAGGGCGTCGAGCTTGCCCGCGCGCTCGAGCGCGTGCAGGTCGTCGCTGCCGCCGACATGCACCGGCCCGACGAAGATTTGCGGCACGGTCGTGCGCCCGTTCGCCCGCTCGATCATCTCGCTGCGCCGCTCCCGATGGCCCGACAGATCGATTTCCGTGTAGTTGACGCCCTTGCGTCTCAGCAGGGCCTTGGCCATGTGGCAATAGGGGCACCAGCGGGTGGTATAGATTTCGACGGGCGCCATGGGCTTTCCGTGTTGCGTTGTTGCGTTTCCGTGGCGTGATTTATATGGGGCTGCGCACCGGCACCACAACCCGGGCGAATACCAGCACGTCGACATGCGCGGCGCCGGCGCGCAGCAGGGCGCGGGCGCAGGTATCGACCGTGGCGCCGGAGGTGAGCACGTCGTCGATCAGCACCAGCCGCCGCCCGGCAATTTCTGCCTTGTGATCGGCCGGCACGCGGAAGGCGCCTTGCACATTGTCGGCCCGCTCCGGCTTCGACAGACCGACCTGTTGCGGCGTGGCGCGCACGCGCTTAAGCGCGTCGTGCAGCTCCGGCACGCCGCAGATTTCGGAGATCGCGCCGGCGAGCGCCGCCGACTGGTTGAAGCGCCGCGCCCATAGCCTGCGCCAATGCAGTGGCACCGGCAGCAGCGCGTCGGCGTCGGCCGTGAGCTCGCGCCCGGCGCGCGCCATCCAGCGCCCCATCATGGGGGCAAGATCGAGCCGGTCGCCGTATTTGAAGCCGAGCACCAGCGCGCGGGCGATATCGTCATAGCGCACCGCGGCGCGCGCCCGGTCGTAGGCCGGGGGCGCTGCGATTGCTTCCATCGACAGCAGGCCGGGGCCGGGATCGTAAGTGAAGGGAATGCCGAGCCGCGCGCAGTAGGGCGGCTCGATGAAGGAGAGTTTCGACCAGCAGCCGGCGCATAGGCCGACGCCGTCGCCCAGCGGCTCGCGGCAGCACGGGCACAGCGGCGGCAGCGCCACGTCGAGCGCCTGGCGCAAGGCGGTGCGCAAACCTTCGCGAACATGCGCGAAGGGAGAGGGCGCTCCATGCTCCGGAAGGGTGTTAAGCTCGCTCATGGAATAGAAAGTACCACAAATTATGGCTGTCATCGCCGGCGAAGGCGGGCGATCCAGTAACCACATAGTGGGCGGAGATTACTGGATGCCCTGCCTGCGCGGGCACAACAGGGAGAGAAGATGTCTCAAGGACCGACCATCTTCGATCGCCGATTGCTGCGCGCGCGCCAACAGCGCGCGCGGGCGCTCGGCCCCGCGACCTTCCTGCTCGACCGTGTCGCCGAAGAGCTGGCCGAGCGGCTCAGGGTGGTGCTGCGCCGGTTCGAGTGCGCTGTCGATCTCGGCACGCCGACAGATGCGGTGGCGCAAGCGTTGGCCGCAAGCGGCAAGGTCGCAACCATCGTCGCCGCGACGCCCGACGCCGCGCAACGCGATGCGTCGCTCCCGCGCGTTGCCGCCGATGAGGAGGCGCTGCCGTTCGCCGCCGGCTCGCTCGATCTCGTCGTCTCCGCGCTGGCGCTGCAATTCGTAAACGACCTGCCCGGCGCGTTGATCCAGATCCGCCGTGCGCTCAAACCCGACGGCCTGTTGCTGGCCGCGCTCATCGGCGGCGAAAGTCTGAGCGAGCTGCGCGACGCCTTCGCGCAGGCCGAAAGCGAGATCGAAGGCGGCGTCTCGCCGCGCGTCGCGCCATTCGCCGATCTGCGCGAGCTCGGCGCGTTGTTGCAACGGGCAGGCTTTGCCTTGCCGGTGGTCGATTCCGACCGGCTGACGGTGCGCTACCAATCGGTCTTGGCGCTGATGCGCGATCTGCGCCGCATGGGCGCCACCAACGTGCTGAGCGAACGCCGGCGCAGCTCCCTCAAGCGCGCGACGCTGGCGCGGATGACGGAAATCTATGTGCAACGTTTCGCCGATGCCGACGGGCGCCTGCGCGCGAGCTTCGAGGTCGTGTGGTTGTCGGGCTGGGCGCCGCACGAGAGCCAGCAGCAGCCGCTCAAGCCCGGCTCGGCGACGCAGCGGCTGGCCGACGCGCTCGGCACGAAGGAGCAATCGACCGGCGAGAAGCCCGGTCGCTAGCCGCGGTCTTTAGAATGCGTTGGATACGCTTTGAAACTTGGCTTGCAGCGCCGTACCCAATCCCGTGACGACGGTGGCGATGGCGACTGCAATGCCAGAGGCGATGAGCGCGTATTCGATGGCGGTGGCACCGCTGTTGTCGTGGATGAAATCACGGAAGCTTCGCATTGGTGTGAGCCTTTTCATTGGACACGTCCCGTCGATTCGGTGATGGGCGGAAACCTAAAGCAACGTCATCAAATGCGAGATGAGCGGCACGTCAGCCGGGGGCATTTCGTAATCGCGCAGGCGGTTCGGTCTTACCCAGGCCAACTGCTGCCCCTCCGTGGCGGTGACCGTTCCCTCCCAGCGCCGGCAGACATAGAGCGGCATCAGGAGATGAAAGTCCGGATAAGCGTGGCTGGCGAAAGCAAGCGGGGCGAGACAATCCTCGCTGACGGTTACTCCCAGTTCCTCCTTGAGCTCCCTGATCAGACTTTGTTCCGGCCGTTCATCGTCCTCGACCTTGCCGCCGGGAAACTCCCATAAGCCCGCCATCGGCTTACCTTGCGGACGCTGCGCGATCAGCACGCGGCCGTCGGCATCGACGAGGGCGCAGGCGGCAACGAGAACAAGTTTGCTCACAGCCCTTGATCCTCGACGTTAGGCGGGTCTTGGTTAATAGGTCTTCAACGTTGCGGCGGAACCCGCCGCTTCTGCCGCAACGGTAAAAAAGGCCTTTACGAATTACGAACGATAGTCGCCATTGATGGCGACATATTCCTTGGTGAGGTCGCAGGTCAGCACGCGGTCGCGGCCTTTGCCCAGCCCGAGCGCCACTTTCAGGTGGATCACCGGGTTCTTCATCAACGCGCTCACTTCCGCCTCGTCGTAGCCGGGATCGCGCGCGCCCTGGTGGGCGACGCGAATGCCGCCGAACCAGATCGACAGCTTGTCGCGGTCGGCGGGCTCGCCGGCCTTGCCCACGGCCATCACCACCCGGCCCCAATTGGCGTCCTCGCCGGCGATTGCGGTCTTAACCAGCGGTGAATTGGCGATCGACAGGGCGATGCGCCGGGCGGAGGCCTTCGACACCGCGCCTTCCACCACGATTTCCACCAGCTTGCGCGCGCCTTCGCCGTCGCGCGCGATCTGTTCGGAGAGATTGGCCAGCACCGCATGCAGCGCTTTATTGAAAGCCTTCAGGCGCGGGTCGCCGGCGCGCGCGATACGCGGCACGTTCGCGGCTTTGCCGGTCGCGAAAAGCATCAGCGTGTCGGAGGTGGAGGTGTCGCCGTCGACGGTCACGGCATTGAAAGTGTCGGCGACGTGCTCCCTCAGCAGCGCCTGCAGCGCTGGTGCGGCAATCGCCGCGTCGGTAAAGACGAACGACAACATCGTCGCCATATCCGGTGCGATCATGCCGGCGCCCTTGGCGATGCCGTTGATGGTCACCGCCGCCTTGCCGATACGCGCCGTCGCGGTCGCCACTTTCGGGAACGTGTCGGTGGTCATGATCGCCTGCGCCGCCGCGAGGAAATTGCTTGGCTTGGCGCCCGCCACCAGTCCGTCCATCACGGTGGCGAACTTGCCGGCGTCGAGCGGCTCGCCGATCACGCCGGTGGAGGCGAGAAAGATTTCGTCGGCCTTGCAGCCCGCCGCCTTGGCGGCGAGCTCGGCGGTGAGTTTGGTCGCCACGCGCCCGCTCTTGCCGGTGAAAGCGTTGGCGTTACCGGAATTGACCACCAGCGCGCGCGCCAAATTCCCTTTAGATTTGCCGAATTTGAGCCGCGCGCGGCACCACTCCACCGGCGCTGACGGGCATTTCGAGCGGGTGAATACGCCGGCCGCCGTCGTGCCGGGCGTAAACAGCGCCAGCAGCACGTCGGTGCGCCCGGCATAGCGGATGCCGGCAGCGGCGGTCGAAAGCCGCACGCCGGCGATCGCCGGCATGTCCGGCACTTGGGTCGGGGCGAGGGGGGAGACGGCGGTAATCATCGGCGCGGCATCCAATATCAGTGCCAGGCTACTCCCGGCGATCCCGATTGGCGGGCACGAACGTGCCTACCCTAAGCGAAATGGCCGGCACAAGGGCCGGCCATGACGAAATCAATTGATGCGATTGATCGCTATTGCTTCTTCGTTGGCTCGTCTTTCTTGGCCGGCGCGTCGGTCTTGGCGGGCTCCGCCGGCTTGTAGAACTTCTCGATCTTGTTCTCGGAGCGCAGCTTCTGCACCAGCTCGGCCTGCGCCTTGCGCACCACGAACTGCTCGATCTGCGGCTTGACCTCTTCGAACTTCGGCGGCGGCTTCACGCGCTTGTCCTCGACCTTGATCACGTGCCAGCCGAACTGGGTCTTCACCGGTCCGGATATCTTCCCCTTGTCCAGCTTGAAGGCGATCTCGGAGAATTCCGGCACCATCTGCTCCTTGGTGAAATAGCCGAGGTCGCCGCCATTGGCCTTGCCGGACGGGTCCTCGGTCACCTCTTTGGCGACCTTGGCGAAGTCCTCGCCCTTGTTAAGGCGGACGATGATCGCCTCGATCTTCGCCTTCGCAGCCTCGCTCGCCTTCTCGTCGCCGGCGGGCGCCCGGATGAGAATATGGCGCGCATGCACTTCCTGCTCGTTGCCGAGCTGCTTGACCGCGTCCTCATAGACTTTGTGCATGGTCGCGTCGGTGAGCGCGGCCTTTCCGACCGACTGCATCAGGTCGGACATCAGCAGTTTGCGGCGCTCGAATTCCATCTTGCGCCTGAAGTCGGCCGAATCACCGATCTTCTTCGCTTCGGCTGCCTTCGACACCAGGATCACGTCGGCCATGAACTGCACCAGGTAGTCCTTCTTGGCGTCCGGTGACATCGGCGGAATCTGGCCGGCCTCCGCCTCGGCGACGGCGAGGTCGCTCTGGTGGATGTCGACGCCGCTGACCTTGGCCACCACCGGGTCTTTGTCCTGCGCGTGCAGCGGTCCGGCCGCCGTCAGCAGCAGCGCCAAAATGCCGGCGAAACTGGCGGCGAGGATGGCGGCCCGGCGCGGGAGGGCCGGGCAACCGGCGAAAAATGAAGTCATCATGGCGCTGTCCTTGGGAAAGGGGGGCCGCTTACGGCGCGGAGTTCGGCGGACTTGTCACCCAACAACCGTGGCTTTGCAATGGCGGAGCCGGCCGGGCGCCTGAATATTGCGTGACCGCCACCCTGTTAACGCCGGTGGCAAGCCGCCGATTGACAACAATCCGACCCCCTCCTATCTCTCGCTCAACCTCGGCCGGTTAAGCTTTGCAGCCCTCGTTCGCGTCGAATTCGCCCGAAAAGTGCCGCATTTCCGGAGCGCCGGAAGCGTAAATCCGGCCGCGGCAGCGTGATAATAAGCGCCGTCACAATTTGAGGAGCTTCCCGCATGATCGGCGCCGTTGCCCGCAAGCTGTTCGGTTCCGCCAATGACCGGCGGATCCGCAGCTATCAGCCGCGGGTCGATGCCATCAACGCCCTGGAAAAAGAGGTGGAAGCGCTCTCCGACGAGGCGCTCAAAGCGCGCACCGACGACTTCAAGAAGCAGATCGCCGGCGGCGCCGACCTCGACGACATCCTGGAGCCGGCCTTCGCCACCGTGCGCGAAGCGGCCAAGCGCACGCTTGGCCAGCGCCACTTCGACGTCCAGCTGACCGGCGGCATGATCCTGCACGAAGGCAAGATCGCCGAGATGAAGACCGGCGAAGGCAAGACGCTGGTCGCGACCCTTCCCGTCTATCTTAACGCGCTCACCGGGCGTGGCGTGCACGTCGTCACCGTCAATGATTACCTCGCCAGGCGCGACGCTGAATGGATGGGGCAAATCTACAATTTCCTCGGGCTGAGCGTCGGCGTCATCGTCCACGGCCTTGACGACGAGGAGCGCAAGAAGGCCTACGACTGCGACATCACCTACGGCACCAACAACGAGCTCGGCTTCGACTATCTGCGCGACAACATGAAGTACCGCATGGAAGACATGGTCCAGCGCGGTCATATCTACGCCATCGTCGACGAGGTCGATAGCATCCTGATCGATGAGGCGCGCACCCCGCTGATCATCTCCGGTCCGCTCGACGACCGCTCCGATTTCTACAACACCATCGACACCTTCATTCCCAAGCTCGACAAGTCCGACTACGAAGTCGACGAGAAGCTGCGCACCGTCACCATGACCGAGGCCGGCATGGAGAAGATGGAGAGCCGCCTGCGCGACGCCAACCTGCTCAAGGGCGGCAAGCTCTACGACGTGGAGAACGTCTCGGTCGTCCACCACGTCAACCAGGCGCTGCGCGCACACAAGCTGTTCCAGCGCGACAAGGACTACATCGTGCGTAACGGCGAAGTCGTCATCATCGATGAATTTACCGGCCGCATGATGCCGGGCCGCCGCTTCTCGGAAGGGCTGCACCAGGCGCTGGAAGCCAAGGAGCACCAGCCGATCCAGCCGGAAAACCAGACGCTCGCCTCCATCACCTTCCAGAACTACTTCCGCATGTACGAGAAACTCGCCGGCATGACCGGCACGGCCATGACGGAAGCCGACGAGTTCATGGACATCTACAGCCTCGAATCGCTCGAAGTGCCGACCAACATGCCGCTCATCCGCATCGATGACGACGACGAGGTCTACCGCACGGCGACGGAAAAATACCGGGCCATCATCACGCTGATCGAGGACTGCAAGCAGCGCGGCCAGCCGGTGCTGGTCGGCACCACGTCGATCGAGAAATCCGAGCAGCTCGCCGAAATGCTGCGCAAAGCCGGCTGGGAGGCGCACGACTTTTCCGATCCCAACGCGTTTGCCGCGCTCTATTCCGGCGACGAGGGCGCCACCAAGACCAAAGTGTTCGCCATCCTCAATGCCCGCTATCACGAGCAGGAGGCGCAGATTATCTCGCAAGCGGGCGTGCCCGGCGCCATCACCATCGCCACCAACATGGCCGGCCGCGGCACCGACATTCAGCTCGGCGGCAATGCCGACATGCGCATCCGCCAGGAGATCGCCGATATCGAGGATCCGCGCGCGCGCGAGAAAGACCCGCGCGCCGACGAGATCCGCCGTCAAGTGGCGCGCCTGAAGCAAAAGGCGCTCTCCGCCGGCGGCCTCTACGTGCTCGGCACCGAGCGGCACGAAAGCCGCCGCATCGACAACCAGTTGCGCGGCCGCTCCGGCCGCCAGGGCGACCCGGGCCACTCCAAGTTCTTCCTGTCGCTCGAAGACGACCTCATGCGCATCTTCGGCTCCGACAAGCTCGACGGCATGTTGCAGAAGCTGGGCCTGAAGGAGAACGAGGCCATCGTTCACCCCTGGATCAATAAGGCGCTGGAAAAGGCGCAACAAAAGGTCGAGGCGCGCAACTTCGACATCCGCAAAAATCTGCTCAAATACGACGATGTGATGAATGACCAGCGCAAGGTCATCTTCGAGCAGCGGCTTGAGCTGATGCGGGACGAGCATGTAGACGAGACCATCGCCGACATGCGCCACGACGTGATCGACGAACTGGTCGCCAAGCACATTCCGGAGAAGGC
>Ga0307436_1000783_pt1 | contig 14814 bp, 14 predicted proteins | sample SalMarWE160440MG_FD_202513 | JGI IMG/M metagenome (GOLD analysis project Ga0307436, IMG submission 202513) | Salt marsh sediment microbial communities from the Plum Island Ecosystem LTER, Massachusetts, United States - WE1604-40 | ecosystem: Environmental > Aquatic > Marine > Intertidal zone >...
AGCTGGCCCCCTGAAAGCGGACATTAGACGGCGCGGGAGTGATGTCCGCTTAGCGCCAAAACCGGACGTCCAGTGCCATGACGGTTAATTGAACCGCTCCACTCAACTATGGATCTCCGGCTTCTCATGCAGAACCATGTTCAACAAGGAACGGTGGACTTCAATTCGGCCGTTGTAATCAATCAGGCCCAATCGGCGAAATTTGTTCATGAAAAAGTTGACGCGCGCTCGCGTCGTACCGATCATGTCCGCCAATGTCTCTTGACTGATTTTCGCCAGCAATGGCTGGACCTCACTATCTTCGCCAAAGTTCGCAAGAATCAGGAGCGCTCGAGCCAAGCGCTTCTCGCTCGAGTTGAACAACTGATCGACCAAATCCGCCTGAATATGACTGTTGCGGACCAAGATGTGCGAGATAAAAAAATCGGCAAACGCCGGCTCATCGTGGATCACCCTGGTGATCTCTGCTTTCGTGATTTGCAAAATCGAACATTCCGTCAGAGCGGTCGCCGTTGTCAAACGTACGGTCTCTCCGTTCGCGCATCCTTCCCCGACGAAATCGCCGGCTGTCAGCACAGCAACAACCGCTTCCTTGCCATCCTCAGAGGTCACGGTGAGCTTGGCGGAGCCTGCCTGAATGTAATAAACCAAATCCGCAGGATCGCCCTGATGAAAGATAAATTGATTTGGCGCGTATTGAGATACGGTTCGTCCCCCGTTTGCTTTTGAAAGATAAGCGTCGGGGTCGAACGGGTGTCCACCCTTTTGATTCATGACAAGGCCCTCGTCGGGGCAAGAATCTGATCTGCTAGGTATAGTTGTATAGCAAATGTGAACAATGTCCGATATCGGTCATTTGCCGTTTAGTGGCTTTTTTCCAAAATTCTTCCGATGAAGGGAAGGCCCTAAACTATTGGGGTAGGCTCACGTTTGCGTGAACCTCAGCGGGCCGTGGTGCCTTCCATTAACTAACTGAAATAAAATGTCAATCGGAACGCGCTATGCTAATATGCATCTAGGTTGCCGTTGAGGGCGCTCTCGGAGCGCCATTTTTGTCCCCCGGTATTCCTTCCCGACCGTACGGGTATGAGGACACCAACGTGCCCAAAACCCAGCTTCACACCAATCAGTTTCTCGCGTCGCTATCACGGGCGGATTACGCGCGCCTTGCGCCTTGGTTGAAGCCGATCGTGCTGAAACAAGGAACGCTGCTTTGCGAACCCGGCGATGTGGTCAAGCAAGTTTACTTTCCGCATATTGGCATGATTTCGCTCCTCAAAGTCATGCAAAGCGGCAAAGCGATTGAAACGGCGACCATCGGGCATGAGGGCGCCATCGGGATCATGGCGGGGTTTGGAACGTACACCACACTCGCTCGGGCAACGGTTCAGTTGCGCTTGACCGGAGTGCAGATTGCCGCTGTTCCCTTTCGAAAGGCGGCGCATGAGAGCACTGCGTTACAAAAACTGATTGTGAAACACCGTGAACTCCTTCTCTTTCAGACACAGACCACAGCGGCGTGCAATGCCTTGCATCTGATTGAAGCCCGTTTTTGCCGTTGGGTTCTTCAAGCGAGCGACCGGTCGGATATCGATTTGCTTTCGTTAACGCAGGAACTTCTCTCTCAGATGCTCGGAGTACGGCGCGCTTCCGTGAATGAAGCTGCAAACAAGCTCCAAGCCGCAGGAATTATTAAATATACACGCGGTACGGTGAAGATTGTTAATCGCAAACGTCTCAAGACGCTGTCGTGTGAATGTTACGGGACGCTGTTGGCTAAAACAGCGAAGATATTGCAACAGTAATAATTTTGCGCCGGTTTCAGCGTTGTCAGCATTGCGTCATTTTTCCACCCGTCAGCGAACGATTGAGGCAACTCTGAGCATCAGTCGCTTTTGGTCATAAGCGAAGAAATTGTCACCCAACAGTCTGCGACGCTGCCGACCTTCCAGTATCCTGAGCCTGAACAAGCCGACGCTGAAATACCTTCCGTCGCGACGGAGGTGTTGATCGCCGTCCATAACTTGGAGCGTCTCAAGGCACTCGTCGACTGGCGGGCGGAGCACGGCCAGTCTTTTCGTGATGCATGGACAGCTCTTGTACAGCAGACGGATGATACCGGGAGGTATCTTGCCCGCACCATCGCTGGCCAAATCGAAGTCCTCGAGCAAGCGATCGACAGGGCATAGCCGCTCGATGAACTGGCAAAAAGTCCTTCCTCCGCAGCCGAGGCGTCGGACAATCAAATCCGTCCACACGGCCTAAGGTCAGCCTCGGGCGCTGCGCGACTAATAGCCGGCCTGGCCGATCTAATATTCAGCGAATCGCCGGTTTACGATTTGACCAGTTTGATCCTGGCCTGGTCGCGTGGGGAGGTCGCCGGCAGACCTTTGCGGAAGTCTGCGAGGATATTTGCGCCGATTTCAGAAGCCGGTATCGGCCGGCCAAAGTAGAAGCCTTGCACCAGATCTCCATCGGCCCTCTGAAGAAAGTCGACCTGGTCGGACGTCTCGATCCCTTCGACTGTCACGCGCATGTGCATCTCGCGGCCGAGCGCGATGATGCTCTTCACCACCGTCTCCACGTCGCGCTCCGAGCGCTCGAAGCTCTCCATGAAGCTGCGGTCGATCTTGATCTTGTCGAAGGGGAACTTCCACAGATAGCTCAGACTTGAATAGCCGGTGCCGAAATCGTCCATGACGATCGACACGCCCATGGCCTTGAGCTTCTTGAGCGTGGCCATGTTGGCTTCGGTGTTGCCGAGCAGCAGCGATTCCGTGATCTCCAGCTCGAGCCGATGCGGCTTGAGGCCGGAGCTCTGCAAGGCTTCGGCAACGGCGTACTCGATGCTGCCGGATTCAAATTGCGCCGGCGACAGGTTCACCGCCACGGTCAGATGCTCCGGCCAGGAGGTCGCTGTCCGACAGGCCTCGCGCAGCACCCAGGCGCCGAGCTTGTCGATCAGCCGCATTTCTTCGGCGAGCGGGAGGAAGGCGTCCGGGGGGATCAGCGTGCCGTCGGGCGCCGGCAGGCGCACCAAGGCCTCGAAGCCGACCAGGTGCTTGTTCGCCATTTCGAACACCGGCTGGTAATGCAGCACTAAACCCTCATGCGCGACCGCGTCGCGGATGATCTTTTCGAGGGTGATGCGCTTTTGCAGCGCTTCGTCCATTTCCGGCGCGAAAAAGCGGACGCAGTCGCGGCCGGCTTTCTTGCCGCTGTAAAGCGCCAGATCCGCGCATTTGAGTAGGCGCTCGGGCGTGGCCCCGTCGGCCGGCGCGAGCGCGACGCCGATCGTATAGCTCGGGCGGATTTCCTGTTCCTTGTAAAAGAATAGCACACTCAACGCCTCCGCGATGCGTTGGGCGAAGGCTTCGGCCTGTTGCTTATCGGCGACGCCGGTCTGCACCACGACGAATTCGTCGCCGCCGAGCCGCGCCACCATGTCCTCGATGCGGACCATAGCGCTCAGGCGCTCACCGATGGTGCCGAGCAGGAAATCGCCGCCGTCATGGCCCAGCGTGTCGTTGACCTGCTTGAAGTGGTCGATATCGATGAAATGCACGGCGATCATGCCACCGATCGACGGTAGTACCGCGAGCACGGCATCCAGCCGTTCGATCAGGCGCGCGCGATTTGGCAGTCCTGTCAGCACATCATGGTGGGCGAGGAACTGGATGCGCCGGTCGGCCTGCTGCTTCTCGCGCGTGCGCTGATACCAGGCAATTGCCGGCACGCCGAACGACAGCGCCGTCAAGCCGCAGAGCGTCACCGCCGCCAACAAAAATGTCCGGTAGTAGCCGGCGTGCTCGGCGGTCTGGTTCACATGGGCCGCGACAACGGCGACCGGCCGGCCAGCGACCCGAACCGGAACATAGGCTTCGGCAAAATACGCCGGCTGATCGGGTCCCTGCCCCTCTTTGGCATCGACGATCGGCCTATCTTCCTTGATCGCATTTGCGGCGGCCACATCGTATTTGGACAAGTCGACGGGCGTGACCTTGTCGCGGTCGGCGACCAGGATTGAATAGCCGTAGCGATTGAAGATCGTGTAGCGAAAGACCTCGCCGGACTTACGGGTGGCTTCGAAGAAGACCGTGCTGGCCGACGACGGCGTTTCGCCGGCCGCGATCTGCTCGAGATCGCTCACGTTGGCGGCCAGATATTGCGCCCAGTTCTGCGCGGTGCGGGTGGCGTTCTCGTAGAGCAGATGGTCGGTCGTCACCCTGACGGTGATCCAGGTGCCGCCGACCAGCACGCCGAGAATCACGACCAGGAGGCCGAGATAACGCCAGATCGGTGTGTTCTCGAGGTTTTCCATGGTCGACCTACTGGGTGGTCGAGCGGATTGCAGTGAGGTCGGCTTCGATCATCTTCAAAAGCACCCGATTGCGCGCGCTCTTGGCCGCCCAGGCGTCAATCAAGGATTGATAGACTTGGTGCGCCGCCGCGCGGTCGGCCGGCGATGGTTTGACCACCTTGCGCGCAGGATCGGACTCAATCTTGTCGAGCGAACCCTGCTCGCTGGCGCCGAAAGATGCGATCCATGCCGCGGCTGTCCACTCACCGCTGTGTTTGCGGATGAGTGCGCGCGCCGCTTCCGGCAAGCTGTCGAATTTCTTGCGGCTCATGACCAGCACGAGCGGGGCGACGCCGCCGCCGAGGAGGTAATGATTCTTCGCCACCGGCGCGACGCGGAAGTCGAACAAGGCCGTCGGCGCCAGCGCGGCACCGTCGATGGCACCCCGGCCGATGGCGTCGGCGAGGCGCGAGGCCGGCATCACGGTGGGAATCGCGCCGAGGCGCCCCAACAGCTCCGCCTCGATTTGGTTATTGGCGCGGATCTTCTGCCCTTTGAGGGCGGCAAGCGAACCGAGCGGCTTACGGCTGTGGATGAAGCCCGGACCGGCGGTGAAGGCCCCGATCACGACGAAATTCTCATAACCCTGCAGCGCCTTGGCGGCGATCAGGCGCGTATAGGTGAGCGTACCCTCGCGCAGGTCGCGAAACAGGGCCGGCATCTCAAGCAGTTGGTTATCCAGAAATCGGTAGGGCGTCTGGCCAGGAATCACCCAGGCAATGTCGGCGACCCCGTCGAGCACCATCTGCGACTGCTCGGCCACGACCTTGCCAAGCGCGCCGTTGGGATAAACCTTGATCGCCAAAAGGCCTTTGCCCTCGAAATGGACCGCGTCGACAAACGGTTTGATCGCAGCCTCGTAAATCGCCGTGTGTTCGGGCGGGAAGAATGCGAGCTTGAGCTCAATCGGCGCAGCCCGAGCTGCCAAGGGCGCCAGCGACACCACCGCCAGGACAGTGGCGCCGGCAATCGGTCTGACCAGCAAACCGGCGGCTGCGGCGGCACGCGCGGCAATCGATTTTGCGGGGATCAATGGCGTATCTCCTTTGATGAGCGGAGCTTGGCGATCTCAGCTCTAACCAGCTCCAAGAGTTCGCGATTATGCGGATTCTGCGCAACCCATTCCTCGGTCACCGATGCGAAAACGCCCCGCGCACTTGCCAAATCCGACGGCGACGGAAACACGACCTTTCGTCTTGGATCCGCTTCCAACTCGGCAAGGACTTTCTTGTCCAGCGCCTCCATGCTCGTTGCGGACTGATCGGCCAGCCATTGTCCACTGTATTTGCGGATGATGGCTTGGGCCTTCGTCGACAAGCTCTCGAACTTCTTGCGATTCATCACCAGCACGGTCGGCGCGCCGCCCAACTGGATCATGTAATGATATTTGGTGACGCGTCCGACACCAAATTCAAACAGCATCGAGGGAGGGAAAGTGGCACCGTCGACTTTTCCACTGCTGACCGCGTCGGTCGTCTTATTGATGGCGATTAGTTGGGGCATTGCCCCGAGCTTCTTGAGTACGTCCGCTTCGATTTGATTGTTTGTGCGGATGGTGAGCCCCTTCAGATCGTTGATTGAGGCAATGGGTTTGCGACTGTGAATGTTTTCCGGTTCTGACACGAAACCGCCGACCACGAAAAAGTCTTCGTACCCTTTGAGCGCACCGCGCTGGATCAGGCGGGTAAAAACAAGGCCGGCTTCGCGGGAATCGCTATAGAGTCCCGGCAACTCCATCACGGCCGTATCGCCGAATTTGGTCGGCGACAGTCCCGGTACGATGTGCGCCATTTCGATCTTGCCGTCGGCGACCAATTGCGGCATTTGAGCATGAAGCCTGGTGATGGCGCTGCTGAACTCTACTTTGATCTCGATCAGTCCCTTGCCGTCACGGTTGACCGCATCGACGAACGGCTTGATCAAGTTCTGGTAAATGCTCGAGCGGTCGGAGGTATAGAAGGATAATTTGACCGTGATCGGCTCGGCGCGCGCGGCGAGCGGTGTCAGAGTCAGCAGCGTCAGCGCGATCCACCTTATCATCTTGGTCATTGTTTCGTGCCTTCATGTCTTGCGGAGCAGCGCATAGCGTCGCGCGGCGCCAGGCAGAGCCCCACGGCATTCAAACCGGCGCCAATCCGCATCATCATGGCGTGGACCTGAGTTTTGCGAGTGCGGACTCCACTAAACGGAGAAGCTCGCGGTTATGCGGGCTTTTGGCAGCCCATTCCGCGATGACCGAATTGAACGCAGCTTGTGCGGTGTTGAGATCAGCCGGAGAAGGGGTAATCACTTTGCGTAGTGGATCAGACCTCAGCTTTTCCAGCGCCCGTTTATTGTCTTCCCGATACCCGTCAATAAAACGGGCGGCAGCCCATTCGCCGCTGTATTTTTGGATGATGGCTTGCGCCTGCTTGGGAAGGCTATCGAATTTCTTCCGGCTCATCAGAAGCGCAAGCGGAACCACGCTGGTGCCGAGAAGATAGTGATAGGTCGTAAAACGCGTAATCCCGAAATCGAACAGGATTGACGGTGATTTCGCAACACCGTCAATCTTGCCGCTGCTGATGGCCATAGCAGCGTCGGTTGCCGGAAGAAATACCGGATGCATGCTGAGCTTCTCCAGCGCGACACCCTGAGTTTCATTGTTGATGCCGATTGCCTTGCCGCTCAAGTCCCTCAATGAAGCGACAGGCGGGCGCGTATGGATGGTTTCCGGAGCGCTAGCGATCGCCTCGATCACAAAAAACTTCTCGTATCCCTTAAGAGCGCCGGCAGCTATGAGCCGGGTGAAGACGAGGCTGGCTTCGCGCGCGTCACGGAACAGCCCGGGCATCTCCATGACTTTATTGTTGTAGAACAGCCGTGGCGCCAACCCGGGGACGACGAAAGCCATGTCAACCGTCCCATCCAACACCGATTGCGCGGTTTTGGATTGATCCTTGCCGAGAGCGCCGCTGAAATAGACCTTGATGTGGAGCAGCCCATTCGCCTCGTCATTGACGGCATCGACGAAAGGTTTGATTCCGGCCAGATAGCCCGCCGTCCGGTCAGAGCTGAAGTACGAAAGTTTCAGCGTGATCGGCTCCGCCGTGGCTACGACCGGCAGCAACGCAAGCGCCACTATAATAACGCGCAGGAATTTGACGATCATATTGGCCTCGAAACGCCTGCCGAGGAGTCCGGCACGGCGTGAGCCAATCCATAAAACTAAATGCTTTCAGCGCGCTTACGGCACTGACGAAAATTAGCCCGACAACATCCGTAAGAGCCCTCGGTAATGGTAATATTGTACGTAACGGCGTGCTTCTCAACGCCCAAGCGGACCCGAGGAACGCAGGCGCCCCACCGGAATACCGGATGAATTCATCTCGTGTATGACGAGCGGGGCCCTATTGAAGGACTGAACGCGCGCAAGGTTTGTTTTATATCCGGAGCACGCGCGGTCGCATGACCGACTCAATGTCCGAGAGGGGTCTTGGCTGTGTGAAAACTCATACATCTGGGGAATGTAGAAAATATAATTCTCCAAGTTGGCATCCAACGGTATGTCCCCAGCATTATCAGTTCTCATAACGGGGAATTTCCCCAAACTCATTCTACTCGCGCGGCGAGAGTTGGAGTTTTCACACAGCCTAGGTCACTAGCGGACATCAACGGCATGTCCGCTTCACATCCGCTTTGCCCCTGAAAGCGGACATTCAGCAATGCAGGCACGGCTACCGCGATCAGCCTCCAAAGCTGCCGACGATAATCGCTTCTTATCGGAGGCATATGGCCGTTTTGCCGGCCGCATTTGTTCAAAGGCTAGTTGTGTGTACCGAAAACCTTTATCCGCATTGATTGGTCGGAGGAATCACCTAACGTCTGTGGACCATGTTCGGACTGTTCTGCTTCGCACTAGCCGTTTTGGCCTCGCCATTCAAGTCGAAGAGCCGACTTGCGGCAGAGAATGCGGTGCTCCGACATCAGTTGATCGTCCTGCGGCGTAAGGTGCAGGGCCGGGTCCGGCTCACGAGCAACGACCGCTGATTCTTGATCGGGCTTTATCGATGGTTTCCGTCGATTTTGCAGGTCATCACGATCGTCCAGCCTGAGACTCTCGTGCGGTGGCACCGATCCGGCTTTCGCTGCTACTGGCGGTGGAAATCGCGTCTGGGGGGGCGACCGCAGATCGAGACAGACCTCCGTGCGCTGATCCGGCGGATAAGCATCGAAAACCCGTTGTGGGGAGCGCCGCGTATCCACGGCGAACTGCTCAAGCTCGGGTTTGATGTCGCGCAGTCCAGCGTTGCCAAGTACATGGTCAAGCGACGCGGGCCTCCAAGTCAGGGATGGCGCACCTTTCTGCGGAACCACGCGCCGGACATTGCAGCCATGGACTTGTTCGTCGTTCCGACCATTGGCTTCGACCTGCTCTATGCCTTCGTCATTGTCCGTCTGGGCCGCAGACACTTGGTCTGGATCAACGTCACAGCAAGCCCGACGGCTGAATGGATCGCGCGCCAGCTCACCGAGGCCTTCCCTTGGGACGAGACCCCGCAGTACCTGATCCGCGACCAGGACAGCATTTATGGAGTAGCGGTCAGACGCCGGTTAGAAGCAATGGGTATCCGGGAAAGGCCCACCGCACGTGGCTCGCCTTGGCAGATCGGCTTTACCGAACGGCTGATCGGGTCGATCCGACGCGAGTGCGTGGATCACATGATCGTCTGGGGAGAGGCGCATCTGCGACGGATTCTGCGCGCCTATGCTCGCTATTACAATGATGTCAGAACCCACCGGTCGTTGGACAAAGACGCGCCGGTCTCTCGCTCCGTTCAGCGGACTGGAACCATAAGCTCACGCCCGATCCTTGGCGGGCTTCATCACCACTATGTCCGGATTTAGGTTTTCGCTACACACACAGGTCTCTCCCGTAAATCAAACCGCCATCTGTCTCAAATTATCTGACGACGGACAGTTTTCGGTACACACAGGTGTCTCGTCATAAAGATGGTGCGAACGCTTCCGTACCCGCATTCAACGGCGGGCGCGGGCGGGCGCGTGGACTGCCTCCGCTGCAAGCTCATCCTGCCGCGGCTCCACATGATCGGCGCCGGGCAGATCGACATAGAAGATCGTGCCGCCGCCCGGCGCGTCATCGAACCCGATTTGGCCCTGCATGTGCATGACGATTTGCCGGGCGATGCTCAAGCCCAGGCCGCTGCCGCCCTTTTGCCGGTTCCCGCCATCGGCCTGGGCGAAGGTCTCGAACATCCGAGGCTTGAATTCGGCCGGGATGCCGGGGCCGTGGTCGCGCACCGCGATGCGAACATCCGTGCCGCGGGTCTCGAGCGCCACGATGACTTCTTCGCCAGGGCTTGAGAATTTGAGCGCGTTCGAGAGCAGGTTGGTGACGACCTGGATGAAGCGGTCAGGGTCGATATAGAGGTCGAATGAACCGGGCGGCGTTTCCAGCCGAACGCCGACGCCGCAGCCGCCGGCGAATCCTTGGTTGGCCTCGACCGCCTTCTCCAGCAACGTGCGCGCGTCGCAGCGCTGAAAGAAAAAGCGCATCTGCCCGGCATCGAGCTTCTTGAGGTCGAGTATATCGTTCACCATGCGCACCAGCCGTTGGCAATTCGCCTGCGCGATCTCTAGCAAATGGGCGGCCGATTGCGGCAGGCGGCCGGAGGCGCCGGCGTGAAGCAGTCCGAGCGATGCTGCGATCGAGGTCATCGGCGTGCGCAGCTCGTGACTCACGATGGCGACGAATTCATCCTGTAGCTGTTGCAGGCGCATGCGTTCGCTGATGTCGACGATGGCGCCGACCACCATCAGCTCGCCGCCAACTCTGGTCGGATTGAGGCTGACCTCGACTGGAAATTCGCTGCCATCCTTGCGTCGGCCGTTGAACTCACGGCCGGTCCCGTAATGGCGGCTTTCGGGATGCAGCGAAAAAGCGCGGCGGAGGCCGGTGTGCTTGCTGCGCAATTTCTCAGGCAGCAGAATTTCGATCGATCGGCCGAGTAATTCGCCGCAACCGTAGCCGAACAGGCGCTCGACTTCGCCGTTGACCAGCACGATGCTACCGTCACCGTCACCGTCGACGATGACGATGCCGTTCGGGCAGGCCTCGACCGCGAGACGGAAGAACTCCGCTCCTAGCGTGCGGAAAGTTTCGGCCGCGCCGGCGGCCATCCCGACGTTCATGGCTTGCACGGGCTCAGACGCGCGTGTGGACGCTTTGCAGCACCATATGCTCGGTCTCGACCCGGTCGTGCCCATTGGACGCAATATTCGGTGCCGGCGCGCGCAGCCGATCGAGCACGAACAAGCGGATGGCCGAGGAGAGGTTGCTCTGGCGGCGGGATTTATCGATCTCGCCCACCATGGTCGACAAGGTCGTGCGCTGCGTGCGCGCAACATCCTTGAGCCCGCGCCAGAAGGCATCTTCGAGACTGACGCTGGTCTTGTGCCCACCAATGACGATCGAGCGTTTGACGATTGGCGATTTCATGAGCGCTTCCTCTTGTTGCTGCAAGGCAATGCTCTCCAATTGCATTCGGCCTCTTAAAGTCTGCGCCGTCAGCTATTGGGTGCCGGCGCCACGCACAAATGCGTTCCGCGAATCACGTTCCCGGATCGCGCGGGCAAGATGTTTTCCCGCGCAAGCCACGCAACGCGCGCAACGCCACGCCACCCCTCGATTTCAGTAGAAGAAAATATGACACTTATATCGCAGTACCGCTGTACAAAATTGTACTATGCGAGAATGCCCGGTCAGGTAGCATCATGCCGGATGTGGCCGTTGCCCCATACCGCGACACCGCCAGGAAGGATCGTATTACCAGCGCGCGCGCTAGCGTTCGGCGCCGTGCGGCTGGCCATTTAAAATTATGTTCAACAAAGAATTATGGACTCTGATTTTACCGTTGTATTCGATGTAACCGAGTTTGCGAAATCTGGTCATGAATTGGTTGATGCGCGAGCGCGTGGTACCCACCATGTGGGCGAGCGTCTCCTGGGTGATCGGTATGATGATCATGTTCGATTGGTCATCGAGCTCGGAACTCGCCAGCGTCATAAGAATCCGCGCCAGCCGCTTCTCGCTTGAATTGAACAACTGGTCGACCAGATCCGCCTGTAGTTTCTGATTGCGCTCCAGCACGAAGTTTAAAAACAGATGAGAAAACGCCGGATCGTCATTGATAGCATCGATGATTGTTTTCCGATCGAACCGCACGATCTCGCAGGCGGTCGTGGCCGTGATCGTCGAGTTTTGCAGCAATAGCCCATCCAGACAGCCCTCGCCAAAAAAGTCACCAGGTCCGAGGATTGCGATGACGGCTTCCTTGCCGTGTTCGGAAACGATGGTGACTTTGACCGCGCCGCTTATAATGTAAAAAACCGCATCGGCAGGGTCACCTTGCGCATAGACAGTCTCATGGTCGTGGTATTTCGATATGATTCCTCCCTCATGTTTTGCGAGGAAGGCTCGAATATCGAAACTTGTTTTCGTATTTTGTACCTCATCGTTTGTACCTGGCATGGCACAAATATCTCCTCGCGATTCGACATCGTCGGCGCTGTCGGTGCCTCCCTCAATGAATACTTGGTACGCGGGTATTGGGTCGCTTGCTTGATAAGAATCATTGATATAAATCATAAGCGGGGTGTTTTTATTCCCGCAAGACAAAATCTAATTTGCCCACCCATCCGGCGGATTGCGCACTGCACAACGCACGACTGCACGTCGATACCTATAACAATTTTAAGCGACTTCATGTTGCAATGCATGAGTGAGTGACGTTGCCCTGCACATACTTGCAAGATTGTGCGTGGCGTTCGCGTAGGTATTTCCGCACCACAAAATCGTGGTGCTCTCTGCCGTGCAGGGAGGTAACGCAAATGCTGCCATTTCTTTCATTCATCGTTCATGCGCTCATGCGAAGTTGATCGCGCGATTTCGAGAAGCGCGCAGGCCGGCGGCAAAGTGACGCACGCGTGGCTATGAGTTCGAATCGGGGGATCGCATGAACGCCTATCGGGTTCTTCACGTGGAAGACGAGCCGGACATCCGCGAAGTGGTGAAGTTGTCGCTCGCGCTCGACGCCGGGTTGACAGTAGTCAGCTGCAGCAGCGGGCCGGATGCGCTGGCGGTCGCCGCCGACTGGCGCCCCGACGTCATTCTGACGGACGCGGTGATGCCGGTGATGGATGGCCCGGAGTTGCTTGCGCATTTGCGTGAAAATTCGCGGACTGCGCGCATCCCGGTTGTGTTCATGACCGCGCGCGCGCAACCCAACGAGGTGGAGCATTTCCTTTCGCTCGGCGCGGCCGGCGTGATCGCCAAGCCGTTCGATCCGTTGACCCTGGCCGCGTCGCTGCGCGCCTGCCTGCTCCGCGCCCCACGGGCCGCGTCAGCGGCCTCGGGCGTGCAAGCCTTATCACCCCGGCAATCCTGATTGTCAGCGTGGCCGCCTTGCGCGCGGCTGTGCCGGCGCTAGGCGATCATGCTCACGACGCGGTTACCGCCGTCCGCGGTGCTGCGCTCAACGCTGGCGATCGCCTGCATCAACAGCTTGACCCGCTCGGGCCCGCGCTTGACGCGGCCGGTCACCACGGCGGCGCTGGCGGTGACATGATCGGCGGTGATGAACTCTCGATTGTCGATGCCGAGTTGCGCGATGGCCGCACACATCGACTGCGCCAGTTTTTTCCCGCCGGCGGGTCCAAAATCCGGTGCGATGATGACGATCAAACCGTTGCGATAGGACGCCGCCATCACGCCGACGGTGGCGAGTGTCGCACGAATGGCCTTGGCGGCTTGCAGGTAGATGGCACGTGCAATTTTCTCGCCTTGCGCCCCATTCACCACATCAAGGCGATCGATGGCGAGGGTGATCACGGAGACCAGGTCGTCATCGCCGTGTTCGCTGCCCGATGTGAGATAAGCCTCCGCCACTTCGCCGACGAACAGCCCGGTGGCCTCGTCGATCCACAGCGTGGCGCGACGGTCGCCCCAGCTCGACAGGAAATTCAACAGCTCGCGCTCGCGCTCGCGCCGCTGCTCGAGCTCGCCCTTGAGCTTGAGTGCCGTGCGCACGCGGGCGAGCAACTCGATGCGATTGACCGGCTTGGTGACGTAATCATTGGCGCCAGCGACAAAGGCGCTTGCCAGACTGCCCATATCGTCGAGCGACGTAATCATGATGATCGGCAAGTCCTCGTAGCGCTCTTGGCTGCGGATATAGGCGCAGGCCTTGATGCCGTCGGTTTCCGGCATCACGATGTCGAGCAGCACGATATCGACCGGGACCTCGCCGTTGGTGTCGTTGCGGCCGATCTCGAGAATCTTGAATGCCTCGTTCGCCGAAGCGACGCTGCGCACCTCATTGTAGCCCGCGCTGCGCAAGGCCGCTTCGGTCAGCTCGCGCTGGTCCTCTGAATCGTCGATGATAAGAATATTCATGTCCGGTTTCGCCTCCCTGTTGGCGGCGGCTGGGCTGGTACTTTGTTGCGTGGCATCCATGTCGGTTTCTTCCGTAAAGGCGCTAGATTGCGCTTTCGAAAATCAGACGGCGCAGTTCAAGATGCATCGGACATTTTCCCCGTTGAGAAATTCCGCAGATCGGCGGCGGCCGCATCCCGCAGCTTTTCGAGTTCGGTTCTAAACGCCGCGATTTCCGCCGGCGTGGGTGCCCGCTTGGCTTTGGCCGCCTCGCGGATCACGGTGCGCGCGCCGCCCGCGGTCTTGCCGGTCGCGTCGAAGCCGAGCGTCGGCGCGATGCCGTACATCTCATGCAGCCGGCGATGGGCGGCGATCACGGTCTCGATCGAGTCGCCGCGGCCGGCCGACATTTTTTCGAGCGCCGCGAAGCTGGCGGCGATTTTATCGTTGAGCCTGGAGGCAAACCGTTCACGCACGCGGGCGACGTGCTCGGCAAAATCGTCCGCAGTCATCATGCGCTGTGCTCTCCCTGCGATGCGGCCGGGCGGGACACTGGCAGAGTGAAGTTAAGGACTCCTGTGCGCTATACAGTATTCGTTATGGTATTTAAGGCAGAATAAAGATACGGACGTGACCGCGGTACGATGTTATAGTATTTAGCTTATGTGAGTGGACGGTTATATTCGTACTGTTGATAAAGGTACGATATTATAGCGATGTGTCGGCCAAAAAAGCGAATTGGAATACTTGATCCCGGCCGCGTGGCTGCGCCAAATTGCGACCACGCCAAGCGCGGCGACAAACTTCCAACCGTGTCACTTGCCGGCGGCAATCCATTCGCGCGCCTGCGCCGCCTCAGAGAGCGGGAATAGTCGCATCTCGCCTGGCATCATGAAACTGAAGAATTTCATCGTGTTCTTGATCCAGTCTACGTCGGTGACGACGGCGATCCGCTCCCAGCGTGTGAGATGTTCCATCCCGACCTTGAAGTCGGTCCATACGGCGCTGGGGTCTATCCCGG
>Ga0307436_1000785_pt1 | contig 14794 bp, 14 predicted proteins | sample SalMarWE160440MG_FD_202513 | JGI IMG/M metagenome (GOLD analysis project Ga0307436, IMG submission 202513) | Salt marsh sediment microbial communities from the Plum Island Ecosystem LTER, Massachusetts, United States - WE1604-40 | ecosystem: Environmental > Aquatic > Marine > Intertidal zone >...
GTCGCGTCGAACGGCGGAAACACGTTGTGTTCCGCCGGCGTCTCCGCCAGCGTGCCGGCGCTGCCGGGCGTGGCCGTCTGAACCTGGGCGAGCGCTTGCATCGCGTCCTAGGCGCCAGCGAGGCGCGCCACTCTCAGGTGAACAGCAGGATTAGCGCGATCAACAGCGAAAAGATGCCCATCGCCTCGGTGATGGCGAAGCCGAAGATCAGCCGGCCGAACTGGCCGTCGGCGGCGGCCGGGTTGCGGATCGCGCCTGCGAGGAAGTTGCCGAAGATGTGGCCGAGGCCGATGCCGGCCGTGCCCATGCCGATGCAGGCGATGCCGGCGCCTATGGCTTTTGCTGCGTCCAGTTCCATCGTCGAGTTCTCCTGTCAGTGACTGGGGTGAAGGGCGTCGTTGAGGTAGAGGCAGGTGAGAATGGCGAAGACATAAGCTTGCAGGGCGGCGACGAGAAATTCCAACGCGGTCAGCGCGATCGTCGCCAGCAGCGGAAAGATCGCTCCGAACATGCCGAGAGCGCCGAAGGAGGCGAGCGCGATGACGAAACCGGCGAATACCTCGATGGTGATGTGGCCGGCAAGCATGTTGGCGAACAAGCGGATCGACAAGCTGATCGGCCGCGACAGGAACGACAGGATTTCGATCACGACGACAAACGGCAACAGCGCGCCCGGCACGTCGCTGGGGACGAACAGCCGGAAGAAATGCAGCTTGTGGCGGTACAGGCCGTAAATGACCACGGTCAGGATGACCACCAGCGCCATCGCGCCGGTGACGATGATGTGCGCTGAATAGGTGAAGAAATAAGGAAACAGGCCCCAGCTGTTGCCAAACAAAAAGAACATGAAGATCGAGAAGACAAAGGGGAAAAAGCGCATGCCTTCGCTGCCGGCGTTTTCCCGCAGGGTCTGGGCCATGAATTCGTAAATGACCTCGGCGGAGGATTGCCAACGCGACGGGACGAGGGCGCGCTTGCGGGTCGCCAACAGCAGAAACGCCGCGATGGTGACCACCGACAGCACCATGAACAGGGCCGAATTGGTGAACGAGAGATCGACCCCGCCGACCTGGATCGGTATGAGCTTGATGATGCGGAACTGATGGATCGGATCAGTCGCCAAGTCGCCGTCCTCGTCGCCCGCCTAGCGGCGGTCCTCCGGTCCCGGCGGCCCGGGTCTGATCTGTCCGGCGGACCGCAGCACACTCAACACCCCCGCTGCAAAGCCGAGCAGCAGAAACACGATCAATCCCCACGGCGAGGTGCCAAGCCAGCGGTCCACCCCCCAGCCGAGCGCGGCACCGAGCACGACACCGGCGATGAAATCGGCGGCAAGCCGCAACGCCAATGCCATATTCTGCCGCGTCGGCGACGACGGTCCCGACATTTGCCGGCGTCGTGCCGCCCGCTCGGCGTCGAGCCGACGATCGAGGGCATGCAGTCTCGCGGCGAGCGCGGCGTCCTCGGATCCCGACGGGTCCGGCTTGCCGTCCCTGTCGCCCATCGCGCGCTCCAAGAAAACCGCGGATTGCAGCCTCGCCCCCTGCCCGGCCGCGCGCACCTTAGTGGCCGCCCCGAGGGGTGTCAAGAATCCGCAACGTTGTCATAACTGTTTGATATGATATATTTTATTGTCGCCAACCGAATCGGTCGGAGGACGTCGCCGCGCGGTACGCTTTTGTACCAGACACCGTTGTGCGACAATTGGCGAATGAGCGCTCGTGCCAACAGCAACCGTCGCCGCGGGCCGATGATGTTGTCGGAGCTGGTCGGGCGCGCCCTCGACCCGGTGGTTGCCCGCCGCGGTCTTGCGACCGCCGATCTGATCGCAGCGTGGCCGGAGATCGTCGGCGCCCGCCACGCCCAACACACCCGTCCGGTGAAGATCGTGTGGCCACGTGGCGATGCGCAGGCCGACAGCGGCGGCGTCCTCCACCTCAGGGTCGACGGGCCCGGTGCGATCGTCATCCAGCACGAGCTCGATCAGGTCATCGAGCGCACCAATGCGTTTCTCGGCTACGCGGCCGTCGCCAGGGTCAGGCTGGTCCAGGGCCCTGTCGCGCGGCGGCAACCGCGCCAGGAGCCGGGCGAGCGCCCGCTCGATGGCGCGGCGGCAACGCGGCTCGCGGCAACCCTCGCCGACGTCGACGACGACGGCCTTAGGGCGGCCCTCGACCGACTCGGCCGCGGTGTTCTGGCGCGGCGCTGACGGGACTGGCAAAAGCGTGCATCCGCTATAATTTCCTGTGCACGGCTGCGGACTTGCGGCAGACTGCCAGCCCATTTTCGATCACCCGAATCAAGGAAGCGAACGTGGCGCTCAATCCCCGACAGTGGCTCGCAATCATCGTCGCCGCCATCATCGTGGTGGCGGTCGGCGTCGGCGTCTCCTACTACGTCACCCGGCCGGGCTCGGTCGTCATCGCCTCGTCCGGCAACGGCGGCGATGCGCCGGCCCCGAAAACCGTAACCAGCGAGCTGATGGTCGCCGGGCCCCTTGGCGAGGAGGCGCTCGGCGACCCCAAGGCACCGAACGTGGTCATCGAATACGCTTCGATGACCTGCCCGCACTGCGCGCGTTTCCACAACGAGGTCTATCCGGAGTTCAAGAAGAAATACATCGACACCGGCAAGGTCTATTTCATCTTTCGCGAATACCCGCTCGACGCGCTGGCGACGTCGGCGAGCATGCTGGCGCGCTGTGCCCCCGGTGACCGGTTCTTCCCGATCGTCGACCTCCTGTTCGAGCAGCAGACCGCGTGGGCCTACGTCCAGGATCCCAAGACGGCGCTGCTCGACCTGCTCAAGCAGGCCGGATTCACCCAGGAGTCTTTCAACGCGTGCTTGACGAATCAGAAGATTCTCGACGGAGTGAACTGGGTGCAGAAACGCGCTTCCGACAAGTTCGGGGTCGATTCGACGCCGACCTTCTTCTTCAACGGCGTCAAGAAGCCGGGGGAACAGACGCTGGCCGACATCGACGCCATCCTGGGTGGCTAGTCGACGGCGGGCGACGACGGGCAAACGGGGGTAAGCGCTTGAAATTCACGCGTCTGCGCGTGCTCGGCTTCAAGTCCTTCGTCGAACCGACGGAGTTCGTGATCGAGGCGGGGCTGACCGGCGTTGTCGGCCCCAACGGCTGCGGCAAGTCCAATCTGGTCGAGGCGTTGCGCTGGGTGATGGGCGAAAGCTCATACAAGAACATGCGCGCCGCCGGCATGGACGACGTCATCTTCCAGGGCAGCACCGGTCGGCCGGCGCGCAACACGGCGGAAGTGTCGTTGAGCGTCGAGAACAGCGAGCACCGTGCCCCGGCCGCCTTCAACGATGCCAGCGTCATCGAGATTACCCGGCGCATCGAGCGCGAGGCTGGCTCGGTCTACAGGATCAACGGACGCGACGTGCGGGCGCGCGACGTGCAGCTCCTGTTCGCCGACGCGTCGACGGGCGCCCACTCGCCGGCGATCGTCGGTCAGGGGCGGGTCGGCGAGCTGATCGCGGCCAAGCCGATCGACCGGCGGGCGCTGTTGGAGGAAGCCGCGGGCATTGCCGGGCTGCACAACCGCCGTCACGAGGCCGAGCTCAGGCTGCGGGCCGCCGAGCAGAACCTCGCCCGCGTCGACGACGTGATCGCCGAGATCGAGCAGCAGTTCGATGCGCTCAAGCGGCAGGCGCGCCAGGCGACCCGCTATCGCAATTTGTCAGGGCATATCCGCAAGGCGGAGGCGACGGTGCTGCACCTGCGCTGGCTTGCCGCCGGCGAGGCCCTGGCCGAAACGGAAGTGGCGCTGGCGGAAGCGGGGCGGCTTGCCGGCGAGCGCGGCGGCGCACAGGCGAGCGCGGCGCGCACGCAGGCGGAAGCGGCCGCAAGGCTGCCCGATCTGCGCAATGCGGCGGCGAGCGCGGCGGCTGCCGTTCAGCGCATCAGGCTTGCCAGCGAAACCCTCGACAGCGAGCACGCCCGCGTCAGCGCCCGCCTCGACGAGCTCGACCGTCGACTCGCCCAGCTTGCCGACGACATCGGTCGCGAGGAGCGCATGATCGTCGACAACCGCGCCATCCTCGCCCGTCTCGACGATGAGGAGAAAGGGCTTGAGGCGGCCAACTCCGCCATGGCGGAACGTCAGGCGAGCGCAGCTACGCGACGGCGCGCCGCCGACGGCGCGCTCGCCACAAGCGAGGGTGCGCTTGCCGCGCTGACCGGCGAGCACGCCGAGAACGTCGCCCGCCGCAGCGAGATCGAACGGATGATCAATGAGGCGGCGACACGTGGCGAGCGCCTCGACGGTGAAATCGAGACGCTCGTGGGCGAGATGGCGGCGCTTGCCGACCACCGCGCGACGGCGACGACGGCCGAGCGCCGCAGCGAGATGGAACACGCCGAGCATGCGTTCGCGGCGCGCGAGCAGGAGACAGCGTCGGCCGAACAGGCCCTCGCCGCCGCGCGGGAGGCGGCCGCGGCCGCCCGCGACGGACTGGCAGCCGCCGAACGCGCGCTCGGCCGGATGGAGACGGAATCGGCGACCATCGCCGCACTCGTCGCGGCGAGCGGTGGCGCGGCGCCACTGATCGACGCGGTGACGGTGGCGCCCGGCCTCGAGGCGGCGCTGGCGGCGGCCTTCGGCGACGACCTCGACGCCCCCGCCGACGAGGACGCTCCCGCCCACTGGCACATGATCGAGGCGGGCGCACCCGACCCGGCGCTGCCGCCCGGTGTGGAGCCGCTGTCGCGCTACGTCGCGGCGCCGGCGGTGCTCAAGCGCCGCCTCGATCAGACCGGGGTGGTCGAACCAAGCGACGGCCGCCGCCTGCAGGGCGAGCTTCGTCCGGGCCAGCGTCTGGTCAGCCGCCAAGGCGATCTGTGGCGGTGGGACGGCTACGTGTCGACCGCCGAGGCGCCCCGCTCGGCGGCGCAACGCCTGGCCGGCCGCAACCGTCTCGCCGAGCTCGCCGGCAAGATCGAGCCGGCGCGGGCGGCGGTGGCGGAGAGGCAAAGCCGGCTCGAGGAAACCGAAGAGGCCGTCTCGCTGGCAGCCGCGGCGGAGCGCGCCGCTCGCGAGGACCAGCGGCGTCAGCGCCGTGCCGTTGACGAGGCGCGTGCGGCGCTCGCCGGTGCCGAGCGCGAGGAAGGGCGGATCGCGGCCCGGCGCGGTGCCCTCGAGGAGGCGCTAGCGCGGCTGACCGGCGACCGCGACGAGAACGAAGCCGCCGTGGCCGCCGGGCGCGCGGCGCGCGCGGCCGCGCCCGACCCGGCCGTCCTCTCCGACAAGCTTGCCGAGCAGCGTCGCCGCGTCGAGGAAGACCGCGCCGTCATGGCCGAGGCGCGCGCCGCCGTCGAAGGGTTCGTTCGCGAAGCGGAAATGCGGTCGGGGCGGCTTGCCGCGATCGCCGTCGAGCGGCAGACGTGGCACGAACGCGCCACCAATGCCGAGGGCCAGATCGCCACGCTCGCCGCCCGCCACCGCGAGGCGGAGGCCGAGAAAGAGGCTCTTGCCGGCGAGCCGGAGCGGATCGAGGGCAAGCGTCAGGCGCTGGTTTCCGAAATCGCCGTCGCCGAGGCGGTGCGGGCGCAGGCGGCCGAGGCTCTTGCCGCCGGCGAGACGGCGCTGGCCGAGGCCGACAAGGTGGCCCGCGCCGCGCTGGAGGCGCTTGCCGAAGCGCGCGAGCAACGCGGGCGGGCGGAGGAACGCGTGGTCGCTGCCCGGCAACGGTTGGCGGAAGTCGCCGAGCGCATCGGCGAGGCGCTCGACTGCGCGCCGGAGGAAGTCGCCGCGGTTGCCGAGTTCAAGCCGGACCAGGGGCTGCCGGATCTTGCCGACATCGAGGCGCGGCTCGAACGCTATCGCCAGGAGCGCGAGCGGCTCGGCGCGGTCAACCTCAGGGCCGAGGCGGAAGCCGCCGAGCTCGGCGGGCGTCGCGACAAGCTCGTCGGCGAGCGCGACGACCTGATCGCCGCCATCCAGCGCCTGCGCCAGGGGATCGCCAGCCTCAATCGCGAGGGTCGCCAGCGGCTGAGCGCGGCGTTCGTCACGGTCAACGATCACTTCGGACGGCTGTTCACCCACCTGTTCGGAGGCGGTGGCGCCGAATTGCAGCTGACCGACTCCGACGACCCGCTGGAAGCCGGCCTCGAGATCATGGCACGGCCGCCCGGCAAGAAGCCGCAGACGATGACGCTGCTCTCGGGCGGCGAGCAGGCGCTGACCGCACTGTCGTTGATCTTTGCGGTGTTCCTGACCAACCCGGCACCGATCTGCGTGCTCGACGAGGTCGATTCACCGCTCGACGACGCCAATGTCGAGCGTTTCTGCGACCTCCTCGACGAAATGGCGCGCGATACCGATACCCGCTTCCTGGTCGTCACGCACAATCCGATCACCATGGCGCGCATGCAGCGGCTGTTCGGCGTCACCATGGCGGAGCGTGGCGTTTCGCAACTGGTCTCGGTCGACCTCGAGACGGCGGAGCGGTTCCGCGAGGCGGGCTGAGGCCGACCGGCACGCTATGACGTCCGCAGCCACCGCCCTGCTTGGCTGGTACGACCGCCACGCCCGCCGCTTGCCGTGGCGGGTGGGCCCGCGCGAGCAGGCCCGCGGCATCAGGCCGGATCCCTATCGGGTGTGGCTTTCCGAGATCATGCTGCAGCAGACGACCGTCGCCGCGGTCAAACCGTACTTTCAGGCGTTCGTCGCCCGCTGGCCGACGGTGAACGCCCTCGCGCGAGCGCCGCGCGAGGAGGTGATGAAGGCATGGGCAGGGCTTGGCTACTACGCCCGCGCCCGCAACCTCAAGGCATGCGCAGAGGTAGTCTGGCGCGATCACGGTGGCCGCTTCCCCGGGACGGCCGTTGAACTCAAGGCGCTGCCCGGCATCGGCGACTACACCGCCGCGGCGGTGGCAGCGATCGCGTTCGATCGACCGGAGACGGTGGTCGACGGCAATATCGAGCGGATCATCGCGCGCCTGTTTGCGGTCGGCCTGCCGTTGCCGGGGGCCAAGGCAACCATCCGCGACCACCAGCGCGCGCTGACGCCGGCGGTACGCGCCGGCGACTACGTCCAGGCGATGATGGATCTCGCCGCGGCGATCTGTACGGTGAAGAGACCGGCGTGCGCGGTCTGTCCGCTGGCGTCAAGCTGTCGCGCCTCCGCCGCCGGCAATCCCGAGGCCTATCCGGTCAGGCCGGCAAAGGTGATGCGGCCGACCCGGTATGGTGCCGCCTTCGTGGCGGTCAGGTCGGATGGGGCGGTGCTGCTCAGGCGCCGCCCGGACAACGGGCTGCTCGGCGGTATGGTCGAGGTGCCCGGCAGCCAATGGTCGAGTCGCACGAGGCGCTTGCCGGGACCGATTGACGCACCGCTTCAGGCCGACTGGCGCCGTTTGCCGGGCGTGGTGGTTCACGTGTTCACCCACTTCCGCCTCGAGCTCGCCGTGTGGACGGCGCGGTTCGACGGCGCCGCCCCTGCCGGGTACTGGTGGGCTGCCGCCGCAACCCTGCACGAAGAGGCGCTGCCGAGCGTGATGAAAAAAGTGATCGAGGTCGCGCTGCCCGGCGCGACGCGGACGAAGCCGCAAGGAAAGGCGGCGTGAGCGACATACGCCATATCGTCCTCGACCTCGGCGACGTGCTGCTGCTGTGGGATCCGGAGCGCCCCTACCGGCGGCTGATCCCCGACGAGGCGGAGCGGCACCGCTTCCTCACCGAGGTGTGCTCGCCGGAGTGGAACATCGAGCAGGATCGCGGCCGGTCGTGGCCAGAGGCCGAGGCCGCGCTGATCGCCGCCTATCCGGCCGACGAGGCGATGATCCGTGCCTACCGTCGCCATTGGTCGGAGATGATGCCCGGCGAGATCGACGCAACGGTGACGGTGCTCGATGATCTGCTCGCCAGCGGACACGACGTGACGGCGCTTACCAATTTCGCCTCCGACACCTTCGAGGAGGCGCGGACCATGTTCCCGCTCCTCGACCGTTTCCGTGGCGTGACGGTGTCGGGCCGCGTCGGCGTGTTGAAGCCGGACCTCGCCATCTATCGCCACCACGCCGACACGTTCGGACTGGATCCGGCGGCGACCCTGTTCTTCGATGACAAGCCGCAGAACGTGCTGGGTGCTCGCGCCGCCGGCTGGCACGCCGAACGGTTCACCGACGCCGAGCGCATGCGCAACGATCTCGGGCGCTACGGAATTGCGATCGGCTGAGGCGGTCCTCCAGCGACCCGGCATGCCGCGCTATCGGGTCAACGCGCGTCAGGCCCGGCCGTCGCCAGCTCGCGGCGCACGATCTGGCGCAGCGCATCGATCGGGCTGAGCGCGCCGTCGCGGCGGGTGTGCCAGAACGTCCAGCCGTTGCAGGCATCAAGACCTTGCACCAGGGCGCCGACCTTGTGGATCGAGCCGACGTGGTCGCCTGACCTGAGCGAGCCGTCGGCGCGCACCTCGGCGGCGTGGCGGGCGCGCGCGTCGGTGAGGACGGCACCAGGCCGGACGAGACCGGCCTCGACCAGCGCGCCGAAGGGAACGCGCGGCTCGACGCGTTTTCCCTCGGAGACCTTGAGCGCCGAGGGGGCGACCGGCTCGACCGCCGCAATGCGAGCCGTCGCGGCGGCGATGTAGTCCCTCTCGCGCTCGATGCCGACGAAGTGGCGGCCAAGGCGTTTGGCGACGGCGCCGGTGGTGCCGGTGCCGAAGAACGGATCGAGGACGACGTCGCCCGGCTTCGTCGAAGCGAGCAGGATACGGTGGAGGAGGGCTTCCGGCTTCTGGGTCGGATGGACCTTGTGACCGGTCGCGTCCTTCAGCCGCTCGTTGCCGGTGCACAGGGGGAACAGCCAGTCGGAGCGCATCTGCAGCTCGTCGTTGGCGATCTTGAGGGCGTCGTAGTTGAAGGTATAGCCCTTGGTGCGGTCGCGGCTTGCCCAGATCAGCGTCTCGTGGGCGTTGGCAAAGCGGCGGCCGCGGAAGTTGGGCATCGGATTGGTCTTGCGCCAGATGACGTCGTTGAGCAGCCAGAAGCCGAGATCCTGGACGATGGCGCCCACCCGGAAGATGTTGTGGTAGGAGCCGATCACCCACAGCGCGCCGGTCGGCTTGAGCACCCGCCGGCAGGCCATCAGCCATGCGCGGGTGAAGTCGTCGTAGGCGGCGAAGCTGGCGAACTTGTCCCAGTCGTCGTCGACGGCATCGACGGTGGACTGATCGGGACGGGTGAGACGGCTATCGAGTTGCAGATTGTAGGGCGGGTCGGCGAACACCAGATCGACCGAGGCGGCCGGAAGTTTCTCCACTTCGGCGATGCAATCGCCCTTGAGAATCGTGTCCAGCCAGGCGGCCCGGCCCGGTGACGAACGCAACGCAACCATGCAAACATCCCGACGCAACAGGTGCCGCCCTCACCTGGCGGCGCCCGGCAATGCTTGCCGAACAGGGTAAAGGCCGGGTTAGGCCGCATGGTTAAGAGGCGGTAAAACGGCCCCGCGCGCAGCGGCTATGCGTCAAAGCGGCTTTCTTCGCGCCGCGCCTGCGATTAGACAGGGGCGCGCCAACCGGCAGGTGGATCGTCCCATGCTCTTCGTTTTCGACTGCGACGGCGTCATTGTCGATTCCGAGATCATCTCGTCAGCGGTCGACGCGGAACTCCTCGGCGAGGCCGGCTATCCGATCAGCCCGGCCGAGGTCACCCGGCGCTTTGCCGGCCTCACGGCGGTGGCGTTCGGCGATATCATCGCGGCGGAAACCGGCCGACCGCTGCCGGAGGATTTCTTCGCCAACGCGAGAGCGGAGATCGACCGCCGGCTCGCCGCCGAGTTGAGGCCGATCGCCGGCATTCACGACGTGCTCGATCGTCTCGACGGGCGACGCTGCGTGTGCTCGAACTCGTCGAGCAAGCGGCTGCGAATATCGCTCGAAAAGACCAGACTTTACGATCGCTTCAGGCCCTACATCTTCTCCGCCGTCGAGGTGGGCACGCACGAGCCGAAGCCGTCGCCGAACGTCTACGCCTACGCGATCGAGCAATTCGGCGTGGAACCGCGCGAAGCGCTGGTGATCGAGGATTCGGTGTTCGGCATCCGGGCGGCGCGCAGCGCCGGCGCCCGCGTCATCGGCTTCACCGGCGGCTCGCACACCTGGCCTGGCCACGCCGACCTACTGACCGAGGCCGGGGCCGAGACGGTGATCAACCGCCTCGCCGACCTGCCCAAGGTGGCCGAGGCATTGGCGGCTTGGGAGGGAATCGGCGACTAGAGCCGCTTGTTCCATTCTCGTGTCGTATTGATCACCGTTTCGCGTCGCAAACCGCCAATCGCGACCGTCGGGGTCGCCCTCGACATCCGACCTCGCTGGCATAGATGAAACGGCACTCCCGAACGCGCCGCACACCGCGTGACGTCGGCCACAGCCATGATCTAGCCACGCTGCCGCAATGCCGGACAGGAGCAGCACGTCGCGTCGCCACATCCGATCGAACGACATCCGAAGGAGAAGACCATGCCCAAGTCTGCCGAAGCGAACATGGAATTTGGGGTTGTCGGCCTCGGCCGGATGGGGGGCGGCCTGGCCGTCGCCGCGTGCAACAAGGGCATGCACGTCGTCGGCCAGGACACTGGCGACGTCGCGAGCGCGCTCACGGACGCGGGCGTCGAGGTCGCCCACGACCTCGCTTCCCTGAGAGACAGGCTCAAGCCGCCACGGGCCGTCTTTGTCTACATCCCGGCAGGGCGCGCGGTCGACGACCTCCTCGCCTCCCTCGCCCAGGTTCTCGAAAAGGACGACGTCGTCATCGATGGGGGTAATTCCTATTGGGGCGATTCGATCCGGCGTCATGCTCGTCTGAAGGCGCGCGGCATTCATTTCACCGACCTCGGCACCAGCGGCGGCGTGTCCGGCGCCCTGCACGGCGCCTGCTTCATGATCGGCGGCGAACGCGAGGCAGTCGAACGCGTGGAGCCGATCCTCAAGAGCCTCGCGGTCGAGGGCGGCTACGTTCACGCCGGGCCGCCCGGTGCCGGCCACTTCGTCAAACTGGTCCACAACGGCATCGAGTTCGGCATGCTGCAGGCGATCGGCGAGGGCATGGACCTGCTGGAGCACTACCGTGAACGCTTGCCGATCGCCGACGTGCTCGCCTGCTGGCGCCACGGCTCGGTCATCCGTTCGTGGCTGGTGGACCTGATGGAACAGGCCTACCGCAGCGACGGCGGCCTTGGGTCGATTCCGCCCTATGTCGAGGATACCGGCGAGGTCGACTGGCTGGTGGACGACGCGCTGCACATGGAAGTGGCGGTGCCGGTGATCGCGCAGTCGGTCATGCAGCTCATCGCCTCGCGCGATCAGGACGAGAACTGGGCGCGGGCGATCGCGATGATGCGCCACGGCTTCGGCGGCCACCCCTACGGCAGCGACGCTGGCATCGTTGCGGAGCGGCGCAGCGGCCGGGTCGGCGGCTTCGTCGCCAGCGGCGATCTCGACGGCGGCTGACGCGGACTGCCGGAGTTCCGGCTTATTCCGCTGCCTCGCTGAAGGGCGACGGCTTCTGCCACTTGAGCTTGGGCTGTCGCGCGGCGCGCGTCTCATCGAGGCGGCGGCGCGGGGCGAGCATCGGCGCCTGACGGAAACGCTCCCGCTCGCCGCGCTTCGCCCGCAGAACCAGTTCGCGCAGCGCCGCCACGAACAGGTCGAGCGAGGCTTTCGATTCCGATTCGGTCGGCTCGATCAGCATGGCGCCATGAACGACCAGCGGGAAGTACACCGTCATCGGGTGGAAGCCCTCGTCGATCATCGCCTTGGCGAAATCGAGGGTGGACACGCCGGTGCCGGCGAGGAAGGAGTCGTCGAACAACGCCTCGTGCATGCAGACGCGGTCGCCGAAGGGCTGGCTCATCACGTCGGCGAGACCGGCACGCACGTAGTTGGCGTTGAGCACGGCGTCCTCGGAGGCCTGGCGCAGGCCGTCGGCGCCGTGCGAGAGCATATAGGCGAGCGCACGCACGAACATGCCCATCTGGCCGTGGAAGGCGGTGATGCGGCCGAACGGCCGGGCACCCTCGCCGGCCTCGCGCCCGGTCTCGACGAATTCGCCAACACCCTTGCCCATTCGCACGAACGGCACCGGCGCGAACGGTGCCAGCTTGTCCGACAGCACCACCGGTCCGGCACCCGGCCCGCCGCCGCCGTGGGGCGTCGAAAAGGTCTTGTGCAGGTTGATGTGCATGGCGTCGACACCGAGATCGCCGGGCCGCACCTTGCCGACGATCGCGTTGAAGTTGGCGCCGTCGGCGTAGAAGTAGGCGCCGGCCGCATGCACCGCCTCGGCAACGGCGACGATGTCGCGCTCGAACAGGCCGCAGGTGTTGGGGTTGGTCAGCATGATCGCGGCAACGTCGCCGTCGAGCCGTGCCTTGACCGCGGCAAGGTCGACGGTGCCGTCGTCGCGGGCGGGAATGTCGATCAGACGGTAGCCGAGCAGCGCCGCGGTCGCCGGATTGGTGCCGTGAGCCGATTCCGGCACCAGCACGGTCGAACGGGCCTCGCCGCGGTCGGCGAGCGCCGCCTTGATGGTCATCATGCCGCACAGTTCGCCGTGGGCGCCGGCCTTGGGGCTCATGGCCACCGCGGCCATGCCGGTCATCTCGAGCAGCCAGTGGGCGAGTTCCGCGATCAGCCCGATGGCGCCTGGCACGGTGGCCGGCGGCTGCAACGGGTGGACGTCGGCAAAGCCGGGCAGCCGGGCCATCTTCTCGTTGAGGCGCGGGTTGTGCTTCATGGTGCACGAGCCGAGCGGATAGATGCCGGCGTCGATGGCATAGTTCTTCTGGCTTAGACGGACGTAGTGGCGCACCGCCTCCGGCTCCGACAGGCCGGGCAGATCGAGCGGCGCCTTGCGGGCATGCTTGCCAAGTCTGGATTTTGTGGGTGGGGCATCGGGCAAATCCACCCCGGTCACGTCGGACCGCCCGATTTCGAAAATCAGCGCCTCCTCGATCTGAAGCCCACGGTTGGCGGTGAAGGTGCGCTCGTCGGGGGCGTTGGTGCCGGTGCGGCCCTGTTTGCTCGCCATCACAGCACCTCCTTGAGCGCGGCGACGTAGGCGGCACGGTCGGCGTCGGTGTTCAACTCGGTCGCGGCGACGACGAGGAGGTCGGCAAGCTCGGGCTTGTCAGGCTCGAGGCGCGACACCGGCACGCCGGCGAGCACCCCCTTCCCCGCCAGCCGGTCGATGATGTCGGCCGCGTTTCCGGGAACGCGGACGGTGAACTCGTTGAAAAACGAGTCGTTGAGCACGCTTACGCCCGAAACCTCGGAAAATGAGTCGGCCAGCCGGACCGCGTTGGCATGGCAGAACGCGGCCACGCGGCGCAGGCCCGTTTCGCCCAAGAGCGTCATGTGGATGGTGAAGGCGAGCGCGCACAGACCGGAATTGGTGCAGATGTTCGAGGTCGCCTTGCCGCGACGGATATGCTGCTCGCGCGTCGACAGCGTCAGGACGTAGCCGCGCCGGCCTTCCGCATCGACCGTTTCGCCGGCGAGGCGGCCGGGCATCTGGCGGACGAGATTCTGACGGGTGGCGAACAGCCCGACGTAGGGGCCGCCGAAGGCGAGCGGGTTGCCGAGCGACTGGCCCTCGCCGACGACGATGTCGGCGCCTTGCGCGCCCGGCGGCTCGACAAGCCCCAGCGAGACGACCTCGGTGAAGACGGCCACCAGCAGCGCGCCAGCAGCGTGGGCCTTCTCGGCGATGGGCTTCAGGTCGACCAGGTGTCCGTAGAACGATGGGGACTGGACCACGACGCAGGAGGTGTCGGCATCGATCGCCTCGAGGATCGCCTCGCTGCCGGCGGGATCGGCGGCGAGCGCGACGAACCGGTCACCGGCCATGGTCGAGATGGTCTCGACCACGGCGCGGTATTGCGGGTGGAGGCCGCCGGAGATCACCGCCTTCCGCCGCCCGGTGACGCGGTGGGCCATCAGCACCGCCTCGGCGGTCGCGGTCGAGCCATCGTACATGGAGGCGTTGGCGACCTCCATGGCGGTCAGATTGGCGACCTGGGTCTGGAACTCGAACAGATACTGCAGCGTCCCCTGGGCGATCTCCGGCTGGTAGGGCGTGTAGGAGGTGAGGAACTCGGAGCGCTGGATCAGGTGGTCGACGCTCGCCGGCACGTGGTGGCGGTAAGCGCCGGCGCCGACAAAGAACGGGCCCGAGCCCGCGGCGACGTTGCTGGCGGCGAGTGCGCCGAGGATGCGCTCGACCTCGAGCTCGCTCTTCGCCGCCGGCAGGTCGAGTAGCCCGGCGAGCCGCTTGTCGGCGGGGACGTCGGCGAACAGATCATTGATCGCGCCGACGCCGATGCGGGCGAGCATCGTGGCGCGGTCGGCCTCGGTGTGGGGCAAATAGCGCATCGCCGCTCACACCGTCTCGAGGAAGCGTTCGTAGGCCTCCCCGTCCATCAGTTCGTCGAAGGCGGCGCGGTCGCCGACCTTGAGCTTGAAGAACCAGCCCGCGCCCTCCGGGTGCTGGTTGGCCATGGCGGGCTCGTCGGCAAGCGCCTGGTTGACCTCGATCACTTCGCCGGCCAGCGGCGCGTACACCTCGCTCGCCGCCTTGACCGATTCGACGACCGCCGCCTCGTCGCCCTGGGCGAGCGTCTTGCCGAGCGGCGGCAGCTCGACGAAGACGACGTCGCCGAGCTGTTCCTGGGCGTACTCGCTGATGCCGACGACGGCGGTGTCGCCGTCGAGGCGGACCCATTCGTGGTCGCGTGTGTAGCGGGTGGTCATTGTGTACCTCGGGATGC
>Ga0307436_1000786_pt1 | contig 14785 bp, 12 predicted proteins | sample SalMarWE160440MG_FD_202513 | JGI IMG/M metagenome (GOLD analysis project Ga0307436, IMG submission 202513) | Salt marsh sediment microbial communities from the Plum Island Ecosystem LTER, Massachusetts, United States - WE1604-40 | ecosystem: Environmental > Aquatic > Marine > Intertidal zone >...
GAGCAGAAGACTGAGAACGGTGACGGTCAGCGCAGCGAGCGTCAGGCCGCCGATGCCCCCGGCCAGAAAAGCCAGCCAGCCACCGGTGAGCAGGACGCCCAGGAAGAGCAGGGCGTTGATCCAGTGACGAGCCGGCAGAAGAACCGGCCCACCTGGGATCCAACCGCGCAGCTTGAGAAAGGCGATGAGGCTGCCCGAAAACGTCACGGCGCCGATCAGAATCGACAGGGCGGTGGTAATCGCGACCTCGTGACCAACTGCCGCGTTCAGCGTGCCCACGTGCCCGGTTTCGATGGTCTCCTTCCAGGTTAGCGAGAGGGCCACGAGCGCCGAGGCGCCGCCGCCACAGCCGTTGAACAGGGCCACCATCTCCGGCATGGCGGTCATCTCCACTTTCATGGCGGCGACCGCACCGATCAGGCCGCCGATGATCAGCCCGATGATGATCCATCGGTAGTCGACCAGGCCGATGTCGAGCAGGGTGGCAATGATGGCGATGAGCATGGCCAGTGCCGCCAGCGCATTGCCTTTACGGGCCGAGCGCACCCGCGTCATGCCCATCAAGCCGAATATGAACAGGACCGCTGAGAGCAGGTAGGCCAGCGGGATCAGTACGCCGTGCAGGAAGCCGCTCACTTCGAGTCCTTCCGGCGCTTGGTGCTGAACATCTTCAGCATCCGGTCGGTGACCAGGAAGCCTCCGATGACGTTGATGGTGGCGAGCGCGATGGCGGCGCAGCCGAGGATGCTGGAGATGGTCGGCGGCGCGTATTGGGCGGCGATCAAGGCGCCGACGATGGTGATGCCGGAGATCGCGTTGGCGCCCGACATCAAGGGCGTGTGGAGCGTCGGCGGGATCTTGGTGATGACCTCGAAGCCGACGAACATCGCCAGCACGAACACATAGAGTCCGATCAGCAGCGTTCCCATCATGACTGTGTCCCTTCCTCTCGAGCTTCGCTTGCGGGTCCAAGACGTACGGCGCCGTCATGGGTGAGCAGCGTCGCGGCGATGATCTCGTCGTCCAGATCCAGCCGTATCGTGTCCTCTTGCATCAGCAGGCTCGCCAGGGCGTGAACGTTTCGGGCATAGAGAACAGAGGCGTCGTGCGGCGTGTCGCGGGCCAGGTTGGAGGCGCCGATGATCAGCACGTCGTTGTGCCTTATCTCCCGATCCGCCTCCGACAGCTCGCAGTTTCCACCCTGGCTGACTGCCATGTCCACCACCACTGAGCCGGGTCGCATGCGCTCGACCATGTCGCGGGTCAGGAGAACGGGCGCTTGCCGCCCTGGCACGAGCGCCGTGGTGACGACCACGTCCGCTTCGGCGACGTGTTTTGCGACGATCTCGCGCTGGCGGCGGAGGAAGTCTTCACCCATCGCCTTGGCATATCCACCTTCGCCTTCACCGCTCTCTTCCATCGGCAGTTCGATGAATCGTCCTCCGAGGGACTCGACCTGTTCCTTCACCGCCGGGCGAATGTCCGAGACCTCGACCACCGCACCCAGCCGTTTGGCCGTGGCGATCGCCTGGAGGCCGGCGACGCCGGCGCCCATCACTACGACGCGTGAGGGCGGGATCGTGCCCGCGGCGGTCATCAACAGCGGGAAGTAGCGATCCAGGCGGGCGGCGGCCAGGACTGTCGCCTTGTAGCCGGCCAGGCTGGCCTGCGAGGAGAGCGCATCCATGGGCTGCGCCCGGGTGATGCGCGGAATCAGCTCCATGGCGAGGGCGCTGATGCCAGCGCCGGCCAGGGCCCGGGCTCCCTGCTCGTCCCGCAACGGATCGAGAAATCCGATGAGAATGGTGCCGCGCCGCAGGCCGGCAAGGCGGTCCGTACTCAGGCCGTTCACGGTCAGCACGAGATCGGGCGGAGAATCCTCGCTCATGGAGTCGGAGACATCCGCACCGGCTTCGCGATAGTGCTGATCGGTAAAGTGCGCGTCCGCGCCGGCGCCGGTCTGCACGCGAACGTGCAGGCCGCCGTCCGTCATGCGACGCGAGGTCTCCGGGGTCGCGGCGACCCTGTGTTCTCCCTCCTCCGCACGTGGAATCCAGACATTGGTCATGAGGTCCCTCCCTCGATATTCGATTGTGAATCGGAGCCGAGGATCGCTTCAAGCATGTGGTTGGTCATTCGAACGGCCATTGGCTGATGTCAGTCTCTCGGTGGAGCGTCGCTGGTGCCCGTTGGACCTGGCGCTAGCCAGGATATGAGGATGGAGCCGGCGATGAGCGCGGCCACGACACTCAGCGAAACGCCGATCGGGATCGGATAGAGATCGCTGATGGTCATCTTCACGCCGACGAAGCTCAGGACGAGCCCCAGGCCGTAGCCGAGATAGCGGAAGCGATACATCATGCCGGCGAGCACGAAGTACAAGGCCCGCAGGCCGAGTACCGCGAGGATGTTGGAGCTGAAGACGATGAATGGGTCGTGTGTGATGGCGAGTACGGCCGGGATCGAATCGAGGGCAAAGACGATGTCCGTGGTTTCGATGACCAAGAGAACCAGCAGGAGAGGCGTTGCGACGCGGTGTCTCCGGAGGCGAACGAAGAGGTGATGTCCATGGTACCGCTTGGTGACCGGGAGCAATCGCCTGACGAATCGGACCACTGGGTTGCGCTCCGGGTGAACCTCCACGTCTTTGTGCGTGAGCAGCCGGATTCCCGTGACGATCAGCAAGGCGCCGAACACATAGATGAAGAAGTGGAACCTGGAGAGCAGCGTCACACCCACGAGGATGAACGCGCCGCGCAGCACGATCGCTCCGAGCACGCCCCAGTACAGGACCCGATGCTGATATGCGGCTGGAACCGCGAAGTATCGGAAGACGACCAGAAACACGAAGATGTTGTCGACGGAGAGCGCTTTCTCGATCAGATATCCGGCCAGGAACTCGAGTCCGGCCTGCCGCCCGAATTCATGCCAGAGCCAGGCGTTGAAGAGTAGCGACAGAGTGATCCAAAAGATGCTCCAGCCCACTGCCGGAGCAAAGCCCTCGACGTGATCCGTGTGATGGAAGACCTTCAGGTCGAGCGCGATCAGGAGCAGAATCCCGACCAGGAAGGCGCTCCAGAGCAGTGGATTGCCGACGGTGGGAATCATCAGAGGGGATGGATTGAGCGGGCCGCGGACGAGGCGCCGACGAACGCGGAGATGGTATCAGCCGGCGCGGAGCGAGCCCCCACCCCGAGGGATAGGGGGGTGGGAGCCGGGGGCCGGGTCCGGTCACCAGTCGCCAGTCGCCAGGCTCCAGGAAGAAGCGAGAAGCGGGAAGCGAGAGGCGAGAGGCGAGAGGCGAGAAGCGGGAGGTGGGGAGGAGACTTGCCACTCGTCCCACACTTCATGTATCTCTCCCTCCGGTGGCCGGTGGCCGGTGGCCGGTGGCCGGTGGCCGGTAGCTCACCGCTCGTGCACGAATTGTCCCAACTCGCGGGCCACCAATCCGTCCACGATCCGTTCCGCCGCGATGCCTCGCATGCGCAATGGCGCCGCCTCCAGCAGTGCCAGAGAGAGGCGCGTGAGTGCCGCTCGCAGTGCATCGTCCGAGGTCTGACGCGCAGCCCGAAGCGTGGCCTCACTGACCAAAGACCAGGGGCGGGCATCTCGTGCGTCACTCCAGTCCCCGGCCGAACTCAAGGCCGAGGCGAGCGTCAGGAGGTATGCGCCGGAGCCGGTGCGCGCCAGAGAGGCCACCACGTCAGTGACCCCGGCGCTCAACGTTTCGACCTCTCGAGGATCGGTCCCGGCTGCAGGGCCAAGATAGAGCGTCCACGATCGGCTTCGCAGGGTCGGCAAGAGATCATAGGGGGAGGGCGCCAAGAGCAGGAAATGGCGCGGCGCGCGAATCGAGGGCTCCTCCAGGACCTTGAGCAACGCGTTGGCCGCCTCTCCGGTCAGGCTTTCGGCGTTCGCGACTACGAAGACCTGGCCGCGCGCCTCGTATGGGGCCACCTGGGCCGCCTGTGCGAAGACCCTGGTGGCGGCGACGGAGGTGGACGTCTTCAAGTCGCGTTCGAGGACCAGGAAGTCGGGGTGAAACGCTTCGGACTCGCCCGACCACTGGATCCGGCGGCAATGCCGGCACGTTCCGCAAGGCCGGCGCTCCGCGGGTTCCTCGCACAACACTGTGCGGGCCAAGCGCAGGGCCGCTTCGCGGCGGCCCACGGCGTCACCACCGTGCAAGATCAACGCGGCATAGAGGCGTCCCTCCCGCGCCAGGCGAACCGCGTCTTCCAGGTTCACGGCTGTGCCTCGAGGACCGTCCTGAGCACCGTTTCGACCTGTCCGAACGTCGCTTCCTTCGAGCCCGAGGAATCGATCACCCGGAAGCGCTCGGGGTGGGCCTCGGCAAGCTCGATGTAGCCTTCCCGAACCCGCCGATAGAAGGCCAGGCTCTCGGCGTCGAGCCGATTTCCACCGTCCGGGCGGATCGCGCTTCCACCCTGCTGGCTGCGGGTTCGTGCCGCCTCAGGATCGAGGTCGAACAGAAGAGTCAGGTCGGGAGACCGACCGCCGGTGGCGATCCGATCGAGAGAATCGATCTCGTCCATCGTCAAGCCGCGTCCGAAGCCCTGGTAGGCCCTCGTCGAGTCGGTGAAACGATCGCAGAGAACGTGCTTGCCCGCGGCCAGCGCCGGCTCGATGACTTCGCGCAAGTGCTGCCTGCGGCTCGCGAAGACGATGAGGGCCTCGACCGTACCGTCGATCGTGTCCGGCTCTCCGGTCAGAAATGCGGCGCGCAACGCGTCACCGAGAGTCGTCCCTCCCGGTTCGTGCGTCGTCGTACACTCGACACCCCGTTGCCTGAGCCATTCTGCGGCCCGTCGCAGATGGGTCGACTTCCCGCTGCCGTCGAGGCCCTCGAAGGTGATGAACAGGGGACACATGAGCACGGCGATTGTAGTGGAGAAGGGGCGAGGGACGAGCCACCAGCTTCCAGCTGCCAGCCACCAGTTCCCCCGCCCACCCAAGAGGCGAGAAGCGAGAGGCGAGAAGCGAGAGGCGAGAAGCGAGAGGCGAGAAGCGAGAAGCGAGAAGCGAGAGCCGAGATGGTTCAGAATTCCCTCCGGCAGCTGGTGGCTGGTAGCGGGCAGCGGGAATCCGCTACTGCTCGTTGGCGTTAGCATCAACGCCGTGAATCGGCCCAATCATCGGGATCTCGTCTATTACGACGGAACCTGTGGCCTCTGTCACGGGACGGTCCTATTTCTTCTCAAACGGGACCCGGAAGGGGATAGCTTCGTGTTCGCTCCACTGCAAGGCCAGACTTTCGAGGCGGAGATTCCCCGGGAACGCCGCGTCGAACTGCCTGACAGCATTGTCGTGCAGACGGCAGAAGGGGAGCTCCGCTACAGGTCCAGTGGGGTGGTCCGCATGCTCAGCAGACTCGGTGGTACATGGCGCCTGCTTGCAGGACTTCTCTGGATCATCCCGAAGCCGTTGCGCGACCTCGGGTACCGTTTGGTGGCGGCGACTCGTCGGCGCCTGTTCAAGCGCCCGCCGGGACTCTGTCCAATCGTGCCCCCCGCTCTACGCAGCCGCTTCCTTCCCTGAGCGCCGGGTGGGGGATCAAGCCCAAGACCTGGCGACCAGCGACCAGCTACCAGCTACCAGCCACCAGTGCCCCCGCGCATCCGGGATGCCAGATGCGGGAACCGAGAAGCGAGATCCGGAATGACTCGCCTCTCGGTTCTCGCTTCTCGCCTCTGCCCGGAGCCTGGCGACGGGCGCTTGGTGACCAACCCCCCGGCCCCCCGGCTCCCGCCCCGGGTGCGCTTTCTTGTATCCCACCAACGCTCCCACTAGAATGTGTCGGTGTTCGGGTGGCCCGACGGACGCCGCGCCGACCCATCGTCCATTCCATTGTAAGGAGACTGGTATGACCTCTCGGCCTGGATTTCAGACGCGCACTCTTCTCAAGGCATTGGCTCTCTTGACCGCGCTCGGCATCGGCGGTTGGCTGCTGTTCGATCGTCCGGTGACGGCGGAAGACGCCGCCGCGAAGAAGGACTCAGGCGAGAAGGCGACGGCACAACTCCAAGCCGTACAGAGCGAGGCAAAACCCGGCGAGATAGTGGCGACGATCGGCTCGACGCAGGTCACCGAGGCGGAGCTCGAGAAGTTCCTCTCAACGCAACTGATGGCGTTGCGCCTGCAGCGGCAACAGATCCTCGAAGATGGACTGGATCGCTATGTGACACAGCAGGTGTTGCAGAAGGAAGCCGGAGCGGAGGGGGTCTCCGCCCAGGATCTGCTCGACAAGGAAGTGACCTCCAAGGTGCCGGATCCGACCGATGACGCGGTCAACGCGTTTTACGAAGGAAACAAGGACCGAATCCACCAGCCAAAGGAGCAGGTGGCGGATCGGATCAAGGCCTATCTCAAGCAACAGGACCAGAAGCAGGCCTACTCGGACTATGTCGATTCACTGAAGAAGAAGTACGACGTCCAGGTCCTCCTCAAGCCGATACGGCTCGACGTGGATTCGCCTGATGCGCCCGCCGAGGGTCCGGCGGATGCGCCTGTCACCGTCGTCGAGTTCTCGGACTTCCAGTGTCCCTTCTGCGCTCGCGTACGCCCTACGTTGGACCAGGTCATGAAGGCGTATGACGGCAAGGTCCGGCTGGTCTATCGCCAGTTCCCGCTGAGCAACCTCCATCCGAATGCGGAACGCGCCGCAGAGGCTTCCCTGTGTGCGAAAGAGCAGGGCAAGTTCTGGCAGATGCACGACGCCATGTTCGACGATCAGCGCGCCTTGTCGGCCGACGGGCTGAAGGCGACCGCTGCCAAGCTCGGCATGAATACGAAGCAGTTCAATGAGTGCCTGGATTCCGAAAAATACAAGGATGCAGTCGACGCCGATCAGCAGGCTGGCATTGCAGTTGGAGTCCGAGGCACGCCTGCGCTCTTCGTCAACGGCCAGCCTGTGCCAGGTGGAGCGGTGCCCTACGACAAGCTGTCTTCGATCATCGATCGCGAGCTGGCGCGACAGCCGAAGTCGTCCGACTCGAGCGGATCCTGAGTTGCGGTGAAGGCTCCCGATCCGCCGCCTGATGACGGCCGCGAGACGGGAGACCTTCCCAACGAGCGACTGCGCTCCGGAATGCACCGGGTCGCCGATCGGATCGCGGACTATCTCGACAGCGTCGGCGAGAGCCGAGTCGTGCCTCGGGTCGAACCCGGAGCGCTGCTCGAGTCCCTCCCGGAATCGCCACCGCGAGAGGGGGAGGATCTCGATCGCATCCTGGATGACTACGAGCGCCTGATCGAGCCTAACGTCACGCACTGGAACCATCCCGGATTTCTCGCCTACTTCGGCATCACCGGCTCGGCACCCGGGATCCTCGGAGAGGCGTTGGCGGCGGCGCTCAACGTCAACGCCATGCTCTGGCGCACGGGTCCCGCAGCGGTCGAGCTGGAAGAGCGGGTCTGTGACTGGGTGCGACAGCTCGTCGGTCTGCCGCTCGGATTCCACGGCCACATCAACGACACCGCATCCACCAGCACTCTCGTGGCGCTCGGCGCGGCACGCGATGCCCGGCGACCGGAAGTTCGCCGGCTCGGCTTGAGCGGCGGCGAGATCCCACCTCTGGTCGTGTACGCCTCGGATCAGGCGCACTCTTCGGTCGACAAGGCGGCGATGGCCCTGGGGCTCGGTCTCCAACAGGTTCGTCGAGTGGCTTCTGACGGAGCGTTCCGCATGCGTGCCGATGAGCTCGAAGAGGCCATTGCCGTTGACCGTGCGGCTGGCCGTGAGCCTCTGGCGGTCGTGGCGACCGCCGGGACGACCTCGACGACCAGCGTTGATCCACTGCACGAGATCGCTGAGATCTGTGGTCGCGAGGGAATCTGGCTGCACGTCGACGCGGCCTACGCCGGTCCCGCCGCGTGCCTGCCGGAACGAAGAGAGATGTTTCGGGGGTGGGAGCGCGCCGACTCGATCGTTCTGAACCCGCATAAGTGGCTGTTCACGCCCATCGACTGCTCGCTCCTGTTTGTCCGCGATCTGGAAGGCCTCAAGCGAGCCTGGTCGGTGATTCCGGCCTATCTCGCAAGCGAAGAGAGCGTCACCAATCCGATGGATCTCGGCTTTCAGCTCGGCCGTCGCTTCCGGTCGCTGAAGCTGTGGATGGTCCTGCGCGGCTTCGGCGTCTCCGGCGTGCAGGATCGGATCCGGGAGCATTGTCGTCTGGCGAACGAGTTCGCTTCGTGGGTGGACGAGCATCCGACCTTCGAGCGCGTCGCCCCGGTACCGTTCAGCGTGGTCTGCTTTCGCGCCCGATTCGGGGCCCCTGAAGAGCGACAGAATGAGCTGCAGCGCCGACTGTTGGAGATGGTCAATGTGGCCGGTCCGGTATTCCTTTCCGGCACGGAGCTGAACGGCAGGTTCACGCTACGCGTCGCGGTGGGCAACCTGCGGACCCGGGAGGCTCACTTGCGCACGGCCTGGGATCTATTGGTGGAATCGGCGCGTCGGCTCAACGAGGAGGTCGGAGGGTGAGCAAGAGCGGCTTCATTCCGTACCGCCCGGATCGCTTGTCCCTCGAAGACATGCGGGGGCGGGCGCGGATGTTCTACGATCTGATGTCGCGGCGCCGCAGCGTACGCGCCTTCTCGGCCGATCCGGTCCCCAGGGATCTAATCGAGACGGCCATTCTCACCGCGTCGACATCCCCCTCGGGGGCGCATCGCCAACCGTGGCGCTTCGTCGCCATCGACGATCCGGCGGTCAAGCGCGAGATTCGGCAAGCGGCGGAGCGTGAGGAACGGAAGAACTATCTCGGCGGCCGCATGCCGCCGGAGTGGCTGGAGGCGGTGGCGCCCCTCGGCACGGATTGGCGCAAGCCCTTTCTCGAGGTCGCACCTTGGCTGGTCGTGGTGTTTGCCGAGGTGCACGGCGTCGATGCGGAGGGCGAGGTCCGCAAGAATTACTACGTCAAAGAATCCGTCGGCATCGCCTGCGGCCTGTTCCTAGCCGCAATCCACGGCATGGGCCTGGCCACCTTGACCCATACGCCCTCACCGATGCGCTTTTTGGGGCGAATCCTCGACCGACCAAAGAACGAACGCGCCTACGTCCTCTTTCCGGTCGGCTACCCGGCGGAGGACTGTGAAGTCCCCGATCTGCGGCGCAAGAGCCTGGAAGAGATCGCGTCGTGGCGCAGCTCGCCGGATGCGGCCGGGCGCGACGAAGGCGCCCGGTAGCGGTCACATGAACCCGGGTTCGTGGCGCCAGCCCGATTCCAGCATCGTGCACGTGTCGCACCGGCCCAATGGCGTATTGCAGCGGATCAGCTCGCAACCGACCGAGCGCCCGGTCAAGGCCAGGGCGATTCGCTCGAGCCGCTCGTCGTGACGTCCTTTGAGCAGCACGACGTCACCCTCCTTCAGGTACCCGGCCAGCGCATCAAAGGCCTTCCTCCAGCTTCGTCCGGCGTCGACGATGTCTTCGGCCCGCATTCCACCGCGACGCAGCCCGGAGCGGTACGCCTTGCGCTGCTTGCCGAAGACCACCGCAAAGTCGGCCAGTTGCCCGGCCCGTTTGCCGATGCGGACGTGATTTCGGTACTGCGGCGCCGGGGGCTCGGTGATCTCCCCAAATACGATGATCTTGCGGCGAGCGGGAATTTCCTCGAGGACGTCGAGTGCTCGCTGCATCGTTTCGATCCCGGACTTGTACTCGTCTCGGAGAATGTATGCCCCGTTCTCCAGCCTGACGATTTGAAGACGACCGGTGGTCGGAGCGAGCCGGGAGAGTCGCTCACAGGCGGAGTGCGGATCGACGTCGCATAGATGGGCGACGGCGAGCGCGGCGAGCAGCGGATAGGTCATGTGCCGGCCGACGAACCGGGTCGACAGCTCGATCGGCTGGCCGAGGAGCTGGACGGCGATTCGAGAGCCGTGCGGCCACTGGATCTGGTAGTCGAGAGCGCGAATGTCATTGCCGGGGTCGAATCCGAACGTCAGCGTGCGTCCGGGGACGGTGCCGCGCATCGATCGCACGTGCGGATCATCGCCATTGAGGATTGCGGTGCCGTGCGGACCGAGTTGGCGAAGCAGGTTTGACTTCTCTTGCGCGATCGCCGACAGCTCCTTGAATTCGGTGATGTGCTCGCTACCGATGCAAGTGACCACGGCGATCTCGGGTCGCAACATGCGTGCCGCGCGGTCGACGTTGCCTCGCTTGCCGGCCGCCACCTCGAAGACCCTCGGCCCAACCTTCGATTTGGCGAACAGAACGTGCAGTGCCATGGAGGGGCCCGCGTTCGGTACCGCTGTCGGGCACTCCGCGAGTCCGATCGCCGCCTGGACTGCACGGACGGTCGTCGACTTTCCGAAACTCCCGGTCACGGCGATGAAGGTGCGCCGCCTGTCGAGGGCTCGCCGACGCATACCTGCAAGACGGAACAGGAAAGGCTCGAGCGATCGAAGTCCACTCTGTCGCAGTTCACAGCGACCGGGTGCCGTCGCCATCATGGCCGGGAGATCGCGCCAACCGTAGGTCATCTTTCCCCTTCACGACATACCGAGCGGGGAGCCAAGCGTGACGACGTGACGGCCGCATGCAATCGGGTTGAGATTGATCGAGCATTCATGCCTACGTCTTCCGCATGAGCCGCTAGACGACGACCCGTCGGCCCTCCCAGCCGCGTTCCAGCATCGGGCAACCTTCGCAACGCGTCATCTTGGCCATGCACTCGTGCAGCATGCAGCCCACTTCGTGGCCCTGGAGCGCGAGGAAGATTCTCTCGAGGCGATCGGTGTACCGGCCCTTTAGCAAGACGACGTCCGTGGGGCCCAGATCCTCTGGGAGTGCGTCCAAGGCCTCGCGCCAGTCGCTGCCGACCAGGATCATCTTCTCGGGCCCTCCGGGGATCTCTCTCGCCCCGGCGGCGTAGTCCTCTCCACCGCTTCCCAGCAGAATGGCCAGGTCGACGCTTTGTGCCAACTGCCTGCCCACGGCCTTGTAGGTCTGCCGCTGGGGCCGCTTCGGTTCCGTGATGCTGCCGAGTACGGCGATGCGGCGTCGGTCCCGAGTCGCGGCCAGGAACTCGAGCGCTCGTTGGATGGTCTCGATGCCCGACTTGAACTCGTCTCGGATGAGCACGGCTCCATTGGCGAGGGTCACCGGCTGCAGGCGCATCCGAGTGGGCTCCAGCTCGGCGAGTCGACGACAGAGGACCTCGGGCTCGATGCCGAATTCGCGGCCGACCGCGATTCCCGCCAGCGCCGCCGGAATCTGATGGCGCCCCAGCAGCTTGAGCGACAGAGGGTGCGATCGGCCCTCGAACTCGACCGTGCAGCGAGTTCCACGGGCAATGCCGATCTGTTCACCTGACGCACGAACGTCACAGTGGTCACCGAACCCGAACGTGACCACCCGCGCTCTCGTCTGCGAGGCCATCCAGACCACGTTGGGGTCATCTCCATTCAGAACCGCCAGCCCGCTCTCGTCGAGGCCGCGGAGCATCTCCGACTTTTCTTGACGGGTGGATTCGAGCGATCCGAAAGAACGGTGGTGTTCCAGGCCGATGGACGTGACGACGACGACATTCGGGTGCAGCGCACGCTCGATGGGACGCATCTGACCCGGACCATTGATTCCGGCTTCGAACACGCCGACCTCGCGATCTCGAGGGTGGCGAAGCAGATGAAGCGCGACGAAACCCGCCGCGCTGTGCGGGCCGGATGGGGTAACGGCCAAGCCGAGTGCGGTGGCAACGGCTCGACTGGTGGTGGTCTTGCCGTAGCTACCGACGATCGCGACAATCCGGGTCTTCGTCAATCTGCGGCGCCGAACGCCGGCAAGCCACAACAGCGGACGCTGAGCTCGCTTCACTGCGGCCCCCGCGAGCGCCAACCGCCCCATCGGGGTGGTCAGCAAGGCGGGCAGTTCGCGAATCGGGCGCATCCCATAATCATAATTGAGTCGGTCGCCACGCCACGACGTGAATAATCGTCTAGGTTCAAACGGCGAGTCGCAATTCTCGGGGGTCGCCGGTGCGTGCCGGACATGTTTCGCAGTCGACCAGGGGGACAGAACACGAATCGACGTGGCAGTGCATCGGGTAGCCGGCGAGCGCCAGGTAGACGCGGTCCCAGTGGTTCCGTCTCCGGCCCTTCAACAAGATGAGGTCACCGCTTCTGGCGATCGACTTCAAGTAGTCGATGATGCTATCCAGTCCAGGCAAGACGTGAACCCTGCGGCTGTCTAGACCCGCCTGCTTGACCCCTCGTCGATACATCTTGCCGGCGGGCCCGGTTGTGAGGATCTGATCGGCGACCTGCAGGGCTCGCACCGCGACTCTGTAGTGGCTGGCGCGAAGCGGGTGACTGGGTTCGTCGATTCCGTCGAGCAGGACGATCTTGCGCTTCGCAGCGAGTGAGGCGAGTGCGTCGAAGGCGGCGTACATGGTCTCCTCACCACTCTTCAGCTCATCGCGCAACACGCGGACGCCGCCCGACAGGTTCACGAGCTGCAAGCGCGATCGTGTCGGCTGCAACGTCGAAAGGCGGTCCGCCGCAACGGCCAGGTCGAAGCCGAGTCGATCGGCGACGGCCAATCCGAGAAGGGCGAGTGTGACCATGTGCCGCCCGATCAGAGGAACGAAGACGTCGAGCGCCGCGTCGGGTGCGATCAAGCGGAAAGAGGTCCCGCCGTCGACAGCCGTTCGGAGATCCTCCGCCCGGTAGTCGGCGTCAGTTATCAGTCCGACGGTCAAGACGGGACGCGAGACCTGGGCCCCCATCCAGCGAACGTTCGGGTCGTCATTGTTGATGACCGCGAATCCGTCCGGCGTCAGCTTCCGCAACAGCTCGAGCTTCTCCCGGCGCGTCGTCTCGAGGCTCTCGAAGCTGCGTTTGTGCTCCCCGGCGATCGACGTCACGACGGCGACATGGGGGCGCAGCACCGAGGCGATGCGAGCCATCTGCCCAGGTCGGCTGATGCCGGTCTCCACGACCAGGTGCTCGAGATTCAGCCGCTGCCGCCAGAACCACGCGTACAGGGCGGCCGGGCTGTTTGGGCGGGGCACGACGGCAGGGTCTCGACCGAGGCAGCGTTCGATGATCCTGGTCGTGGTGGATTTTCCATACGATCCGGTGATAGCGATGACCCGGCTCGTCTCCGGCAGTGTCCGGCGCCGGATGATCGAAAGTGGGCGCGTGAGACCGCGTGAGTGCTGGATGGCCCAGGAGCGGAGGCGCAGTCGCCCGATCTCGGTGCTGAGCATCAAGGGGAGCTGTCGGATCGGTCGCATGCGAGGGCAATTCCCAGGGCCGGGCCGGGTGAGTGCGCGAGAGTCTATCGTGGCCTCGGTGATAGCCTCTGTCACTTGGATTCGCGGATCATGACTACGGAAGGCTACGCACTCAACGTCCTCGTTCTGGCCGGCGGCAGTGGCACGCGCTTCTGGCCGGCTAGTCGTCACGACCGGCCGAAGCAGTTCTTGCGGCTGGCGGGGCAGAGCAGTCTCTTGCACCAGACGGTGGATCGCGTCTTGCCGCTTTGTGGCGTGGTGGGAGTGTGGATCTGCACGACAGGCGATCTGAGCGCTGAGATCGAACGAGTGGTACCCGACGTCCCACGGGACCAGATCCTGCGCGAGCCGCGAGGGCGCAATACCGCGCCGGCGATCGCCTGGGCCTTGAGCCGTATGCCCGACGAGGCTCGCCGGGGGATCGTTGTGGTCCTACCATCGGATCACCTGGTGCGGGACGAGACGGAATTCCGAGACGCCTTGCATCGGGCGGCCGAGATCGCGTCGACCTCGAACACCGTGGTCACGTTGGGCGTCGTGCCCGATCATGCCGAGACCGGCTACGGCTATCTGGAGCTCGCCGAGGAGCCGGCGGCGGATACGGGGGCCCGGCGCATCATTCGGTTCACCGAGAAGCCCGAGCTTGAGAAGGCTGAGAATTTCGTGAAGAGTGGGCGCTATCTGTGGAATGCGGGAATTTTCGTTTTCCGAGGCACCGTGATGCTCGACCACTTGCGGCGCTTGCAGCCGGGAATCATGGACGCACTGGCGGCCATCGAGCGGGAGCCCGATCGGCTGGCCGAGCACTACGCGGAGATGCCCAAGGTCTCGATCGACTATGGCGTGATGGAGGCTCTGGATGATTTGGTGACTCTGCCGTTGGACTGTGGCTGGACGGATCTCGGCTCGTGGGATGCGCTGGCGGGCGTGTTACCTCGAGACCAGCACGGCATCACGGCGCTGGGCGACGTTGTCTCGCTGGATTGCGATGACAGCATCGTCTATGCCGAGGATGGGACGGTGGCGTTGCTGGGGGTCTCGAATTTGATCGTGGTGCGCAGCGGCGATGCGGTATTGGTCGTACCCAAGGGACGCTCGCAAGAAGTGCGCCGGCTCGTCGCCAAGCTTGGCGAGGAGGGTCGGGAAGACCTGCTCTGAGGTCAGCCGGTCCGATGTTGCCGATCACCATCAGCACGTGGAATACGGAGATCGAGCTGGAGTCCGTGGACCTGCCGCTCGTCTTGGATGACTTCGTCCCGGCCTCGGGAGGCTGGGAGGTCGAACTGGGCTTTGGCAAAGGACGGTACCTTCTCGATGCGGCGCAGACGCGTCCGGAGTCGCGTTTTCTCGGCGTCGAGTTGGCGAGCCGATACCATCGTTTGGCGCGCCGCCGCGCCCGGCGACGCGATTTGCGCAATCTGGTGCTGATTCGGGGCGAGGCCCTCTACCTCATGGCGGCGGCGTTGCCTGCCGGATTTGCCGATTGCGTGCACGTCTACTTTCCCGATCCGTGGCCGAAA
>Ga0307436_1000787_pt1 | contig 14773 bp, 13 predicted proteins | sample SalMarWE160440MG_FD_202513 | JGI IMG/M metagenome (GOLD analysis project Ga0307436, IMG submission 202513) | Salt marsh sediment microbial communities from the Plum Island Ecosystem LTER, Massachusetts, United States - WE1604-40 | ecosystem: Environmental > Aquatic > Marine > Intertidal zone >...
GTTTCAGTGTTGAGATAACACCAGCGCGAGGCGTTTTATTTCTTATTCGAAATATCAGATAACAGGCGCAGGCGGGCATCCGTCGACATCGCCTCACCGCTTGTAGGGACGTTGTCGCCTAATGGCACTTAGCGGACATGCCGATTACGCTGCCGAATGTCCGCTTTCGGGGGTAAAGCGGGCATTGCGCTGACGTGGCGCGATTTCTGCTTTTGACCCATCGCGCCCAAATTGGAATGTCCGCTTTCCGCCGCTTCTGGGGGCTAAGCGGACATGGCCGTTTATGACTACGCGCCTAGTATTTGCGCTTGTGCGCGTGCTCGGCCGGCCTCGCAGCAACGGCCGCGAAGATTGCCAGCCAGGTCGCTGCGGTCGCGAGGATGATTTCTAGAGGTTCGTACATGATACGTGCAGCTTGCTCGATAGCGCCCACCGCCGATCACCCGACCAATGCTGCAGCAACGTCAAAAAAAGCTCTTGCCATGGCGCCGTCCACACGTGACCAAAAGCGAACATGAGCGCACTTGGTGGCTTTGACTTTGTTGCGCACACTCAAATTAGGGATGGCCCTGCTAGCTGCTACTTGAGCGTTCAAACCCACAATGCTGAGATTCGGGCCAGATTAAGTAGAGTCTCTTGCCTTACCTTGATGAGGTAATAGTATCTTCCAAAACAAAGGACTGAATTCAAGCCTTTGTTGAAAAGCGTAAACCAAACGCGGCAGCCATTAATGGATCTCGGCTTAAGTGGCAAATGGGCATTGATTACAGGCAGCTCGAAAGGTATCGGGCTCGCTTGTGCGGAATCGCTTGCGGCCGAAGGCTGTAACGTTCATCTGGTGGCACGAACAGCCTCGGCTCTAGCGGAAGCTCGAGAATCAATATTGTCACGCTATTCGGTAAAAGCGAATTTGCACGCACTCGATCTGTCACGCCCCGAATCAATCACCTCGCTGGTAGATCGATGTGGTTCGATCAACATCCTTATCAACAATGCCGGCGCAGTTCCACGTCGGGAACTTCTTAATGTTGACGATTCCGAATGGCGTAAGGCGTGGGACCTCAAAGTGTTCGCCTATATAAATTTGACGCGAGAGGTCTATCGTCAAATGCGTGCGCGCGGCGCCGGCGTGATCGTCAATGTGATCGGAATGGCGGGCGAAGCACCAAATCCGAGATCCATAATCGCCAGCACTGGAAACGCGTCGTTAATGGCGTTCTCAAGCGCTCTTGGTGCCGAAAGCGTTGACTATGGAATTCGCGTCATTGGGGTCAATCCAGGGCTTGTCCTCACAGAACGGACAAAAACTATAGTCTCGACCAATTCGGGTCCAGATGCGGCGGCGTGGCGTTCGCTCGTTGAACGACTGCCGTTTAAACGGATGGCAAGTTCAAAAGAGATTGCGGATGTTGTGGCGTTCCTTGCTTCAGATCGGGCATCCTACGTCAGTGGGACTGTAGTCACAGTGGACGGCGGCGCGGTCAATCGTCGATGAATGATGCATACTCGTATCGGTCCAGCAGTGCGGGCAACCGATGATCATACTCCAGCAAGCGCATGTCACAAAAGAAGCGTCGGTCAGTTATAACGACCCCTTGAACCAGGACGAGTATTATAGTGGCAAAAAACTCAATGGTCTTAGCTGTCGGGGCTCAACCCTCGGCAACATGCTTATGGTTATAAACGCGGGAATCAGCCGAAACTCCGCCACGGAACAGAAATTTCCTCGTTTGGTGCTGACCCGCAAATTTGATTTCGAAAGTCCCATCCGAAAAGTGATGAAAGACCCGGCTTAGCGTTTGTCCGGGGCGCGGCAATAGAAGTTCCAACGTTGATAGAAAGGTATTCACTATTCACGTTAAGTCTTGACAGTGGCGATGGCCTAGCACGCCGACTACTACATGACCTCGATTGTTAATCTATTTGAGCATTGGGCGGCGTTGAAGCCGCTAACCAAGTTCTAAAGGCCGGCGGACATAGACGCGAACATATATCGACGAGATTTCGCCATTGCCCACATTTTTGGTCACCATCATTGTGAAATTCTTTTCCAGTCTCCTTGCCCATATTTTGCAATTGCGGCCTCATCTACCTCGATACCGAGACCGGGTTCCTCGGGAACATGCACAAATCCATTTTCTATCACTAGAGTGTTTCGAAGAAGTGTGTGTTCCATCACAAGATGAGTTCGGCAATCGGATGCGCAGCTCATAATTTTGCAAGCTGCTGCGAGATGTAGAGATGCCGCGGTCCCAATGCCCGTTTCCATGAGCGCGCCCACAAGAACCCCAACCTTGGAAGCTTGTGCGATGTGATCAATTCGGATTGCCGGAAATAGCCCGCCGGCCTTCTGTACTTTGATGTTGATGACATCGCAGGCCTTCATCTCGATGCAGTTTACAGCATCGTGCGCGAAAAAGACGGATTCATCGGCAAGAATCGGAACATGTAACTCGCTTGCCAAGCGACTCATGCCACGTAGATCATATCTCCCCAGCGGTTGCTCGAGTTCATTCAATCCAAGTTCTTGCGCGCGGACGAGGCCAAGGATGATTTGGTCATAGGATTTGTACCCAGCATTCGCATCGACCCGGATGGGGAAATCTCCTACCGCTTTGCGGATCAGTTCCAGTCGTTTTACATCTTCCCGAATTTCACGTCCGCCCTTCATCTTGATGACGTGATAACCATCGTCGACAACCTTTTTAGCGCCGGCGAGCATCTCCTCGTCTGTGCGTATGCCAATAGATAACGAAAGAGGGATCTTTTTTCTGTAAGCGCCGCCTAAAAGCGAGTAAACGGGCACATTCAGTGCTTTGCCGACGGCGTCGTAGGTGGCCATGTCAATGCCAGCCTTGGCCATTGGATTCATCAATGTCACAGCAGCCATTGTTGAATGCACATCGGCCATGTTTAAAGCATCTACACCGATAATTGCAGGTGCGATCTGTTCCTCCAGAATTGAGTAGCACGTCGATTGCGTTTCCTCCGAAAAGATTGCAACTGCCCCATAATCGGCAGTACCTACAAATGGTGAGCACTCGCCATATCCGGCGGTGCCGTCCTCAAGGGTCACTCGCACTAACACTCTGGTTGCTGTCTGAAATGATCCACGAGAAACTTCAAATTTCTCTTTCTTTGGGATGTTTGCCTTGATGATTTCGACCTCTACGATCTTCAACATTTTTTCCCCCAATGACGGAATATTCTAGCGGCCCTTTTATCGTTGCGGTACCCGACCTGATAGATTTCTTTACCAGCAGCATATGGAGGTTGTTGCATCACCGCGACCCGATCCAACTGTTTTGGTATCGGATAAACTACGCGAAGAAATTGGCGGCAATTGCATAGTTGCAGGGACCTGCCACTGAATTTACATCCTGTCCGTTCCGAAAATTTCATCCGGCATTTAATTCGTGCGGCGAGGAAGAATCGGGGCATCATCCATGTGATAATAGATATCCTGTACGCGCTCGAAACATTCGCCCGCGATCTGCTCAAGTCGAGGCGCCGGGGATATTTTGGCGAAACGAACCCAAATCGAGACGCCATTGAAAGTCTAGAATCCAAGGGAGGAATGGCCCAAAGCGGAAGTGCCGCCAACTCAGTTGAATGTCCGCTTTCAGGGGTAAAGCGGATATCGAAGTTAATGGTTATTACTTCCGGTTTTGACCCAAAGCGGACATGGCATCGGCTGAGACGCCAATGTGGAGGCATTACCGCGCAAAAACTCAAAGCGGACAGGGAGTTAACACTTAGTGCAGACCTCAAACCGGAACTCAGCGCGCCTCGGGTCGAGCTTAATTGACGCATCGAACATTTTGGTGCAATTATTTGCCGTGGCGTTTTTTATGCCGAGGTGGGATTTTTTATGCCGAGGTGGGAGGAGACCATGAGATGCTTCGCTGCACTCGCTGGTGCCGTAGCAATCTGCGCTGCTGGTCTGACGATGGCTTCGGTTGCCGAAGCCACAACGTTTACACAAATGATTGGTGACAACGACGGCTATGGCGTCGGTATTCCGGACAATGGCGATGCGGGCATCTTTGCGACTCTGCTTGCGACTCCGAATACGGACAACCGCTCGGCGGCCGAGGCGGCGGCTACGAATGGCGCGCAGTTTACCGATGTGTACCCAGCGCTCAATTCCATTTATGGACCAAACACGTCGGATGCTGGCTCATTCGTCTTTTCGCCCTTTTCTGGCACCGTGACTAGTGCGACGCTTACGATCGACATGGCTGGCCTTCAGTCGGCGATTGCTCCGTTTAATTGGGGTGCTTTCTCGGTCGACATAAATGGTGTATCACTTCCCTTCTCGTTCAATGACGGCCTCTCGACCAGCGTCGTGCGGAGCTTCGTTCTTGACGCCGCGCAGCTGGCCGCTATCAACGCCACTGGTTTCCTGTCGCTCAATATCGATCGCAACGGATCCCAAGACTATATCGGGTTCGACTACGTGTCGCTGGCGGCGCAGGAGACCCCCCTGCCGGCCGCGTTCCCACTATTCGCCACTGGCCTAGGCGCGCTTGGTCTGCTCGGCTGGCGCAGGAGGAAGAAGGCTGCGGCACGCGCAGCCTGATCAAAACATCTGATTGGATTTCGGAGAGACCGCCGCAAGGCGGTCTTTCTTTTTGCGCCGATCATGTTGCGGTGCATGAGTCCGGTATTGGCCCTTTGCGGACATGCGAACTGCGCTGTCGAATGTCCACTTTCAGAGGCAAAGCGGACATTGATCAACTTCTGTCAATCACCGTTTGAAAAAGTTCTTGTAGCTTTGCTGCCTCTTTTGCCGCGTCATGATGTTCAGAGACGTACGCTCGTCCCGCAACGCCCATCGCTGCCAATTGCTCGACGGGTGCCGTCAAGGATTCGCTCATGGCCTGGGCCAGCGCAACCTCGTCGCTTGCCGGCACGAGCCAGCCACTCTTGCCAGCTTGGATAAGCTCCGGGATTCCGGCAACGTAAGTTGAGATGACCGGCCGGCCAAGCGCGAAGGCTTCCATGATGACGATTGGCATATTTTCGGAAAAACTCGGCAAAACCAAAACTCGGGATCCGATTATTTCTGCCTGTACCCGTTCGCCGGTCACCCAGCCCGTGATCGAAATATAATCCGCCAACCCATTCTGCCGAATTGCTTCTTCAATCAAAGGCCGCATGGGCCCATCGCCAACGAGAACGACCGTGAATTTTGCTCCGGCATCATGCAGCCGACGCGCTGCAGCCACTAATAAAAGCTGTCCTTTGTGCTCGCCGAGACGCCCAACGCAGACAAGCCGCGGAGCTAGCGGGGGTGGTGACGGTTCGATGTTGAGAAATCGTTGATCGAGGCCACAGTGCACCAAAGCAATTTTTTCCCATTGGTTCGGAGGTAACCAGCGCATGAGTTGACTTCTGCCAAACGAACTAACAGCAACGACGAAGGCAGCATTGCAAACCTTCACGTCGAGCGAAAGCAATGGAGCTTTCTCAAATTCCTCGCTGCCATGCGCCGTAAAGCTATAAGCGATGCCGGAAAGCTGGCTGGCCAGCATTGCTATGGCCGCAGAATTGGTCCCGAAATGCGCGTGGATATGCTGAATGCCGTCGCGTCTACACCAATTAGCGAGGACTATCGCTTCTACAACATAGGCGAAGTGCCGTAGAATACCGCGCTCGGAACGCCGGCCGATTTTTATTGCAAGTTGAACAGCGCGGACTATGCGCCCCGGATGTTTGATTACCGCTCCAAATACGCAGCGCAAAAGCTCGCCAACACCCGCTTTTAAAATGTACTGAGTTTGCTGTTGCTCCACTTTGTCGTCGGGATCCAATATATTTTCTTCCGCTGTCCAGAGCGCATAGCGGATGACTGACACTTCTAATGCCTCCAGGGCGCGCATTTCGCGGCGTATGAATGTGTGGCTGACCGCGGGATTCTGATTGGTAAAGTAACCAATACGCATTAGGGCAATTCAACGGCAAGTCTGTGCACTGAACCGATGCATAGCTATTGGCCGATCCTGTTCTTTGAGGTCTCCGGGCTATGATATAGTTCGAAATGTCTAACGTCCACAATTAGCACCAAGAGTGATGCGGGACACTTAGCCTGCTGGCTCGTGATTAGACGTTGCTTTTTAACCTTAGTAATATCCCATCATAGACATCGAATTGGGGCGTCTTTTTTGCGGCCGATGATTCAGCGAGAATGCTATCGCTACCGGGACTGGCAGCAAACGCTTTCGAGGTGATATTATTTTTTGGGCTATGTCGCAGTCTTGCTTTGTTAGATATGGTCGTGAAACTTGTTTTATGTGATTGGGCGGTTCGGTGAAGGGCACTCGCTGCAGTGAAGTTCGATGATCTCGGAATTGTCGTGATTGGTCGCAATGAAGGGCAGCGGCTGATTAAGTGTTTGACGTCATTGATTGGACGCGAGCACGTTGTCGTCTACGTTGACTCCGGCTCCACGGACAGCAGCGTTCCCGAAGCGGAGCATTTAGGCGCGTTGGTCGTAAAATTGAACCTGACGCAGCCATTTACGGCGGCCCGGGCAAGGAACGAGGGCTTTAAGGCTTTGATGGCGGCAAAGCCGGACGTCAGATTTGTGCAATTTATTGATGGGGACTGCGAGCTAGTCCCTACCTGGCTCGACACGTCTTTGCCTTTCATCGCAAACCAAAAAGACGTGGCGGTTGTCTGTGGCCGACGCCGCGAGCAATTTCCGGAGCGCTCCGTTTATAATCGGCTTTGTGAAGTCGAGTGGAATACGCCAATTGGTGAGGCGTTGGCGTGCGGCGGGGATTCGTTGATGCGAGTTGATGCCTTCCAGGAGGTAGGCGGATTTCGGCCGAGCCTGATAGCGGGCGAAGAGCCTGAACTATGCGCGCGAATGCGTAAAAAGGGATGGAAGATCTGGCGGCTCGACGCGGATATGACTCGTCACGATGCCGCGATGACGCGATTTAGCCAATGGTGGCTGCGGGCGGTCCGAAGCGGATATGCAGAAGCAGAGGTCTCGCGGCTTCACTTGTGGTCTGGGCTAGCGAAAAGAGAAAAAAGAGCCGTGGCAAGTGCCGTGATGTGGGGCGGGCTGATACCGCTGGTCATAATTCTAGGTGCGCTTTTTTATCCCATGGCCATGGCAGGCGCTCTGATCTACCCAATCCAGATTTGGCGTATCGCGGCTCGCAGACGCGCCGTGGGGCCTGGGTCTTGGACCTATGCTATATTCATGATGGTTGCGAAGTTTGCCCAGCTTCAAGGCAATCTGAAATATTTTTGGGATTGTTGGCGCGGGCAGCCAGTAGCAGCGATTGAATATAAATAACCGGATTGACCGCATGGATCTATTTCATATCACGCCCCCAAAATCATTTGTGGCAACCAGAATCAAGTGCCAACACATTAATTCGTGGCGCTGGAATTTAAGGTTGATACTTTATCTTAATGAGTGAGTTTCGTTGCGAGTTGCGTCAAACCGGCAGCATCCTCACACCGGACGGTGGCCCCAGCTGTTCCGATCTGTCTCAACTATTGACCGGATATGCATATGGTCGATAACCCAAATCGCGTTTCCTTTTGCCCAAAAAATAATGAGGCATTGTTTCTTCAAGTTGATCATTCGATACTGACGTTGGAGACGCCTAATGCCGAAGAAATCGCGAGGGCTATTTGGCAACGTCAACACGATGCATTGGTTTCAGACGCTATTTTTCATAATGCCAAATGGCGTGATCAATCCATTCCGTCCAAATTTTGGGACGAATTTTTGCTAGACGCACATGCAGTCCTATCGCTTCTTTACAAGAAGCACATCGAATATCAGAACACACGGGTTTAAATTTGCTGCCCCTACGACACCAAGGCTATCCGAACAAAGCTCCGGGGCGCGATCATATCCGACGCTCGGGGTGATCATCCATCGACAACAATGAGTTAAAGTCCGTCATGGCAAGGCCGGCGGCTGCAAATGCTCGTTACAGTCGCTCGGCCGATTCATGCAATCCATCTTCCAAAGATGGCCAGATCGATTGCTCGAGCATGCCCGGTCATCATTAATCGAGATCGAATGCGTCTTTGTAGTCCTGCTTCAAGGCGCGGTTTTGTTCGTCCTTGCGCAGGATGCAATTCCCCACCGCCAGCAACTCGATCTCCGTTCCCATGAAGCAGCGGAAGGCGTCTTCCGGCGTGCACACAATCGGCTCGCCGCGCACATTGAAGCTGGTGTTGACCAGCACCGGACAGTTGGTGAGCGCCTTGAAGCGCGAGATCAGCGCATGGAAGCGCGCATTGGTATCAGCGTGCACGGTCTGCACGCGCGCTGAATAGTCGACATGGGTCACCGCCGGAATGTCGGAGCGCGGCACGTTGAGCTTGTCGATGCCGAACAGCGCATCTTCGGCTTCACTCATCGTCCGTCGATGTTCCTCTTTCACCGGCGCGACCAGCAGCATGTAGGGTGAATCAGCGTCGAGCTCGAACCAATCAGCGACGTCCTCGCGCAGCACCGCCGGCGCGAAGGGGCGGAAGCTTTCGCGGTATTTAACCTTGAGATTGAGTGTCTTCTGCATGGTGGGCGAGCGCGGATCGCCGAGAATGGAACGGGCGCCGAGCGCGCGCGGGCCGAACTCCATGCGGCCCTGGAACCAGCCGACCGCCTGGCCGTCGGCCAGCGCCTGCGCTGCGGTGTCGACCACAGCGCCGTCCTGGCACACGGAAAACCGCGCGCCGGCGGCTTTGAGTCGTTTTTCGATGTCGCTTTGTGCGAAGCCCGGACCGAGATAGGCCCCCGACATACCGTCGGAGCCGTTGGTCGGCGCGCGCGGCAGCTTCTCATGCTGATGGCAGGCCGCCAACGCGGCGCCGATCGCGCCGCCAGCATCGCCCGCTGCCGGCTGAATCCAGATGTCGCTGATGGCGCCGTCGCGCAGCACCTTGCCATTGGCGACGCAGTTGAGCGCGACGCCGCCGGCGAGACACAACTGCTTCATGCCGGTGTCGGCGGCAAGCGAACGTGTAAGCCGCAGCACCACTTCCTCGGTCACCGCCTGGATGGAGGCGGCAAGATCCATCTCGCGCTGAGTCAGCCACACTTCCGGTTTGCGCGGCGGCCCGCCGAACAGGGAATCGAAGCGCGCATTGGTCATGGTGAGGCCGGTGCAATAGTCGAAATAATCGAGATTGAGCCGGAACGAGCCATCGGCTTTCAAATCGATCAAATTATCAAAAATCGCCTGTGCGTATTTCGGCTCGCCATAGGGCGCAAGCCCCATGACCTTATACTCACCGGAGTTAACCTTGAAGCCGGTATAATAAGTGAAGGCCGAATACAGCAAACCGAGCGAATGCGGGAAGTGGATTTCCTTGGCGATCGAGAGCTCGTTGCCGCGCCCGACACCGGCCGAGGTCGTCGCCCATTCGCCGACGCCGTCCATGGTAAGCACGGCCGCCTCTTCGAACGGCGACGGATAAAAGGCCGAGGCGGCATGGCTGAAATGATGCTCGGCAAAGAGCAGCTTTTCGGTGGCACCGAGGTCCTTGTCGATGGCACGCAGCTCCTTGAGCAGCATATTCTTTTGGAACAGCTTCTCGCTCAGCCACACCGGCATCGCGGTGCGGAAGGACTGAAACCCGCGCGGAGCAAAAGCGAGATAGGTTTCCAGCAGCCGCTCGAATTTGAGGAACGGCTTGTCGTAGAAGGCGACGTGGTCGATATCGCGCGGCGCAATGCCGGCGTCCATCATGCACCATCGGATCGCGTTCACCGGAAATCCGGGATCGTGCTTCTTGCGAGTGAAGCGTTCTTCTTGCGCGGCATTGACAATCACGCCGTCGCGCACGATTGAAGCGGCGCTGTCGTGATAATAGGCCGAGATACCGAGAACAATCATCCGCAACTGGTGCTCAGAACAACGTATAAATGAACGGCGCGATGGCGGAGCTTTGGGTGAGTATCACGAGGCCGCCGAAGATCAGCATCATGAGGACAATGGGCATCAGCCAGAATTTCTTCCGGACGCGTAGAAATTTCCAAAGCTCGAGCATGAATGACATTTGTGCACCTAGAATTGGTTGCTCATCGAGCCGGGTGCTGGCGCCGGCGGCTCGCGTGGAATCCAATAGGAATCGCTTTCCGGTTCGCGCTTAAGGCGCACGAGATCTTTACCGAGCCCGCGCAACAGAATCGCCATGGGCAGGATCGCGCCGTAAAACATCAATGCCATAATGACTGGATTGACTACATGGTGCAGTAGAATGCCGAGCTTGAACCAAGCCCGATTCAAAGGTTGCAGCGCGCGCGGGACAAGAAAGGCGGCGGCTGCAAAGGCGACGGCAACACCGAACGCCCACCATCGCGCCGGTGCGCCCTGGATGAGCGGCAGCAACGCTACTATGGCGAAAAAACCCGCAAAAACGAGCCCAAACGACCGGTTCGAGCCCATCGTTACTTTCTTATGCGACACAACAGGTTCGTTGGTTGCCATGATGAAAACCAAATAATATTTTTTCAGCTTGCGGCCGAACCCAGTCGGAAGTCAACCTCGGCGGGACCGCTTGCCGGGAGGCTATTTGGCTCATGTACGAACACTAGTATGAACTCAATGTGCCGAATTATGGGCTACCCAAGCACGATAATCGATGATGCCCGCCGTAACGACGTCTGACACCAGCCGCGCGCCAGCTTCAGAATAATGCATCGCGTCGAAAAAGTAGCGTCGCTCCTTGGGGACGCGGGCAGCGAGATCAATGCAATATATCTTGCGACGGCGGCAGACGTCTCGAAGCACGTCGTTAAACATCTTCATCCCGCGCGCCAGAGCTGCCGGCGAATAGTAAATTTTCTTCGTGCACCAATCACGGCGAGGACCTACTCCGCCCGCCTGCAGAAGCGCCTCATTTTCGGGTGTCATATTTGCATTCCACAATGTCGGTTGGGTAAGAAAAATCATCGGCGCATAGTAGACCTCGGAACGATCGACTAACTTGTTAAGGTGCAATCTATAGTTGGCGGGACCATCGTCCAAATTCGGCAAATCAACCAAGTTTTCCTTCGGCGCAGTTTGCCGGCAATGTAGCCATTTGGCAAAATTCTTTGCATTTTCGGTTTGCACGAAGCGTCCGTGCGATCCTTTCCACCAATACTTAATCCGTTCATAAAAGCGATAAAGAGCCAGATTCCGCCATCCTTTTTTTGGCATGATCGAAAATGTCGCAATCAGATGGTCTCCCAGAGTCGGGACACGCCAATAGCTGGATTGCAAAGCCAGCTGGAAGTCGTTCACGCCGACAAGATTAACGAACATGTTCATGTGCGGCAGATTTGGCAGCATCAAGTCAAATTCGAGCAGATTGTCAATGGTCGTCAATCCGGGGCGCGCGACATTGCCGACCCAGGCCTTTGGCTGCTTCGGCGTAGCATTGAGCTTATTCTGCACTTGATGCGTCCACATTTCATTCTTCTGATCGAGATAGACATCGATGCCAGTGCTGCCACCAAACACGAGGATGCGACGCTTGGCGTCAGGTGGGATCTCATCAGCGCGCATCCCCAGACTGTTAGCGACAAAATGTGAGACGCCTTCAACGCCGGGGGTAGTCTCCGGATCGGGCACAAATTGATAAACCGAATGCGGAGGATAGACAAAATAACCTTGCGGATGCGGGATCCAAAAACGTAAAAAAATCTCACAACCTACAAAATGAAAATGATGACGCCGGCAAAGTAACTGACCCACCACGCAATTCGCTTTGCCATTGGAAATACCTGATTAAGTGAGCGCCGTTTTGCAACCGAAAATCACGGTTCAGCGGATAGAATACCAAAACGGAAAAAGCTCTTTCAGAAAACTAGCTATCGCGTTCATATCACGAAATAAAAATCATCGGGCATGGCTACTTATTGTCGACTTGGTTAAGAGCTTGGCCGGAAATTCCATGAATGCTTGCTGATTATTGCCACTTTTCCGGCCTTCCAGTGAGACGGACATCTGTTCCGCCTCTGACCTGACGTTTTTTTGTACCAGCAGATGAGAGATTACTGCATCTGCATGATTTCATCTAGGTGGTGAGCCAAGGGCGCGAAAGGCTGCGGCGCCGGTGACCTATAGTTGAGCGCTGAGTGCGGTCTGATCGTGTTGCAGTGCTTGCGCCGATGCTCGAAGACAATCTAGGCCTCTTTGAGGCTGTAGAAGATTTCTCCGTTTAGTAGCTAATCACATAGTTCTGCAGCGATATGCCCGCGAGCGGTGCATTCGGCAGCGTCAATTTCTAGCGGCTGGCGTTAGTTTTTGGCGTATCTTCGCGATCTTTATCACGCGGCACGATAAGAAAGTCTTCGGGCTTCTTGCCGTGCTTCATTTCATTTGTAAGCCATCGAGGTTTCAACCCGCGCCCGCACCACGTGGTGCCGTCTGGTCCTCGATATTTCGGGGCGATCTTATGCCCCTTCGTCTTACGTGTATACTTCCTGCCGTTGGCCGCCTCTCCGCTGACGAGCGCGCCGCCGGTCAATTGGTTCAGTTCTTTGCGCAACTCTTCTGCGCGCCTGCTGAGGACTGCCGCGATTTCATCGCGCAGCTTGCAAAGCGCCTCATTGGATAAAGTGGCGAGGGGAGGGGTTTTCGACGGCATTCGTTCGTCCCACAATGACGATTGCTTAAAAGTGTAGTAAAAGCTTAACACAATTTTAACCAACGGCTAACAGGCCGATGCGGCAACTTTTCATTATGGTTAATTGGACAGTATGGTTAACGAGCTATTGCTCGGTGTAGACGGCGCAGGCGATTACGGGATCCGATTGAAGTTGCCTATGTAACGGCGCGCGGAAATTGCAATGAGATTTGGCCGGCGGCGCATCCAATAGCCGGCAAAAACGCAACCCAAATTCGTCGCGTGGCAAGGTCAATGCCGATCCTAACCCTCTTCGATAAGGTTGATGCGAGCTGTTGTTTGCGTATGCCACGCTTGCTGTGCCTAAGTCGCGCCAACATATGCAGTGGCGAACTCCGATAAGACGATGAACACCGCCTCCCCGGATAAGATAGCCGAACCGACTCGAGACAAAAGGGCGAAGCTCGAAAGTCTCGGCTATTCCACGTCACATCTCTCGTCTTTGGAAATCGATGAGTTGCTCAATCGGATCGAACAGGAGCAGTCCGCCAACGATTGGCGATCCAGGCTCTAGCCCTAGAGCTAAAATGTATTGTTAAGAAACAAACCCAAATAGGGAAATACGTGCTTGATAAGTACACCCCACCAACAATGGAATGACTGCCGATCTATTTCACGTGGTCAATAAGTTATGAGCTACAAAGGCGCCGCCCTACACGCTGCCAACAACATTACCTCGACAGTGTTCTCCGCCAGCCGGCAAATGCCCACATTTTACTGCGGCAGATGGATGTGGATTCCATCGACGATGTGGCATTCTCTCTATTCACGCTATGAACTACCTGTGGCACAGGCCATCAGAGATCATTTGCATAAAGGCCAAACGTTCTGGGACATAGGGGCTAACGTCGGCTGGTTCAGTCTTTTCGCAAGCAAGATTGTCGGGCCAAGTGGTTGGGTGGTTTCGTTTGAACCCTCGCCCGAAGTGTTTGATATTCTCTCTGCTCACGCCAATACCGCAGATGGCGTCACAGCAGTTCGCGTGGGGATTGGCAACGCTGATGAAGTTCGGATGTTTGCTGCGCAAGGAAATTCGCCATCTTCGTCCTTTGTGGAAGAAGTTACGAAAATAAATTTCGATTTTAATCCCTCCATCCCGATCCAAAACATCGAAGTTGAACTCCGCAAGGTCGATAGCTTGCTGACAGAATTGGGGTCTACACCATCGCTTCTCAAAATCGACGTGGAAGGTTTCGAGTTAGAAGTTCTGCGGGGGGCCTCGGATCTGCTTTCAAGCGGACGGCCGACGCTCATTATCGAAGTGCACCCGCTCCAGCTTAGACTCTCTGGGGGCACCGAAGAACTGCTGTTTCAGTTCCTGCAGTCCCGCAGCTACGCATGGAAAGTGATCGATCGCAATCCAAATACGCTTTACACAATTATTGCCGAGCCGCTTGTGGCGGCCGCACAATAAACCGAAGGCGAGAAATTTGTTACTTAAACCCGCCGGTCTTTCGCGGCTCTGACTTTATCTTCGCCAGCCGACCTAGCAATTGATCGGACGCCGGCTCTTTTTCATCGGCACCGATCTCGCGCGCCTTGGCGATGAACAGTTTGGACTGATTCTTGTCGTCTTTTTTAATGGCTGAGTGTCGGCGCTGTCAGGCCGAGGCGTAAAGCCGAGGCACAAGCATGCATTCCCGCCTCGTCCTTAACGTTACTTGCTGAGGTTACTTATCAAATCAAATTGCCGCCGACCTGGCGAACTGCAATGAATATTGGGCCTTCCGGAGGTTGCGCGAAAAAGACTCCGTCATTTCATGACGTATAAATTTGGGGGCCACTAGATTCTCTAACGAGGTTTAGTGGCCCCACAATTTTGTGCGAATAGGCAACAAGCTTCAGCTTGCGTTTGATATAGCAGTCCGGGCCGGGCGTGCCGCAGCCCATTGAATTAATTGATATTGGATTTCCGCGTAGGAACGCTTTGCGGACTCAAATCGGACGTCACACCAGGGTCGAGATGGCCACGAACAAACCTCAGCTTCTAAGTTAAGTCGCCCGAGCTTTTTTTTCTGTATGCGTGAGCCATAGGTAAAACGCTGTTAGTAGTACCATAGCCAAAAGCAAGGGCACGATCGCCGGTACTCGAAGCAACGCATCTAGCGTGGTTGCCAGC
>Ga0307436_1000791_pt1 | contig 14738 bp, 9 predicted proteins | sample SalMarWE160440MG_FD_202513 | JGI IMG/M metagenome (GOLD analysis project Ga0307436, IMG submission 202513) | Salt marsh sediment microbial communities from the Plum Island Ecosystem LTER, Massachusetts, United States - WE1604-40 | ecosystem: Environmental > Aquatic > Marine > Intertidal zone >...
GTCGTCTTCACCGATTCGGTGCCGGTGGGCGGCGTCCATGTGACCAGCGACATCGCGCGCGGGCTGTCCTGCTCGCTCGCCCACGCCGAGCGGATGAAAACTCTCTACGGCAGCGCCACGGCCTCGCCCCAGGACCACGAGGAGATCATCGACGTCCCGTTGATCGGCGAGGACAGCCCGGCGCAGCCCAATCACGTGCCCAAGTCGCTTTTGACCGGCGTGATCCAGCCGCGCATGGAGGAAACCTTCGAATTGGTGCGCGAGCGCCTCGAATCCAGCGGCTTCAACAAACTCGCCGGGCGCCGCGTCGTGCTGACCGGCGGCGCCAGCCAGCTCCAGGGCGTGCGCGAGCTCGCCGCCCAGGTTCTCGACAAACAAGTCCGCCTCGGCCGCCCGTCCCCGATACCGGGACTGGCCGAGGCCACCAGCGGCCCGGCGTTCGCCACCGCCGCGGGAATGCTTCTCCACGTCGTGCGTGCGGAACTTGGGTCTCCGCTCGCCGACTTCACGGCACTGGAAGACCAGGGCGGCGTCATCGGCCGGCTTGGCCACTGGATCCGTGAAAACCTTTGAACCGAATTCCGGCCGCGGCCCACGGCCGGATGTGTGCAACCAGAGGCCGGCAACGGGAACGCCGGCGCAAGGCGAGGGAGCCTGAGAGACCGGAGGGTAAAATGACGATCAACCTAACGATGCCTGAGGCCGCAACCGAACTGAAACCGCGCATCGCCGTGATGGGCGTGGGCGGGGCCGGCGGCAACGCGGTCAACAACATGATCAAGTCGGAGTTGGAAGGCGTGGAATTCCTCGTCGCCAACACCGATGCCCAAGCACTTACGCAATCCATGTCCCAGCGCAAAATCCAACTCGGCATGTCCGTGACGCAAGGATTGGGCGCCGGGTCGCGGCCCGATATCGGCCGCGCCGCGGCCGAAGAAGCGCTCGACGACGTCCTCGAGCAGATGAACGGCTGTCACATGGTGTTCATCACCGCCGGCATGGGGGGCGGCACCGGATCGGGGGCGGCGCCGGTTATTGCCCGGGCGGCTCGTGAACAGGGGATCTTGACGGTCGGCGTAGTCACCAAGCCATTCCACTTCGAAGGCGTGAAGCGGATGCGGGTGGCTGACACCGCAATCGAGGAGCTTCAGGAATTCGTGGATACGCTCATCATCATCCCGAACCAGAATCTCTTCCGCGTCGCCAATGAAAAGACGACCTTCGCCGATGCCTTCAAGATGGCGGATGACGTCCTTTATTCCGGCGTGCGCGGCGTGACCGACCTGATGGTGATGCCGGGGTTGATCAACCTCGACTTCGCCGACATCCGCGTTGTCATGACGGAAATGGGCAAGGCCCAGATGGGAACCGGCGAAGCCGACGGCGAGAAACGTGCGATTCGCGCCGCCGAAGCCGCGATTTCCAACCCCTTGCTCGACGACGTCTCCATGAAGGGCGCGCGCGGCGTCCTCATCAACATCACCGGCGGCCCGGACATGACCCTGTTCGAAGTGGACGAAGCCGCCAACCGCATCCGCGAGGAAGTGGATCCCGAAGCCAACATCATCTTCGGCTCCACTTGCGATGCGGCGCTCGAAGGCCGCATCCGGGTCTCGGTGGTTGCCACCGGCATTGATGCCGCTCAGGCCACCGCCCACCCGCAGCCGGTTGCGATCTTCGCCGAGCATCGCCGGATCCAGACGCTGAACTCCCGGCCGCAAGTGGCGGCCATGGGCGAGCCGTCGGCGGCTTCGGTGGTGCGCGACGCGCCGGTCATCGGCCGCGCCGAAGCGGTTTCCGGCTCGACCGCGACCGCGTTCAAGCTGGACCCGCAGCCCGAGCTGGTTCTCGCCCGGGAGATTCCGGCGATGACCCCGCCGCCCGCGGCGGAAACGGCCGCCACCCGTCCTGCCGAGGTCTCGGTCGCGCCCATGCGCGCCGCCGAGCCGCGGCTGCCGCGGGAAGCTGCCAAGGAGCCGGTTAAGGCGCCGGATCCATTCGCGGCGGCGGCCATGGCCAACGGCGGCGGTGCCGCGCCCCATGCGCCATCGCGGGGCCCGAGCCTCATCGAGCGTGTGACCAGCGTGACGCGCACACCGCGCCCGATCGAGGCCAGGCCGCACACCGAGCCGAAGCCGCCCGAGCCGCGACTGAGCGGTCTTGAGCGGCCGGAGCCGGTTTCGGCGCCGGGCGAGGACGACATCCTCGACATCCCGGCTTTCCTGCGCCGGCAGGCCAACTGACCGGGATTTGATCCCGGTCCGCCGCCCCAAAAGCGGCGTAACAATATGAAACAAAGAGTGATTTGAGCGTCCCCGGGGGAGATGATTTAAACCTCCCCTGGGGCGTGCTTTAAAAAAATAAGGCGTCGAAATGGGGGTATCCAGAATAGCCGGCGGCCGCGGGGGCGTATCCGAAGACTCGGAACGGCCCGCCGCCAACGACACATTCGAGCACGCCGGATTGTCTTTCCGTCAACGCACTCTCAAGTCATCGATCCAGTGCACCGGCACCGGTCTTCATTCCGGCGGCAAAGTGACGATGACGTTGCATCCGGCGGCGGCGGGAAGCGGAATTGTCTTTCGCCGCACCGACACCGGTGACGGTTCGCTCGTTCCCGCCGATTGGCGGCATGTCACCGAAACGCGACTTTGCACCACCGTGGGCAGGAACGGAACGTCGGTCGCGACCATCGAACATTTGATGGCAGCCCTGTTCGGCTGCGAAATCGACAACGCGCTGATCGAACTCGACGGCGGCGAAGTCCCGGTGATGGACGGCAGCTCCGAACCGTTCGTGTTCCTGATCGAATGCGCCGGGATCGTCGAGCAGGATGCGCCGCGCCGCGCCATTCGCGTATTGAAGCCGGTGACCGTGCGCGATGGGGCGCGCACCGCCTCGCTCATTCCCGACGATTCTTTCTCCGTCAGTTTCTCGATCGAATACGACAACACCGCCGTGGCGCGTCAGGAGTGTTCCTTCCGCCTCATCAACGGCACCTTCAAATCCGAAATCTGCCGCGCCCGCACGTTCGGCTTCCTCGACGATCTGGACGAGATGCTGGCGGCGGGTCTGGCGCGCGGCGGCTCGCTCGACAACGCCGTGGTCGTCAGCGGCGATCGAATCTTGAACGAGGGCGGCCTGCGCTATACCGATGAATTCGTGCGCCACAAGGTGCTCGACTCGATCGGCGACCTGTATCTCGCCGGCGCCCCCATCCTCGGGCATTTTTACGGCAATCAATCCGGCCACGGATTGAACAACCGGTTGCTGCATACGCTGTTCGCGGACGCCTCGGCCTGGTGTTCCATCGAACTCGACGCTGCCCTCGCGGACGCCGCGCATTGGGACCCCCGCCGGGCCATCAGCGCCTAGAATTCAGCCTCCCCCATCGGGCAAGGCCCCGGGCCGTAACCCACGGTCCGGGGTTGTTTTTTGCGGATTCCGGCCGCCGCGGGCGCGGCCAAAGCGCTCTGGCCCGTGCGGTCCGACGTGATATAGTCGGCCCCGAGGCGTAAATCCGGATTCCAACAAGGTCCCATGCCCGTTTTCGGCCCCTCCGCGCCGCGCCGCCACGCTTTGCGGCGCTTCCTGCTTCCGGCGTTGCCCGGCGTGCTGGCGCTTGCGCTCGCCGCCTGCGGCACGACCGAGGAAGAACCGGACATCATCCCCGAACAGCCGGTCGAACAGCTTTACAACGACGCCATGGACGAGTTGTACGCCGACAATTACAAGAAGGCGGCGGAACTTTTTGACGAGGTGGAGCGGCAACACCCCTATTCCGTTTGGGCGACCAAGGGAACCCTGATGTCGGCCTTTGCGTATTACCGCAATGCCGATTACGCCGAAGCGGTGGTGGCGCTCGACCATTTCATCGGCTTGCATCCGGCGCACGAGAACATCGACTATGCCTATTACCTTCGGGCGCTGTGCTATTACGAACGGATCACCGACGTCTCGCGCGACCAAACCATGACGGAGCGCGCCCGGGAATCGTTCGAGGAACTGATCAACCGCTTCCCCGACAGCAAATACGCCCTAGACGCCAAGCCGAAACTCGTCCTGGTGCGCGATCAATTGGCGGGAAAGGAAATGCTGATCGGCCGCTTTTATCAGCAGCGCGGCCACTATCTTGCGGCGATCAACCGTTTCCGCGACGTGGTCACGAATTACGATAAGACGTCGCACGTTCCCGAGGCGTTGTTGCGCCTGACGGAACTCTACGTCGCCCTCGGCGTGATGGATCAGGCGCAGGAATATGCGGCCGTCCTGGGGTACAACTTCCCGGGCAGCGATTGGTACGTCGACAGCTACGACCTCGTTATGGAGAACCGGGACAAAGGCACGGCGGTGGCTACTGCGGCGCCCGCGCCTGCCCCGGCGACCGCACCGGCTCCCACGGCTGCCGCTCCGGCGCCCGCCGCCGCGCAACCGCCGCAAGCCGCCCCGCCGGCCCAGCAGCAAGGCGCCTATCCGAACTATTACACCGACTACTATTCCAACCAGACTTACGCGGCGCCGACCAATCCGCCGGCCGCCAACGTCCCGGATCCCTATGCGGCCTATTACCAGGCTCTTCAGTACCAGAGCCAAACCGGCTATTACGCGCCGGCCGCACAACCGGCGCCACAACCCGCTGCACCGCCCGCCGCCCCCGCCCCAACCAGCTCGGCGCCGCAATATCCGCCAAGTGGCGCGGGCGCCGCGCGGGGCGACGCCTGGGGCGGCGCTCCGCAAACGAACTCAGGAACAGCCGGACCGTCCAATCCCGGCTACTAGAACGGGATGCTCCGCTCGCTAGCGATCCGCAATCTCGTCCTCATCGACAGCCTCGATCTTGCCTTCGGACCCGGCTTGACCGTGCTCACGGGCGAAACCGGGGCCGGCAAATCGATTCTGCTCGACGGCCTTGGCCTGGCACTGGGCGAACGCGGCGATTCCGGTCTCATTCGCGCCGGCGCGGAGTCCGCCAGCGCCGCCGCCGAATTCGAACTCGAGCCCGGCCATCCCGCAACACGTCTGCTGTCCGACCACGGCATGACCGCCGACGATGGCCGGCTGGTCCTTCGCCGCGTCATGGGAGGCGACGGCCGCAGCCGCGCCTTCGTCAACGATCAACCGGCGAGCGTCGGTCTTCTCCGCCAACTCGGAACGGCGCTGGTCGAAGTCGAAGGGCAATTCGCGGAGCAAGGTCTGCTCGACACGCGCAATCACCGCGCCATCCTCGATTCCTTCGGCAAGCTGGACGGCGCCGCCGCCAAGGTCAAAGCCGCCTATCAGGCCTGGCGCCAAGCCGAAGCCGAATGCGAAAGCGCGGAACGCGCCCTGGCGGAAGCCCGTGGCCGCGAGGAGCAGCTCCGCGCCGAACGCGACGAACTCGCGGCCCTCGATCCCAGGCCGGGAGAGGAAGCGGCGCTTTCCGAGATGCGCACCACTCTGATGCATCGCGAGCAATTGGTGGAGGCGATGAACGCCGCTGAGGCTGCTCTCGGCGCCGACGGCGCCCAGACGGTGGGCGATTCGCTTCGCGCCGCCTCGCGGGCGATCAGCCGCGTTGCCGCCAAGGCCGCGGGCCGGCTCGACGAAGCCCTCGCCGCACTCGACCGCGCCGCCGTCGAAGTCGCCGAAGCGGAAACGCGCATTCAGGCGCTCGGGTCCAGTCTCGATCACGATTCGGCCAAGCTCGAATCCGCCGAGGAGCGTTTGTTCGCGATTCGCGGACTCGCCCGCAAGCACAAAGTCGCGGCCGACGATCTGCCCAAGGTGCGGGAGCGTCTCACCGCTCAACTGGAAGAAATCGAAGGCACCGGCGCCGGCACCAAAGCGCTGCGCGCGGCGGCCGATGCGGCCCGCAAGACCTTCGTATCCGCGGCCGGCGATCTCAGCGCCCGGCGAACCAAGGCGGCGGCGGCGCTCGACCGGGCGGTCGCCAAGGAGTTGGCGCCGCTGAAACTGGAGCGCAGCCGCTTCGCCACCAAGCTGGCGCCCCTCGCCGAATCGGGCTGGACCGAGCACGGGGCCGAGCAGATCAGCTTCGAGGTTTCCACCAACCCCGGCACCCCCTTTGGCCCCATCACCCGCATCGCATCCGGGGGCGAGCTGGCGCGCTTCCTCCTCGCCCTCAAGGTCGCCGCCTCGGACGAGGCCTCCCCCGCCACCCTCGTCTTCGATGAGGTGGACCGGGGCATCGGCGGGGCCGTGGCCGCCGCCGTCGGCCAGCGCTTGTCCCGCCTCGGCCAGGGCCTGCAGGTCCTGGTCGTCACCCATTCGGCCCAGGTGGCCGCCCAGGGCCGCCACCATCTGCGCGTCACCAAGCAGGACAAGAAATCCGCCGCTGCCATCGACGTCGCCGAGATCGCCGGCGCCGCTCGGCAGGAGGAAATCGCCCGCATGATTTCGGGGGCCCGCATCACCGACGAAGCGCGTGCCGCCGCCGGCAAGCTCCTCGATGGCGCCTTGGCGCCCGCCACCGAACCGGCATGAGCAAATCCGCCGCCGAAAAGCCCGCCGCCAAGCTCACCAAGGCCGAAGCGAAGCGCGAATTGGCCCGGCTCGCCCGCGAGATCGCCAAGCATGACGAGCTTTATTACGCCAAGGACGCGCCGGTCATCTCGGATGCCGCCTATGACGCGCTCCGCGAGCGCAACGAGGCGATCGAAAAGCTCCACCCCGGCCTCATCCGTGCCGACAGCCCCAGCAAGCGCATCGGCGCCAGACCGGCCGAAGGCTTCGGCAAGGTCACCCATGCCATTCCCATGCTGTCGCTCGACAACGCCTTCGAGGAATCGGACGTGGTGGATTTCTTCGCCCGGGTGCGGCGGTTCCTCAACCTCAAAGCCGAATCGGATGTCGAGATCGTCGCCGAGCCCAAGATCGATGGCCTTTCCATATCTTTGCGTTACGAAAAGGGAAAATTCGCCGTCGGCGCCACCCGCGGCGACGGCGTGACGGGAGAAAACGTCACCGAAAATCTGCAAACGATTTCGGACATACCGAAAACGCTATCCGGGCGCGCGCCGGATGTTCTTGAGGTTCGCGGCGAAGTGTACATGCGCCACGACGAATTCTTTAAGCTCAACAAGACTCGAAAAGAAGAGGGCGAAGCGGAGTTCGCCAATCCGCGCAACGCCGCCGCCGGCTCCTTGCGCCAGCTCGATCCCAAAGTGACGGCGCGGCGCAAGCTGCATTTCTTCGGCTATGCCTGGGGTGAAATCAGCGCCGCCCTGCCCAAAACCTATTGGGATTTTCTTTCCGAGCTCAAAAAATGGGGATTTCCGGTCAATCCCCTGGCCAAGCTGTGCCGTTCGCCGGAAGAGGCGCTGGCGTTCCACCGCGAGCTCGAGGAGAAGCGCGCGTCCCTCAACTACGACATCGACGGCGTCGTCTATAAGGTCAACCGCATCGACTGGCAGGACCGCCTCGGCTTCGTCAGCCGCGCGCCGCGCTGGGCCATCGCCCATAAATTTCCTGCCCAGCAAGCGACGACGCGCCTCAACGACATCATCGTGCAAGTCGGGCGCACCGGCGCGCTCACCCCCGTCGCCGTGCTCGAACCAGTCACGGTGGGCGGCGTGGTCGTGTCGCGGGCCACCTTGCACAACGAGGACGAAATCGCGCGGCTCGACGTGCGCGTCGGCGACACCGTGATCTTGCAGCGCGCCGGCGACGTCATTCCGCAAATTCTCGGCGTCGTGAAGAAGAAGCGCCCGCACAATGCCAAACCCTACAAGTTTCCGCACAAATGTCCGGCCTGCGGCAGCCTCGCCATCCGTGAGGAAGGCGAAGTGGCGCGCCGATGCACCGGCGGCCTCATCTGCCCGGCCCAGGCCTTGCAGCGTCTCAAGCATTTCGTCTCCCGCGACGCCTTCGATATCGAAGGCCTGGGCGTCAAGCATGTGGAATTGTTCCGGGAGGAAGGGCTGATCAAAAGTCCGGGCGACATTTTCCGCCTGCAAAGGCACGAAAAGGCAATCGCCGCCCACGAGGGATGGGGCGAAAAGTCGGCCCGGAATCTCATCGAGGCCATAGACGCGCGCCGCCGGATTTCCCTCGACCGGTTTATCTACGCGCTGGGCATCCATCAGGTGGGCCAGGCCACCGCCCGCCTGCTGGCCCGCCGGTACCGGAGCCTGGAATTGTGGCGCAAGGCGATGCACGGCGCCCAGGACCGGGACAGCGAGGCCTACGCCGAGCTCACCGCTATCGACGGCGTCGGGCCCAGCGTGGCCGACGACATTCTCGGCTTTTTCGCCGAGCCCCATAACCGCAAGGTCCTCGACGATCTTCTCGGCGAGGTGACGGTCACGGATTTCAAGGCGCCCCGCGTCGCCTCGAAGATCGCCGGCAAGACCATCGTCTTCACCGGCACCCTCGAATCGATGACCCGGCCGGAAGCCAAGGCCCGGGCCGAGCGCCTGGGCGCCACGGTGTCGGGTTCGGTGTCGAAAAAGACCGATATCGTGGTCCTAGGGCCTGGAGCCGGCTCCAAGGCCAAGAAGGCCGCCCAGCTCGGCGTCAAAACACTGAACGAGAAGGAGTGGCTGGCCCTGGTCGGCGGCTGACCCGCCTCCGGCTCAGGCTTCGAGGGGCTTCGTCACCGTGGCGAGCCAAGAAGTCGTCTCGGAATCGACCAGCGGCGACAGCGTCTCCCGCACCCGCGCGTGGTAAGCGTCGAGCCAAGCGGTCTCGGACTTGGTGAGCAGACCCACGTCGATCAATTGCCGCTCGATGGGGGCAAGCGTCAGTGTTTCGAATCCATAGAGCTCCCGCTCCGCGCCGGGCACTGATTCAAGCGCCGTCACCGTCACCAGATTTTCGATGCGGATGCCGAAGGCGCCGGCTTTGTAATAGCCGGGTTCGTTGGACACGATCATGCCGGGGCGCAAGGGCACATCGCTGCCGATCTTGGCGATGCGTTGCGGCCCTTCGTGAACGCCGAGATAGCTGCCGACTCCATGCCCGGTGCCGTGGTCGTAATCGAGGCCCGCATCCCACAGGGCGCGCCGCGCCAGCGCATCGAGCTGCGCGCCCGAGGTCCCTTTGGGAAAGCGCGCGGTGGCGATCGCGATGTGTCCTTTGAGGACGCGGGTGAATCGGTCGCGCTCTTCCGCACCGGCCTCGCCGTTGCCATTGATGAACACCGCGCGGGTGACGTCGGTGGTGCCGTCCAGATATTGCGCGCCGGAATCGACGAGATAGACCTGCCCCGGTTCCAGCCGCCGCTTGGTCCGTTCGCTCGCCCGGTAATGGACCACGGCGCCGTTGGGCCCCGCCCCGGAAATGGTGGCGAAACTCAGGCCGTGAAAAAGATCGTTTTCGCGGCGAAGCGATTCCAATTTCTGGGCGGCGGCGATTTCGTCGAGGTCACCCTTCGGCGCTTCCCGCGCGATCCAGGCGAGATAGCGCGTCAACGCGGCGCCGTCGCGCACATGGGCGGCGCGCGTGCCGGCAAGCTCCACCTCGTTCTTGCAGGCCTTGGGCAAGGCGCAAGGATCGGCGCCGGGAACGATCTTTGCCCCCGCGTCCCTCAATACCGTGAAGATATGCGTGGCTGCGGTTTGCGGATCGGCCATGACGCTGGCGCCGCGCCGGCCCAAATCCGCCAGCGCCGAATCGAATTCATCCGGCCCGCGCACCGTGATCTCGGAACCCAAATGCGCGCGCACCGCGTCATTTAATTTTTTCGCATCGATGAAGAGATCCACCCGGCCGTCCGCGTGAGCGAGCGCGAAGGCGAGCGCTACCGGCGTAAAGGGAATGTCGCCGCCCCGGATGTTGAGAAGCCAATTGATCGAATCGGGCGCGGTCAGGACCGCGGCCTCGGTCCCCGCCTGTTCGACGGCCGCGGCGATTTCGGCGCGTTTCTCGGCGCTGCCGCGCCCGGCGTATTTGGTTTCATGAACCGCGACCGGCGCCCGGGGCGGGTCCGGCTGGTCCGCCCAAACGGCGTCGACGGGATTGGTTGAGACCGGCTCCAGCGTGCCGCCGGCCTTCTCGGCCGCGGCCAGCAAGGCCTTCGCGGCATTCTCGGTGTGCAGCCAGGGATCTAAGCCGAGCTTTTCGCCGGCGCGCAAATGCTTGGCGATCCATTGCGCGGGCGGCGCCTCGACCAAGTGTTCGATGGTGAACAGTCTCCCGTCGACCTCGTCGGCGGCTTGCAGCGTATAGCGCCCGTCCACGAACACCGCGGCCTTGTCCGCCAGCACCACCGCCGCCCCGGCCGATCCGGTGAAGCCCGTGAGCCAGGCCAGCCGCTCGGCGCGCGGGGCGACATACTCGCCCTGATGCTCGTCGGACCTGGGCACAATGAAACCGGCCAAGCCGCGCCCCGCCAGCTCGGCGCGCAGGTCGGCGAGGCGCGCGGCGTGATCCGCCGCCGGGGCTTCCGGTCTCTCCTTAAGCATTTCCGCGCTCTTGGGCGTCATGGCCTTTCAAAGCTAGGGACGCCCGCGATACGGCACAAGGCTTGAAGACGGCCGCCGTCCGGGCCGCTCCATGACGATCGTCCGCCACACGCCGATGTCGCACAGGCCGCTGCGCCGCAATCCCAGGCTCCGGTAATGCCGCTCGACCAGCGCCCCCTCCTCCCGCAAAACGCCCGAGAGGATGATCCGCCCGCCCGGCGCCAGCACGGTTTTGAGGCCCCGGGCCATGGTTTTCAACGGCCGCGCCAGGATATTGGCGGCAATGAGGTCGTAAGGCGCGCTGCGGCGGACGAACCGGCGGCCGGGATGATCGGCCCAGCCCGCGCGCGCGCGGGCCGCGACGCCGTTGCGGGCGAACGTCCGCCGCGCGACCCGCACAGACTCGGGATCAACGTCGCAAGCCACCGCACGCGCGCGCCACAATTTCAGGGCTGCCAGCGCCAGAATTCCGTTGCCGCAGCCGAAATCGAGAACGCTTTGGACTCGCTTCGAGCGCGCCAGGGAGGCGAGCGCGTGCAGGCACCCTTGCGTCGATTCATGCCGCCCGGTGCCGAAAGCGCCGCCGAATTCGATGCGAAGGCCGATAGTGCCGGAGGGGACATCCGTCCGGCGCGCGGAATCATGGATGAAAAACCGCCCGACCCGGATCGGCGCCAGCATCGCGTCCGACACCGACGCCCAATCCTGATCCGTCAAATGGGCGATCTCGAATTTCGGCTCGGCCGTGCCGAAGCCCGCCGCCAGCAAGGCCAGGGCGGCGGCGATGACGCCGCGCTCCGGTTTCTCCACGGCAAGCGCTTCGATCTGTGCGGCGCCCGTTTTGTCCGGCTCGCTCACCGCCACCGCATCGGCCATCGTTTCCATCGCCGCCGCGAAGTGTTGCCGCAAATGTCCGGGAATGGTGAGCGCGATGCGCCAAACGCCCGCGGCGCCCGCGGGTCCGGCCCGCCGCCTACGCGCGTTCGACAAAGCTGTCGAGGACCTTTTTCACGCCGGTGGAAAACGCGATTTCCAGCTTGTCGCCTTCCACGGCGCGGATTTTTCCGTAACCGAATTTCTGGTGGAACACTTCGTCGCCGGCCTTGAATCCGCCGGAGGATTTGCGCTTGCGCTCGCTGACCCGGTAGGCGCGCCCTTCGATCACCGGCGGGCGCCGTGAGCGCGGTCCCGGTACAAAGGCGACCTGCGCCTCGGCCATGCCGGACGGCGTTTCGGCGCCGTAAAGCCCGGGGTCGCTCATGCGCTCGACATGCGCCTCGGGGAGTTCGTCCACGAAGCGGGACGGGATGGCGCTTTGCCAGGTGTCGTACATGCGCCGGTTGGCGGCAAAGGACACGATGGCGCGGTGCCGGGCGCGCGTCAGGCCCACGTAAGCGAGCCGCCGTTCCTCTTCCAGACTTTTCACCCCGCCCTCGTCGAGCGCCCGCTGGTGCGGAAAGAGCTGTTCCTCCCATCCGGGCAGGAACACCGTGTCGAATTCCAGCCCCTTGGCCGAATGCAGGGTCATGATGTTGACCATGTCGGCCCCGGCGGTTTCGGTGTTCTCCATGACCAGGCTCACATGTTCGAGGAACCCGGGCAGGCTCTCGAACTCCGCGATCGCCGCCACCAGCTCCTTGAGGTTTTCCAGGCGGCCCGGCGCGTCGGGCGATTTGTCGTTCTGCCACATGGCCGTATAGCCGGATTCATCCAGCACCAGCTCGGCAAGCTCCGCATGGGGCATTTCCGGCAGCTTGGCGCGCCAGCGGTCGAAATTCTCCAGCAATTGCGTCAGCGACCGCCGCGCGTGCGCTTTGATCTCGTCGGTCTCGATCAGGGCCTTGGCCGCCTGGATGAGCGGCAGTCCCGCCGCACGCGCGGCCTTGTGGACCGCCTGCATGGTCGCCTCGCCGATGCCGCGTTTGGGCACGTTGACGATGCGCTCGAAGGCGAGATCGTCGTCGGGCTGCGCCAGCACCCGCAAGTACGCGATGCCGTCGCGGATTTCCTGCCGCTCGTAGAACCGCAGGCCCCCCACGACCCGGTAGGGGATGCCGAGATTGAGGAAGCGCTCCTCGAACTCGCGGGTCTGGAATCCGGCGCGCACCAGAATGGCGATCTGCGACAGGGCGTGACGCCGCCGCTGCAGCGCCTCGATCTCGTCGGCGACGAAGCGCGCTTCCTCCTCCCCGTCCCAAACGCCGCGCACGCGGATCTTTTCGCCGCCATCGGATTCGGTCCACAAGGTTTTGCCGAGGCGCCCGGCGTTGCAGGCGATCAAATCCGAGGCCGCGCCCAAAATATGCTTGGTCGAGCGGTAGTTCTGTTCCAGTCGAATGACCGTGGCGCCGGGGAAATCCGTCTCGAAGCGCAGGATGTTGCCGACCTCGGCGCCGCGCCAGCCGTAGATGGACTGGTCGTCGTCGCCGACGCAGCAGATATTGTGCGACCCCTGGGCGAGCAGACGCAGCCACAAATACTGCGCCACGTTGCTGTCCTGATATTCGTCCACCAGGATGTATTTGAAGCGCCGCTGGTATTCGGCGAGCACGTCCGGCCGGCTCGTGAAGATCGTCAGGCAGTGGAGCAGCAAATCGCCGAAATCGGCGGCGTTGAGCGCTTTCAGCCGGTCTCGGTAATGCCGGTAAAGCTCGATTGACTGGCCGTTCGCGAACTCGCGCTTCTCGCCCGCCGTTATCTTGTCGGGAATCAATCCCCGGTTCTTCCAAAAATCGATGATCGCCATCAACCCCCGCGCCGGCCAGCGCTTCTCGTCGATATTGGCCGCCTCCAGCACCTGCTTGCCGAGGCGCAGCTGGTCGTCGGCGTCGAGAATCGTGAAATTGCTCTTGAGGCCGACGAGTTCCGCGTGCCGGCGCAAAATGCGCGCGCCGATGGCGTGAAACGTCCCGATCCACATCGATTCGGTGGAGCGGCCGATCAGCGCCTCGACCCGTTCCTTCATGTCGCGGGCGGCCCTGTTGGTGAACGTCACGGCCAGAATCTGCGACGGCCACGCGCGTCCGGTGAACAGGATATGGGCGAGCCGCGTCGTCAGCACCCGCGTCTTGCCGGTGCCGGCCCCGGCCAGCACGAGGACGGGGCCGTCCAAGGCTTCCACCGCCTGGCGCTGCTTCGGATTCAGACCCTTGAGATAGGGCGGTTCGTCAGGCGCGGACACAGGCGAATCGGTCCCTGTGCGTGCCGGCAAATTCGACGAAGGTGGGGTTGTCATGACAAGAGTCTATATAGCACGCGCAAGCCCGGCTTCCCGAATTCCGGATATCCGGACGCCCCTATTCGCAGCGTCCGATCGATCCCTCGGCGCAGATCTTCTTGCCGTCGAACCAGGTCGCGCCGGATAGATCGGCCTCGTAGAAATCCGTCCCGCCGGTTCTGGCACCGGAGAGATCGGCGCCGTGCAGATCGGCGCTGAAGAATTTCGCCCGTCTCAAATCGGCGTTCCGGAACGACGCGCCGGAAAGAGCGCCGTTGGTGAAATCGGCGCGCTCCAGCTTTGCGCCGTCGAACCGCGCACCGGTCATTGTCGCGGATATGAATTTGGCAGCAAACGCCCGCGCGTTGCTCAAATTCGCGTCCGTCAGGTCGGCGCGGGTGAAGCTGGCGCCCTGGACGTCGGCTCCGGTCAGATCGGCGCTCTTCAGCTTCTGGCCGTCCAGGTAGCAGCGCGACCAGTCGATGCTGGGCGCCGCCGCGTCGCTGCAATCGGCCCAAGCCGGCCGTGCCGCGCTCAGTGCGGTCAGGGCAAGGACGGCTGCGATCAGGGGGCGGGTGAAGCGCGGCATGAGGGGAGACTAATTCGCCGCCCTGCCTTCCGCCAAAGCGAATTCCGCTGCGGCAATTCGACCCCCGCGGCGGCCTTTTCCTCCGTGATACACCTCTTGCCGGCGGTGTCTTCCATGCCTGCAAGTGACTTTCGCTCGCAGAAAGTTATTGCGAATAGTTCTCATTGTCTTTATATGGGTTCTGGCGGGCGCACCGCGGGGCGCAACTTTCTATCTTATTGAAATTTATGGGAGTTTTTAGATCCATGGGCGTCCGTCCGACCGCCGCCGCGGCCCTAGCCGCCGCTTTTCTGCTCACGGCCCTCGGCGCTGCCACATTGGCGCAGGCGGAAGACGGCGGCTTCGTCATCACGATTAAAGAGCACCGCTTCGATCCCGAAACGCTGGAAATTCCCGCCGGCCAAAAGGTCAAGCTGGTGATCCGGAATCAGGATCCGACGCCCGAGGAATTCGAAAGCTATTCGCTCAACCGCGAGAAGATCATTTCCGGCAGTTCGGAAGGCCTCGTTTACGTCGGCCCGCTCGATCC
>Ga0307436_1000792_pt1 | contig 14717 bp, 13 predicted proteins | sample SalMarWE160440MG_FD_202513 | JGI IMG/M metagenome (GOLD analysis project Ga0307436, IMG submission 202513) | Salt marsh sediment microbial communities from the Plum Island Ecosystem LTER, Massachusetts, United States - WE1604-40 | ecosystem: Environmental > Aquatic > Marine > Intertidal zone >...
GTCGATGCGGCCGAACACCTGTTTGCTGTTTCGGCTTTGATCGGGGCAAGCTTGGCAACTGGCGAGAGGTCAACGAATGTGCCGGGCGACCCGCACGAGCCGATTGATGCTCCGCGTCTGCCTGGCGGCTGCCTTGGTCGCCGGGGTGCACGGCTTCGCCTGGGGGCAGGACGCGTCCACTGCGCCGGACAACGCCGGGCAGGCAAAGGATACGGTCTGCGACCTGATCGACGTGGCCGCGGCTGAGAACGACCTGCCGGCAGCTTTCTTAACGCGGCTGGTGTGGCGCGAGAGCCATTTCCTCGCCGATGCGGTCAGCCCGAAAGGGGCGCAGGGCATCGCGCAGTTCATGCCGGGAACCGCGGCACGGCGCGGGCTAACCGATCCATTCGACCCACGCACGGCGATTCCCACCTCGGCACAGTATCTGAGCGAGCTCAGCGCCCAGTATGGCAATCTTGGGTTGGCCGCGGCCGCCTACAATGCCGGCGAGAAGCGTGTTTCAGACTGGATGGCAGGCGATGGTGGCCTGCCGTGGGAGACGCAGGATTATGTGCTGTTCGTTACCGGACGCACGGCGGAGGACTGGAAGGTCGATGCAGCCGACAATGCCGGTACTGAACCAACAAGTGGCAAGACGAATGCCAACTGCACCGAAATCGCGGCGCGCCTCTCCGAGGGCGCGGGGCCGCCAATCGTACCGGCGAGTCTGATGGCGGCGCCGTGGGCGCCGTGGGGCGTGCAGGTTGCCGGCAATTTCTCGCAAGCGCGCGCCATGGCGAGCTACCGGAGGCTGCAGCAGCAATTTCCCGACGTCATCGGCGATGGTCCACCGCTGATCCTGCGCTCGGTTGTCACCAGCCGCGGGCGAGCGCCCTTTTATGCAATCCGCCTGCCGGCGAACGCGCGGGACGCGGCAGACGAGCTTTGCGGCAGATTGCATGCCGTCGGTGGCGCCTGTGTGGTGATGAAGAACGGAGGCTGATCAAGGCAGCCGGTGCGCCGAGGCTCTTTTTTTATCAACAACGACAGAAATCGGCCATTTCCCTGGAGAATGTTGGAACCGGGTTTCCCTCCCTCCGCCACCACAGTAATCCAACTGCTTGATTTTGTAGTTATTTCATACCTGTTACCAAGATTTGTCGGCCGCAGCACAGCCGGCGGACGGTCACGGCCGCGGCAACAGCGCTAGTCGCGGTGAACAAGTTCGTGAATGCGTTCGAACAAAGCAGGAGTGGTAGCCAGGATTTCGTTGCCGTGGACGAGTGTCGACTCCGCCAGGAAGTCATTCGTTCGTCCGCCGGCCTCGTGCACGATCGCTACGCCTGCCACCGCATCCCAGGCGTTGATGTGCCGCTCCCAATACCCGTCAAGGCGTCCATTGGCGGTGTATGCCAGGCCGAGCGCTCCGGACCCGAGACGACTGTATTCGCACCGGGAATCGAGAAGCGCTTCGATATCGCGAGCGTGCGGAGCAACCGGTCGGCGGTAGCTGAAGCCGATGCCGATGCGGGCCCGGCTGAGTGCGGTCTCGCCGCTGACGTGAATGGGCCGACCGTTCAGAAAGGCCCCCTGTCCGGCCACAGCGGAAAACAACTCGTCGGCGACCGGGTCCAAAATCAGGCCGAACACCGCCCGGCCGTCCTCCACCAGCCCGATGGAAACGCACCAATGGTTGATTCCGCGCACGAAGTTGGCGGTGCCGTCGATCGGGTCGATTGCCCATGTCAGCGGTCCTTCTTGCCGCAACCCACTTTCTTCACAAAGCAACGAGTCCCCGGGAAACGCGCGCGCGAGCCGGCTCACAATCAGGTCCTCACAGGCGCGGTCGGCCTCACTTACGACATCCTGAACGCCCTTGCTTTCGACCAGAAGGCGGGTTCTGCGGCCATAATACGAAAGCGATATGGCGCCCGCCTCGCGGATCGCCGTCGTCGCGACCCGAACACGATCCTCTAATTGCGTGTGCTGCACCGGGCGCTCCAATCAATGGCAGTTTGCGCGTGATTCAGCGCCAACTTGGCGCTGTGGAACAAGCAATTCATATTGACATCCAGTGGAACCGATGTTGCTTTGTGGAAGACCGCTTTGAGAGGCGACTTACTATCCACGCGGTCACAACGACCAATGAAAAAACGGATTTGGACGGCGGCAGACGCGTCCATGGCGCTGTTAAATTGATCGGATAAGGCTCTCGACCGGTCGTCCAGGCGGCGGTCGCAATCCGAGAGCGAACAGGGAGGTTCATATGAAGAAACTCGTCCTTGGAGCGCTAGGTGCGCTCGCATTGATGTCGACTCCGGTATTCGCGGAGAACATCAAACTTGAGCTGTGGTCGCGTGCCGATCCCTCCGGGCCACTCCGCCCCGGTAACGTCGTCAAGGCCGCGGACCGGTTGAATGCAGCGCTCAAAAAAGAAGGATCGAGCGATCAGGTCGAGGTCTCGGTACGCGAAAGCCCGGCCAGCGGATTCGACGCCGACGCCCTGCAACTGCTGAAGGTGTTCGGGATCGGCCAGGGCCCCGACATGTTCATCGCCGCGCACGAGTGGATCTGCGCCTTCCAGCAGGACGGGTTCGCCCTCAAGCTCGACGACTATATCGCCAAGTATCCGGACAAATTCGGCACCATTTTCCCGTCGCTGTGGAATTCGGTCGAGTGCGCCGACGGCGGCCACTACGGCATCCCACAGGATGCCGAGGCGCGCATGTTCTTCTACAACAAGGATTTGATGCGCAAGGCCGGCTATGACGACGCCTTCATCGAAGGGCTGCCCGACGCCGTGCTGAAGGGCGATGTCACCATGGACGACCTGCTCGACATCGCGAAGAACATCAAGGACAAGACCGGCATTCAGTACGGCATTCTGCATCGTCCGAACAAAGGCCCCGACTATCTGATGGTGTTCCAGACCTACGGCAACACCTTCACCGATCCCAAAACCGGCCATCTGCTGCTCGAACGTGACAAACTTGTGGATGCCTACGGCTGGTTTGAGCGTGGCGTCAAGGAGGGCGTCATTGCCGCCAACAACACGTCGATGGAATGGAACGATATCCGCGCTCAGTTCTACAAAGACCACAACGCCGCGTTCTGGATGTACGGCATCTGGGACCTGGGCAGCGTCGCTTTTCCCACCTTTGGCTTGCCTCGGGACGAAGAAACGTTCTTCAAGCACTGGGGCTGGATCGCGGCGCCGCCGGCCAAGAAGGGCGGCAGCCCGTCAAGTTTGACCCATCCGGTGATTTACGCGGTGTCCGCCCAGACCAAGCATCCGGATCTGGCGGTGCGTCTGCTCGGTTTTGCGTCCGACGCCGATCTCAATACCGACCACGCAATCACGACGACCCATCTCGGCATCAAGCCGGAACAGCTTGATGATCCCCGCTACAAGAACGCCTGGCCACTGGCCAAGGCCACCGATATGTTGAAGTTCACCAAGTTCCTGCCCAACAACCCGCAATTCGGTGATCTCAACGGCATCATCTACAAAGGCATGCAGGGCGTGGAGTCGGGTCGGCTGAGCGCGCAGGAGGCGGCGGACTTCGTAATCGACGAGGCATCGTCGACGCTCGAAAACGTCGTCGTCAAGTGAGCGAAGCAGCGTGAAGCGAGGGGGCCGGCGCAAATGCCGGTCCTCGCCTCGTTAGCCCACGCGGCTGCGCACGGGTCCGGATCCATGGCAACGACAGCCGAACAGGCCGTGTTCGAACGTCGCGCAACGAGACGAGCCGTGGCGCGGGAGCGGATGAACTTCCTGGTCTTTCTCGGGCCGGCGATCGTCCTGACCGTCCTGTTCTTCATCATACCGGTGCTGATCGACGTTGCCGTGTCGTTCACCGACATGGGGCGTTCTCTCAAGGTCACCGGCTTCACCCTCGACCAGTATCACAAGGTCTTTGCCGGCGATCGGCGACTGCCGCAGATCATCGGCATGACCGCGATCTACGTTCTTGGCACGCTTTCCATCTTCAACGTCACCTTCGGACTGATCCTCGCGCTCGTGACGACCGCCATAAGCCGCGCGTCCGGAAGCTTCTTCCGCGGCGTCTGGCTGCTGCCGCGGATGAGCCCGTCGGTTCTCTACATCCTGCTGTGGCTGTGGGTCGTCGATCCCTCGAAAATGGGCTTGCTCAACCAGATTCTGATGAACGGCTTTGGTGTCGCCGGACCGGTCGACCTCAAGACGCAGGCACCGGTGGCGCTCATCATCATCGCCAACGGTTTCATCGGCGCATCGATGGGAATGATCATCTTCACCTCCGCGATCCGCGGAATTCCGGAACATCTGTTCCACGCGGCGCGCGTCGACGGAGCCGGTGTCTTCGCGCAGACCTGGTTCGTCACGCTTCCGGCGCTGCGCTGGCCCATCAGCTTCGTTACCATCTATCAGACGCTGTCGCTGCTGGTCAGCTTCGAATACATCCTCCTGCTCACCAAAGGCGGTCCTTTCTACGACACCACGGTGCTGGCGCTGTACGTCTACCGCCGCGCCTTCGAGAGCGGCCAGTACGGCTACGGCGCCGCGTTGGCATTGTTCCTGATCGTTATCGGCGTGATTTTCGCGCTGCTCGGCTGGCGCTTCTTCGACATGCAGCGCTTGCTGCAACGTCCGCGCATCGAGGTCCAGTGAGATGGCGGTCGAGGCGACCGCCAACGGAATGGGCGCGGCACCGCCGACGGCCGCAGTTGACTGGTCGCGGCTGGCGGCGCGAGCGCGCAACGCCCGACGAGCGCGCGCGACCGTGGTCTATGCGTTCCTCATCGCCGCCTCGGTGCCGATTATCCTGCCGTATTTCTGGCTCGTCACGGTCGCCTTTTCCGCCAAGCTCGGCGTCGCCGAGACCGGCGTGCTGTGGCGTTCGATGCTGATCCTGGTGCCGGCGGTGATCGCTTTGTGGCTGGCGATCGCGCTGACCCGGAACCGGCGGCAGATGTGGATCGCCGTCGCGGCGGTTGCCGTGGTCACCACCGGTTTGTTCGCCTGGCTAATCGGTCCCGATCTCTGGCTCGGCAACTTCATGTTTCTGTGGACGCCGGATTTCGCATCGGTCGTGCGCTCACGCGTCGGCGAGGTGAAAGGCGCCGTCGATTTCCCGAACATATGGAACGCGTTCGGCAACTCGATTCTGCTCGCCGGGTCGCAGACCGCCATCGTGGTCGCGGTCGCCTCGCTGGCCGGCTACTACCTGTCGCGCTTCCAGTTCCCCGGACGCACCGCGATGCTGCGGTCGCTGCTCGTCCTTCACGCCTTTCCGGTGCTGACGCTGATCGTGCCGCTGTTCCTGATGCTCTACTTCATCGGGCTGCTCGACACCCTGCTAGGCGTCATTCTGGTGCTGGTCGCCTTCGAACTGCCGTTCGCGATCTTCATCATGAAGGGCTTCTTCGACGCCGTGCCCTGGGACGTTGAGATGAGCGCGCTCACCGACGGCGCCTCGCGTCGTCAGGCATTCCTGCGGGTGGTGCTGCCGCAGGTGACCAACGGCATGCTGGCGATTTCGGTTTTCACCTTCATCCGCGGTTGGGAGGAATACATCTTCGTTCTCACTTTCCTGGTGCGGAACACCAACTGGACGATGAGTCTGTACATGTTCTACGTGCGCGACGACCTCATGGGCGTCGACTACGGCGTTGTTTCGGCCGTCGGCGTCTTCTACCTCGTGCCGAGCCTGCTGCTCTATCTCGCCGCCCAGCGCTTCCTCATGCAAATGTCGATCAGCGGCGTGAAGGGCTGAGACCGATCGCGATGGCCAGCATCGAATTCCGCAACATTGTCAAACAGTTCGGTGACGTGGTCGTGATCCCCGGATTGGACCTCGCGATCGCCGACGGCGAGTTTGTCGCCCTGCTCGGGCCGTCGGGATGCGGGAAGACGACCAGCTTGCTGATGCTTGCCGGCATTTATCTGCCGAGCAGCGGCGAGCTTCTGTTCGACGGTCAGGTGGTCAACGACGTCGAGGCGCGCGACCGCAACGTCGGCATCGTGTTCCAGTCCTATGCCCTCTACCCGCACATGACCGTGCGCGACAACATCATGTTTCCGCTGCGCTTCAAGAAGATGCCGCGCGAGGAAGCAAGCAAGCGGGTCAAGACCGTCGCCGAACTCGTCCGCGTCGGCGAACTGCTCGAGCGCAGACCGAGCGAACTCTCCGGCGGTCAACAACAGCGCGTGGCGCTGGCGCGGGCTCTGGTCAAGGAACCGCAGCTGCTGCTGCTCGACGAACCGCTCTCCAACCTCGACGCAACGCTGAGGCTGTCGATGCGCACGGAAATAAAGGCGCTGCAGGAGAAGCTGGGCGTCACCACCATTCTCGTCACGCACGATCAGATCGAGGCTACCACGATGGCCGATCGCATCATCTGCATGCGTAAAGGACGCATTGAACAGGTTGGCACGCCCGACAATCTCTATCACCGGCCGTCCAGCCTGTTCATTGCCGGCTTCATCGGGTCGCCCCCGATCAATCTGATATCCGGGCAGGCCTCCGATAGCGCCTTCGTCGTCAACGGGGTCCGGCTGGCGATGCGGGGCGCGTCGGGCGAGGTCATCCTAGGTCTGCGGCCGGAGCACCTGCACTTCGACGGCGCGGGCCTGCAGGGGCGGATCGGCCAGATCGAACCGATGGGACGCGAGGTGTTGTACGTGGTGGAAACCGATATCGGCTACGTCCGATTGCTCGAGCAAGGCTCGACGATCGCCCGCTCGATCGGTGACCGGGTCAGCATCGCGTTCCAGCCTCCCGACGCGCTGGTCTTCGACGCCGCCACCGGGCGGCGGATCGAAGACGCCGAAGTACGTCCGTCTTAGCGGGGGCCTCGGCCAACTGGCCCGCCATTGCATCAGTATCCATCCGCCGGGCGAGCGGCCCGCTCAACATATGAAAGGTCCGGAAATGCACATCTCGTTTCGCGCGGCCGACAACGGGTTCGCGCACGTGTGCGCGCACCGCGGCTACAGTCTGCTTTTTCCGGAGAACACGCTGCTCGCGTTCGAGCAGGCGCAAGCGGCCGGCGCGACCACCTGCGAGATCGACCTGGTCCTGTCCAAAGACGGCGAGGCCATAGTGATGCACGACGCCCTGCTCGACCGGACGACCAACGGCCACGGATTTGTCGCCGACCACGACCTCGCCCACATCCGCACCCTCGATGCGGCGGCCGGCCATCGTGAGCGGCGGGAACAGGTGCTAGTTCCGACATTCGCCGAAGTTGTCGGCTGGGCCAAGCAGGCCGGCGCGGGCCTGGTCGTCGAAATGAAGGAACGCGAAAGGCCCGAAGTTCTGTCGGACCGCGTGCTGACAATTCTCAGGCAGACCGACGGCTTTGGCAATGTGATCGTCCTGTCGTTCAACCATGTCGACCTCAAGGGCATAAAGGAGAAGGAGCCGAGCCTGCGAACCGAGGCGATAATCCACGCACGTCACGCCGACGTCGTCGCGGTGGTGCGAGCCTGCGCCGCCGACTCGGTATCGCTTGAGCTCGATATGTTCGCCGTCGACGACGCAAAGGCGCTGCACGACGCCGGCCTTTCCAATCGTCTCCACATTCCCAGGCCTGAGCAGCTCGCCCCATACTGGTCGTACGGCCGGGACCCGACAAAGCAGATCGGTGCATGGCTGTCAGCCGGACTGGTCGATTCGCTCTCCGGTGACGATGTCGCGTTCCTGCGTAAGTTGGTCGACGAAAATCCGATCCGAAAATCGACCGGCCGTGAGGGTTCCGCCGCGGCGTGAGGCGTTGAATTGCAACCCGGACCGCAGGCGGAACCGGTCGCGATCGGCGACGGCCGACGTCGCGTCGTTCTCAAATGGCATCAGTTGCGCCGCGCCGCCGGCGACCCTCCCTGGTCGCTGGCGAATCTGCGTAGTGGACTCGCTGCCGGTGCCAGCCTCGAAATCGATGTGCGAACGCTGGCCGACCGCGCCTGGGTTTGCCTGCACGACAAGTTGCTCGATGAGGAAACCAACGGCCGAGGCGCCGTCGACGCAATCGACGCGACCGCAGTCGGTGACTTGAAGGTCGCCGGCGCCAATTATCCGCCGCCGCTGCTGACGGACGTCGCGAACGCAATCGCCGCTGTACCCGAGCGGGGAGGCTGCGTTCAGCTGGATCTCAAAGCATCGCGCGAGCAGCTCTCCGGTGACGCCGTCGATCGCTTCGCTGCCGCGGTGGCGCCGGTTGCACGACGTTGCTTGCTGAGCGGGACGGACTGGGCGGCCGTGCAGGTCCTTGGTGAGGCGGTCCCGGCTTTGCGGCTCGGCTTCGATCCCCTTGATCTCGCGACGGGACGCCGTTTCGGCGGTGCGCAAAGTTATGCCGAATTTGTCGATGACGTGGTCGCGACAGCTCCGAACGCCGCCGCGTTTTACATTCATTACCGCCTTCTTGTCGGCGCGCTGGCCTGCGGGCTGAACCCCGTACCTTCCCTCAAGTCAAATGGGGCGATCGTCGACGCATGGACACTCGATGCGACCACGCCGGGCATCGACGGGCTGCTGGCGCAGATGGCGGCAGCCGGCGTCGATCAGATCACCACCAACGATCCGCTCGGCATCGCCCGGCACTGGCGGTCGTCCGGATCGGGAACCTGACGGTCCGGGTCGGGAAGCACGCGCGGCGTCTGGCTGGCGCGTCAGTCGCCCGGCGGCCAAAGCCGAAACTCGAGAATCCCTTCATGGGTTCTGAGCTCCGCCGCCAGTCTTTGCAGGTTTTGTTTCTTGTGGGTCATAAGCATCATTCGGTACTCGAACACGGATCCGGCTTCTTCAAGGCGATAGCTCATATTGGAGACCGTGAAGCCAAACGACTCAAGCATCTTGCACAGCTCGTCCTCAGGCATGGTCTGATGGGCGCGAAAGCGAATGAGATGCTGGGAGTAAAGCTGGGTCGGCATACGATTCTCGATCCAACGGAAGAAACTGAGCGTGCCAAGCGCGATCAGCGTGGCCAACACTGACGGGCCAAACAGTCCGACGCCGAACAGAATGCCAATTGCAGCGGTCGCCCAGATCGATGCCGCGGTCGTCAGGCCGCGAACCGTGAACCCCTCCTTGAAGATCACGCCGGCGCCGAGAAAACCGATGCCGGTCATGATGCCCTGGGCCATGCGCGTTGGGTCGGTGCGAATCGTTTCTGCCGACACGCCTCCGATCCAGGACTGCTGATAGTTGAACACAACCATCAGCAAGGCCGAGGAAAGGCACACAAGTGCGTGCGTTCGGAACCCCGCGGGCCGGCCGTGAAAAGTGCGCTCAATCCCGATAGCGGCGCCGGCTAGCCATGCGGCGCAGAGATTCAAGGCGATGGGAAGAAACGGCGTCTGGATCATAGAAGCGCGGCTCCCAACGCTTTCTACGCGACGATCAATTATTAGACGGCAAACCGTACGTCAGCACAATACTGCTCTGCCGGCGGAGACCTCTTCGCCAACCAGCGCTTTTGTGGAATCATCCAAGTCGGGGCCGCTGCCGGCCGGCGATGGTCCTGACGGCCGGGGGGTGACGTTGAGTGGCTGTCCCTGCCGGGGCTCTACCAGCTGGGGACCGGGTTCAGGCCAAACACTTAACAGCGCCGCGTCACGGGGAAAAATCGGCGCAAGCCGCAGGCCAGCGCCGTGGCCTCGGCGCAATCCATTCCGCGTCACCTTTGTTCGCCGCCTGCCGGTTCAGGCCGCAGCCGGGTGCCAGCCTGCGTCCGCCCAAATTTCACCGCTGACTGCCTGGTTCGTTATCATGAAGCAGATCGCGTCGGCGATCTCGTCGGGCCTGATCAAACGCCGCAGCTGCGTGTCGGGCAGGATATGCTTGGCCACGTATTCTTCGCCCATCGCCTGCAAGATCGGTGTATCGGTGAAACCCGGATGAATGATCGAACACCGGATGCCGTGGAAGATGGCTTCTTTCATCAGGGTCGATGCCGCGCCTTCAAGCGCGGCCTTGGCAGAGGCGTAGGAAATCTGTCCCTTGTTTCCCTGCGACGCGACGGAGCCGATGAAGATGATCGCCCCTTCCATCTCTTGTTCAGGCCCCCACCTGCCCAAGCCTCGCTTGAACCGGCTTTCAGCCATACGGGCGATCATTTCCACGGCCCAGTAAATGGGCGCGATGTAGTTCACCTCGGTGACCAGGCGGAAGGTTTCCTCGTCGTAGATTTTGGCTCGGCCCGTCTCCTTGTCTACCTTGACCGCCAAGGCGTCACGAACGATACCCGCCGCCGGCACGCAGATGTTGACCTGACCGTGCGCCGCGCAGATTTCATCGTAGACAGCGCGCCGAAATGCCGTATCCGTGGTGTTGCCATGATAGGCCTTGGCGACGGTGGCATTGTGGCCATACTCGCAATTGATGCGCTCTGCCGCATCGGCGACGCGATCGTCGAGATCGACCATGGCCACATGCTTGGCACCGCGCGCGGCGAGTTCCTGGCAAAGCGCGTAACCGATCCCGCCACAGGCACCGGTGACGACTGCGACTTTTCCGTCGATTCTCATGGCTAATCCTCAATCCCAGCTCTCGGCGGCCCGACCAGGTCGAGACGCCGACCTTTATTTTCATATGGACTTTTGCGACGCAACAAGAAATCTTGCATTGCACTATATCAATAAAAAAATTGCCCGTCAGAGGCGCATGCGGTAGGCGACAAGGAGAGCAGACAATGAGCGGTGACGACAAAAGCCCCGAACCGCAAGCGGCGTTCGCCGAGGCCGCCGAGACCTGGGCCGGCCTGTTGCTGCAATGGCAACAGACTTGGTCGGATTGGCTGAATCCCGCGACCAAAGCCGATGCGACCGAGGCAATCGGAAACGGGACGAGGGACCGGTCGCCAAACACTGCGACGATCTACTTCGATCCCGCGGCAATGATGGAGACCCAGGCGGAACTGCTGCGCGATTTCCAGGCCCTGTGGCTCCATACCAGCGCGCGTCTCATCGGTCGGGACACACCTGCGGTTGTCGAACCCGAACCGGGCGACCACCGGTTTCGCGACGGCGAATGGCGCGACAATCCGCTGTTCGATTTCATCAAACAATCCTATCTGCTCAACGCCCGTTGGTTGGGCCGTGCGCTCGCCAATGTCGAAGGACTGGACGAACAAAGCGCGTTGAGCCTGGCGTTCATGGGTCGCCAGATCGTTGATGCCCTGGCACCGACGAACTTCGCGCTCACCAATCCAGCGGTTCTGCGCGAGGCCCGCGAGACCAGGGGCAGGAGTCTGGCTCGCGGCCTACAGAACCTCGCCGAGGACTTGCAAGAGGGCGCCCGCGGCTTCCGCATCAGGCAGACCGACATGGACGCCTTCGAGGTGGGCGGCAATATCGCGGTGAGCGACGGCGCGGTGATCTTCCAGACGCCCCTGATCCAACTGATCCAGTACGCACCGACGACGGAGACGGTCTACAAGAGGCCGCTCTTGATCGTCCCTCCCTGGATCAACAAGTTCTACATCCTCGATCTCAGACCCGACAACTCGTTCATCCGCTGGGCCACGGACCGCGGTTACACGGTGTTCGTGATCTCGTGGGTCAATCCCGACCGGCGCCACGCCGAGTTGAGCTTCGACGACTACGCAACGGGCGGCATCTTCGCCGCGCTCGACGCCATCGAACGTGCGACCGGCGAACGACAGGTCACGGCGCTCGGGTACTGTATCGGCGGGACGCTGCTGGCGGCGACACTCGCCTACATGGCGGCGCACGGCGACGACCGCATCGCCGCGGCGACCTTCTTCGCCGCTCAGGCCGACTTCGCCGATCCCGGCGAGTTGCGCGTGTTCACCGACGAGTCGTGGGTGGGCATGGTGGAGCAGCAGGTCAAGGCCGCGGGCTATCTCGACGGCGCGTACATGGCCGCGACATTCAATGTGCTGCGCGCCAACAATCTGATCTGGCACTTCGTGATCAACAACTACCTGCTGGGCAAGGAGCCACCGGCGTTCGATCTATTGTACTGGAACGCGGATTCCACCCACTTTCCGGCGCGGATGTGGATCGATTACCTGCGCAACATGTATCAGCGCAACGCCCTGGCCCAGCCCGGCGGGTTCCATCTGCTCGGCGAGCCCGTGGACCTCGGCACTATCGAGATCCCCACCTACATCCAGGCCAGCCGGGAAGACCACATCGCGCCCGCCTCATCGGTGTACAAGATGATGAATCTGTTGGGCGGCAAGAAGCGCTTCGTCCTCGCCGGATCGGGCCATATCGCGGGCGTCATCAATCCACCGACCAGAAACAAGTACCAGCACTGGCTCGGCGAGGGACGCAACCGCCACCGTGACTTCGATTCGTGGTTCGCGGATGCCACCGAACATGCGGGCTCCTGGTGGCCGGATTGGGATCGCTGGCTGTCGCGCAAGTCCGGGAAGAAGGTTGCCGCCCGGATACCGGGTGACGGCGGCCTCGCAATCATCGAACCCGCCCCCGGTTCCTACGTCAAGGTTCGCCACCATTCCCAGCGGTCGAGACAGGACAGCCGCTGAGGTTCCCGATCCCGCTTGCTGCACGACCGATTTGCGGCAAGGCGGCGACAAGGTCCACGTCGGGCGCAGGACAAGACATCCGGTAGGGGTGCTGCGGACGCGCGCCGGTGTGAACGGGTCAGTTGGCGGCGGGCTTGTCTGCCCAGGCGCCGATCAGCCGCGGCATCAGGATGCAGTGGTCGCCGGCGATGGCGGCGGCGCGCAGTCGGTCGGCGAGGGTGTCGACGTCGATCTCGGCGGCGGTGGCGATGCCGTGCTTCTCGATCGCCGGCAGCAGGCTGGCGATGGTCTGCGCCGCGAATTGATAGGCGATCGAGTCGGGCCCGCTTTCGATGCGGGTGGTGCCGATCAGGCGGGGGGTGAAGCCGGCGGAACGGAAGCTCGCATACAAGCGCGAGCCCATGTTGGGCTCGACGCCGACCTGGCGGTAGGTGGCCATGATCCAGTCGATGCACTGGGAGAGCAAAGTCATCTCGGGGACGGCGCAGGCCTGGCCGATGTCCAACTCGATGAACGCGATCACTGCATCGGCGTTGAGGAACCGTTTGAGGTGCCTCAGCGCCTTGACCGGATCGGGCAAGTGCATGAGCACCAAGCGGCCGACGATGGCGTCGAAGCCTTCCTTCGGCTCGAAGCGGAAGATGTCGGCGTTGTGAAAGCCGAGCCAGTTGTAGCCGGCCCGCTGGGCGCGGGCCGCGGCGGTGGCGAGCGCGGTTGCGGAGCTGTCGACCCCGAGCACGGTTCCGGTCGGACCGACGGTCTCGGCGGCGATCATCGATACATCGCCGATGCCGCAGCCAACGTCGAGCACCTTCATCCCGGCCTTGACGCCGGCACGGCGCAGCACGTCCCGCGTCTCGAAACTGTAGATCTCCGCCTGACGCTCGAGTCGGGCCAGTTCCTGCTCGGAGTGGCCAAGAACATACGGCTGGGGCTCAACTTCGGTCCGCATCATTCGCTCTCGGTCCGCGATCGTTCCTGGTTCATGGCCGGCCGACCCGCCTGCAGGTCAGTGAGCCACCCCCGCGGCGATAGCGTGGCCGCCGTGGTCGATCTTTAACCCAGGGTAAGCGAAGCATTATCGCGCGGCCATTTCAATAAAATCCAAAACAATCTTAAGCATTGATAAGGGTCTTGTCGGTAGCGTCACACCGCAGGCTTGTAGAGAGGCGCGCCTTTCCCGCCTAACCGTCGCCGGACGGCGAATAGCCATCGCGCGGCCGCCTCGTCGCGGCGAGATGTCGCGGGGAGGCCCTGCCATGGGAGAGAAATCATGTCGGTGACGCACGCTGCCGTCAAAACCAGCCACGCCGAGCTGGCGATCGCCCAGACGTCGGGCAAGGGTCTGCCGGTGCTGCTCATTCACGGCAACTCCAGTTGCAAGGAGGTGTTCCGCAAGCAGCTCGACAGCGAGCTGGGCGACGTCTATCGCATGATCGCCATCGACTTGCCCGGCCACGGCGAGTCCGGCGACGCGGTCGACCCCGAACGCAGCTACTCGATCGTCGGCTACGCCGATGTGGTGGTCGAGGCGCTGGCTCAGCTGGGCATCGAGCGGGCGGCGGTTTACGGCTGGTCGCTTGGCGGCCACGTCGCCATAGAGTTGCTGCCGCGCTTTCCCGGCGTGGTCGGGATAATGATTTCGAGCGCGCCGCCGGTCGGGCGCTCGCCGCAGGAAATTCAGGCCGGCTTCAACCCGTCGCCGCACATCGGTCTCGCCGGCAAGGCCGATCTTTCTCCGGAAGAGGTCGAGATCTTCGTGCGCGCCACCACCGGCGAGCCGGTCGACGAGATCGAGCGGCAGGCGATCGTGCGCACCGACGGGCGGGCGCGGGCGTTGATGTTCGCCAGCCTGTTCGCCGGCGAGGCGTCCGACGAGCGCGAGCTGGCGGTGAACGCTTCGGTTCCCGTCGCGATCGTCAACGGCGCCGACGACCCGCTGGTCAATATCGACTATGTCAGCGGACTGCCTTATCGCAATCTTTGGGACAGCCACTGCTACGCCCTGCGCGGCGGCGGTCACGCGCCGTTTCTGCGGGCGCCGGAGGCGTTCAACAAGATCCTGTCCCAGTTCCTGGCGGACATGGCCAAACGCAGCGCCCAGCCGCGCGCCGGCAAGGCATCCGGCACCGCCGCCGCCTGAAGCGGCGCCGCGGCCACGCGACAACCGAACGATCGGCGATCGTTCGCTGCCGTCGTTGCCGGCAGCGTGAGACGCAGCCTATCGTCTCATTTGT
>Ga0307436_1000793_pt1 | contig 14714 bp, 14 predicted proteins | sample SalMarWE160440MG_FD_202513 | JGI IMG/M metagenome (GOLD analysis project Ga0307436, IMG submission 202513) | Salt marsh sediment microbial communities from the Plum Island Ecosystem LTER, Massachusetts, United States - WE1604-40 | ecosystem: Environmental > Aquatic > Marine > Intertidal zone >...
GGCCGACACCCTCGCCCGGGAGTGCGGCGGCGCCGATATGGTCGCCAACATCGCCGGCGGCTTCACCATGGGGCCGCTGCTGCACGAGACGTCGGACAACGACTGGAACCGCATGCTCGACCTCAATGCCCGCTCGGTGCTCAACGTCTGCAGGGCCCTGATCCCGCAGATGCTGAGCCGGGGCTCGGGGCGCATCGTCAACGTTTCGGCGCGGGCAGCTCGGGAAGGCAAGGCCAGGATGGGGCCCTATTGCGCCTCCAAGGCGGTGGTGATCACCCTCACCGAGACCCTGGCCGCGGAGCACAAACACGGCGGCATCAACGTCAACTGCATCCTGCCGGGGACGCTGGATACCCCCGAGAACCGATCGGCTATGCCTGACGCGGACCATAGGACCTGGGTGCCGCCCGCGGCGCTCGCCGATGTGGTGGTGTTCCTGTGCTCGGAGGCGGCCCGCTGCGTCACGGGCGCCGCCATCCCGGTCTACGGGCGCAGTTGAACCTAGAAACAGCAGTTGACCGCTTCGAGCAGCGATCACGTGATTGGTTGGACAATGGTTATCGACAGACTTGATGCTCACCCGTCGGGTGGTGGCCGCTACGACCACCAGGGCACGCACCCTGGCGGCCGTTCAACTGCCGCTTCTAGGTTGAAAGGCGTACCCGACGGCCCCTGCCCCGATGCGTTACTCCATCAGGTGCTTGAGGATCTCGGCCTGCTCGGCGCGGCGCCAGCGCGCGCTGAGCACCCGCCAGTCGCCGTCCTCGCGCACCGCCACGAGCTCGATCCGGAACAGGTCGGCGTGCAGCGGGATCAGCGTTTGGAAGTCGTGAATGGGCTGTCCCGCCGCCGCCAGGTAGAAATCGACCTCGGCTCGATCTGGGCCCTCTAGGCGGATCTCTTCCACGCGCGTCAGCAGATGGATCGTCTTGTTGCGCAGGAAATAGCTGGCGATCAGGCTCACCAGCGCCCGGCGGTCCCGATGCTGCTCGTCCCTATAACGCTCCGAGATCATCCCCTGGAGGGTGAACAGCTGCTTGGCCTCGGCGGCCTGCTCACCGGTGGCGATCAGGGCCCTGAGCTCATCCTCGGGCGAGCGCTCGTGGGAGCAGCCGGCGAGCACCAGTATCGCCCCGATCATCACCGTCCCAAGCGCGGCGGAAAGCCTGGGCATCGACCCACGATAAGACGCAATCGGCCACGCCCGCGCCGGGGCGAAGTCCCGTCCGGAGCTCATACGAAAGGCTTCGCAAGGCATGTCACAGGCCCCGTTGCCATGCCATTTCAACCGAAAAACGGCAATTGGAACCGCCGAGGCGCTAAGATCGCAAAGCGTTTCAGAGACATATGCTCGAAACCCGAGTCACCCTTTGGATGACGAGCGTTCTTTCGCATTAGGTGCGCATCTGCCTTGGCGTCCTTTGCGTCTTGGTGGTTCAAATGCTCTTTCCAGGTTTCAATGGCAATGTCGGCGAGTCTGCTTCACCATCCGCTTTTGGACTGAGCCCCGCAAGTCCCCTGCGCTCCCTGCCTCTACTGGCGATTCATACGCCGGGCTCGCCGCGTCGTGCCCTGGGCCAAAATCGCCGCAGTCGTGGCCTTGGGGGATTATGAGATAGAATCTGATCGAGCAACTGGCTCAGCGCAGGCCGAGCACGTCCTGCATGTCGAACAGACCCCGTTCCCGGTGCTGGAGCCAACGCGCCGCCCGCACCGCCCCGCGGGCGAAGGTCATGCGGCTGGAGGCCTTGTGGACGATCTCCACGCGCTCGCCTTCGGTGGCAAACCACACCGAGTGCTCGCCCACCAGGTCCCCGGCGCGGATGGTCTCGAAGCCGATGGTGCGGCGATCGCGCTCGCCGGTCAGGCCCTCGCGGCCGTATACGGCGACCTCCGCGAGCTCACGCCCGAGCGCTGCGGCGACCACCTCGCCCATACGCAGGGCGGTGCCCGAGGGCGCATCGACCTTGTGGCGGTGATGGGCCTCGATGATCTCGATGTCCGCGTCCTCGCCCATCACCCGCGCGGCCAAGTCGAGCAGCCGAAAGCACAGGTTGACCCCGACGCTCATGTTGGGGGCGAAAACGATTCCGATCTCTTGGGAGGCCTCGGCGATGGCCGCCTTCTGGGCGTTGTCGAAGCCGGTGGTACCGAGCACCAGGCGCTTGCCGGCCAAGCGGCAGATCTCCAGGTGCTCCAGGCTGGCCGCGGGTCGAGTGAAGTCGATCAGGACCTCGAAGCTCTCGATGACCTCGGCCAGGCTGCCGGAAACTGGGACCCCCAGCCGCCCGACACTCGCCAGCTCACCGGCATCGCTGCCCAGCGCACCGCTGTCGGGCCGCTCGGTGGCGGCCGTGAGGGTCATGCCGTCTGCCTGACTCAGCGCCTGGATCAACGTCTTGCCCATGCGCCCACCGGCGCCGACCACGGCCACGCGGATCATGCTCGGATTCCCCCCATAACAGGCCTGTGCGCGGCCCGGCCTCAGAAGCCCATGCCTTCGAAGAACCGCTTGACCCCATCCAGCCAGGAGGACGAGTGCGGATTGTGCTTCTTGCCTCCCTTGACCAGGGCGTGCTCGAACTGGCGCAGCAGATCTTCCTGCTCGGCGGTGAGATTGACCGGCGTCTCCACCAGCACTCGGCACAGCAGATCCCCCGGCGGCCCCCCTCGCACCGGCGTAACCCCCCTGCCGCGGAGGCGGAACAGCTTTCCGGTCTGGGTTCCCGCGGGGATCTTGAGCACCACCTTGCCATTCAGGGTGGGGACCTCCAACTCCCCGCCCAGGGCGGCAGTGGTGAAGCCGATCGGTACCTCGCAAAAGAGGTTGCTGTCCTCGCGGGTGAAGATGTGGTGGGCCCGGATGCTCACCTGCACATAGAGATCACCCGGCCGACCGCCTTTGACCGCTACCTCGCCTTCGCCCGCAAGGCGGATGCGATCGCCAGTATCCACCCCGGGTGGGATCTTCACCGACAGGGTCTTCTGCTCCTGGACCCGCCCCTGTCCGCCGCAGCTCGGGCAGGGGTCGTCGATCACGCTGCCGCGGCCGTGGCAGCGGGGGCAGGTCTGCTGGACCGAGAAAAAGCCTTGCTGCATCCGCACCTGGCCCATACCACCGCAGGTGGGGCAGGTGCGCGGCTGGCTGCCGGGCTTGGCGCCGCTGCCGCCGCAGCTGGAACACTCGGCCAGGGTCGGCACCCGGATCTTCACGCTGGTGCCCGCCACCGCCTCCTCGAGGCTGATCTCCAGGTTGTAGCGCAGGTCCGCGCCCCGGTTGACGCGGGCGCCCGCCCCGCGCCCGCCGCCGAAGATGTCGCCGAAGACGTCACCGAAGATGTCGCTGAAAGAGCCGCCCCCGAATCCCCCGAAGCCGGCCCCGCCCGCCGCCATGGAGGGGTCGACCCCGGCATGCCCGAACTGGTCGTAGGCGGCCCGTTTCTGGGGCTCGCTCAGGACGTCGTAGGCCTCCTTGGCCTCCTTGAATCGCTCCAGGGCCTCCGGCGTATCGGGATTGCGGTCCGGGTGGTGCTTCATGGCCAGGCGCTTGAAGGCCTTTTTGATCTCGGCCTCGCTCGCGGTCTTGGTGACGCCGAGGACCTCGTAGTAGTCGCGTTTGGGCATGGGTTAGCCGTGAGCTCTCAGCTGTCGGCCATCGGTGGAAAAGCCGCCAATGCAGAGCGGGCGCGAGCCGGCACCCGCTCCCCCGCCCTGCTGACGGCTGATCGCTGACCGCCGATGGGTCGGTTACTTCTTGTCGTCTTTCACTTCCTCGAACTCTGCGTCCACCACATCCTCCCCGGAGCCGCCCGGCTTGCCTTCGCCCGCGCCGGTACCAGCCTCTCCCTGAGCGGCACCCTCCTGGGCATAGAGGCGCTCGGCCATCTTGGAAGAGACGTCGGTCAGGCCCTTGGTCTTGGCCTCGATACGCTCCTTGTCCTCGCTCTTCATCGCCTCTTCCAGGTCCTTGATCGCCTCCTCGATATTCTGCTTCTCACCCGACTCGAGCTTGTCGCCGATCTGTTCCATGGACTTGCGCGTAGCATGGATCAGGCTGTCGGCTCGGTTACGAGCATTGACCAGCTCGTGGAACTTGCGGTCCTCGTCGCGGTGGGCCTCGGCGTCGTGCACCATGCGCTCGATCTCGGCATCGGAGAGGCCCGAGGACGCCTTGATCACGATCGACTGCGCCTTGCCGGTTGCCTTGTCCTTGGCATGCACGTTGAGGATGCCGTTGGCGTCGATATCGAACTTGACCTCGATCTGGGGCACGCCCCGCGGCGCCGGCGGGATGTCCGTGAGGTCGAAACGGCCCAGCGACTTGTTGTTGGACGAGCGCTCGCGCTCGCCCTGGAGCACATGCACGGTCACCGCCGTCTGGCTGTCCTCGGCGGTGGAGAATACCTGGGCCGCAGAGGTCGGGATGGTGGAGTTCTTCTCGATCAGCTTGGTCATCACCCCGCCAAGGGTCTCGATGCCCAGGGACAGCGGCGTCACGTCCAGCAGCAGCACGTCCTTGACCTCACCGCCAAGCACGCCGCCTTGGATCGCGGCGCCCACCGCCACCGCCTCGTCCGGATTGACGTCCTTGCGCGGCTCCTTGCCGAAGAACGACTTGACCGCCTCCTGGACCTTGGGCATGCGCGTCTGGCCGCCCACCAGGATGACCTCGTCGATGTTGGCGGCGGAGAGTTCCGCGTCTTTGAGCGCCGTGCGGCAGGGGCCGACGGTCTTCTCGACCAGATCCTCGACCAGACCCTCGAGCTTGGAGCGAGTCAGCTTGACGTTGAGGTGCTTGGGCCCGCTCTGGTCCGCCGTGATGTACGGCAGGTTGATGTCGGTCTGCTGGCTGGAGGAGAGCTCGATCTTGGCCTTCTCCGCCGACTCCTTGAGCCGCTGCAGGGCGAGCGGATCATTGCGTAGATCCACGCCCTGGTCCTTCTTGAACTCGGTGACCAGCCAGTCGATGATCCGCTTGTCGAAGTCCTCGCCGCCGAGGAAGGTATCGCCGTTGGTGGAGAGCACCTCGAACTGGTGCTCGCCCTCGATCTCGGCGATCTCGATGATCGAGATGTCGAAGGTGCCCCCGCCCAGATCGTAGACCGCGATCTTCTGGTCCCCGCGCTTCTTGTCCATGCCGTAGGCGAGCGCTGCGGCCGTCGGCTCGTTGATGATGCGCTTGACATCGAGCCCCGCGATGCGCCCGGCGTCCTTGGTCGCCTGGCGCTGGGAGTCGTCGAAATACGCCGGCACCGTGATGACGGCGGACTTGACCTCTTCGCCGAGATAGTCCTCCGCGGTCTTCTTCATCTTCTGCAGAACCTTGGCAGAGATCTCCGGCGGAGCCATCTTCTTGCCCCCGGCGTCCACCCAGGCGTCGCCGTTGTCCGCCTTGACGATCTTGTAGGGCACCATGTCGATGTCGCGCTGAACCACCCCATCCTGGAAACGGCGGCCGATCAGGCGCTTGATCGCAAACAGCGTGTTCTTGGGGTTGGTAACCGCCTGGCGTTTGGCCGACTGGCCCACCAGGGTCTCGCCGTCGCCCGTGACTGCCACGATCGACGGCGTGGTGCGGTCACCCTCCGAATTCTCGATGACCCGGACCTTGTCCCCCTCCATGACGGCGACGCAGGAGTTGGTGGTGCCCAGGTCGATGCCGATGATCTTGGCCATGGTTCCTTATCTCCGGTGAGTATTGCGTGTTCTACTTAAGGTTTCGGTCAGGGATTCAGTTGGGGGGAAAGCCCTTGGCTTTCAAGCCTTATCAGTCGGGCGTACGCGAGACGATTACCATCGCGGGGCGCACCAGGCGCCCATTCAGGGTGTAGCCCTTCTGCACCACCGTCACCACCGTGCTCGCCGGCACATCCTCGCGGGGCTGCATTGAGATCGCCTGGTGCAGCTCCGGGTTGAAGGGCTGGCCCTGGGGGTCGACCTCCCCGATGCCGAATTTCCCGAGCACATCGGTCAGCAGCTTGAGCGTCAGCTCCTTGCCCTCGCGCAGCTTGGCAACGTCCGCAGTCTCGCCCTGGGCGGCGCTCAGCCCCAGCTCCAGACTGTCACGCACAGGCAGCAGCTCGCCCACAAAGCGCTCGATGGCATACTTGCGGGCCCCCTCGAGCTCGCGCTCGTGGCGCTTGCGCAGGTTGTCCAGCTCGGCCCGGGCTCGCACCAGCTTGTCCCAGTTCTCCGCGGCCTCGCCGCGCGCACTCTCGAGCAAGGCGCTCAGCTCCCCGGCACCCAGCTGGCCAGGGGGCGCCTCGGCCGCCGCCGACTCGGCCGCCTCCGACTCGGGTGCCACCGGTTCGGCCTGGTCCTCGACGGGACTCTCAGCGGTCGGCTCGGCCTGGGAATGCGCCTGCTCTTGCTCGTTCGTCATGCTGCTTGACCTCCGCAAACTGACTGCTTCGGAGACACGGCTGTGCCTCCCTGAGAGGGCTCGTGCGTACACGCCGAAGGATCGCCGGGTACCCGGGGTCCGGCGGATGTCCCCAAGTGAGGGATGGTTAAGCCTGTTTCAAGGCCGCGCCGACGAGCCTTGCGGTCAGATCCACGATGGGGATGATGCGGTCGTAGGCCATGCGCGTAGGACCGATGACTCCGAGCACCCCGGCCACCTCGTCATCGATCTCGTAAGGGGCAGTAACCAGGCTGCAGTGGGTGAGATCTCGGTAGCCGGACTCCCTACCGATGAATATCTGCAGGCCCTCCGCCTTCATGCAGGCGTCGAGCAGGTGCAGGATATCGTGCTTGCGGGTGAAGGCATCGAACAGGGCCCGCAGCCGTCCCATGTCGGCGAGATCGTCGAAGTCCATCAGATTGGTCTGACCGGAGATGATGCACTCATCAAGGCCATCCTCTCCTCCCAGCACCTCGCTGCCCATCTCCGCCGCCAGCCTCATCAGGCGATCCATGCGCCGGCGGTCTTCACGCATCTCGCGGAGCAGATCCTGGCGCATCTCGTGCAGGGTGCGTCCGGCAAAGGTCCGGTTGAGGTAATTCGCCGTCTGCTCCAGCTCGGCCCGGGAGAACTCCCTGCGGGCTTGGATGATCCGATTGAGCACCTCGCCTCGGCTGGTGACCAGGATCGCCAGGGTGCGCGTTCCGGACAGCGGTAGAAACTCGATCTGACGGAAAGCCAGGGCGTCGCGCCGCGGAAGCATCACCACGCCAGCCATGTGCGTCACCCTGGAGAGCACCTCCGAGATCATCTCGACCAGCCGGCCCGCATCCTGGGCCGCATCCAGCTGCTGGCGCAGGCGCTCGATCTCCCGGGGCACCAGGGGCTTGACCGTGATCAGCGAATCGACGAAAACCCGGTATCCCTCCTCGGTGGGGACGCGCCCGGCCGAGGTGTGGGGCGAGCTGACCAGCCCCAGCTCCTCCAGGTCCGACATCACGTTGCGAACCGTTGCCGGGCTGAGATCCAGGCCGGCATCCCGCGCCAGAGCCCGCGAGCCGACCGGCTCGCCGTCCTGGATGTGGCGCTCCACCAGCACCTTCAGGAAGTGCTTGGCGCGCTCATCCAGATTCTCTTTGGTCAGGCGTTTCGTGCTCGCCACCTTTGGCCGCGGTCTTGGGTGAAGGCATCACGCGTTAGCAGTCTGTCGGCGCGAGTGCTAAAGGTAAGGGCGCAAGCTACCAACCGGCCTCGAGCCCTGTCAAGGCGCGTGCCCGCGGCTGGCACGCCCCCGAAAAGCCGTGATAAGTTGCGCCGCAGCCATCAGGCTGTCTGTCCGCTATGGAGCCCCCGCCCAGGATGCCCGACCTTTTCCCGACCATCGGCATCGCCGCCAAGCGGACCGGTGACGCTATTCCCGAGACCCTGCGCAATCTGGCCCGCTTCATCGAGGGGCGGGGCCACCGCCTCATTGTCGAGCGCGAGACCCTGGAGCTGCTGCCGGGCACCGCGCTAGCCAGCGCCGCCTTGGAGGAGATCGCCCGGGAGGCCGATCTGGCGATCTCGCTCGGTGGAGACGGCACCCTGCTGCATGTGGCGCGTACCATGGCCCCCCACGGGGTGCCGGTGCTCGGCATCAATCTGGGGCGCCTGGGGTTTCTCGCCGACATCCCCTCGCAGCAGATGAATGACTCCCTCGAGCAGATCTTGCGGGGGGAATGTCGGGAAGACAGCCGTTTCCTGCTGCGGGTCGAGGTCGGTCGCGAGCCCGATGTACGCGTCAGCGCCACCGCCCTCAACGACGTGGTCGTGCACAAGTGGGCCCTGGCCCGGCTGGTCGAGCTGGAAACGCACATCAACGGGCGATTCCTGGACGCCCAGCGCTCGGACGGGTTGATCGTCTCGACCCCGACCGGGTCCACCGCCTATGCGCTCTCCGGTGGCGGGCCCCTTCTCCTGCCTTCGATCAACGCCCTGGTCCTGGTGCCGATCTGCCCGCACCGCCTGGGCCACCGCCCGATCGTCATCGACGCCGACAGCGACGTCCAGGTGCGGGTGTGCGCGCATACGGAGCCTGAGCACGTGCGCGTAAGCTGCGACGGGCAGATCCTGCTCACCGTGGAAAATGACGAGACCGTGCGCATCCGCAAGGCAGAGCACCGCATCCGGCTGATTCACCCGAAGGGGCACGACTATTTCGGCCTGCTGCGGGCCAAGCTCGGCTGGGGGGAAGCAGTGCACTGAGAGGTTGTGAAAAAAATCCCCCGACCTACTGCGGACGCCCTGAACATGCCCGACAGCGTTGCAAGAACCCCAAAATCGAATCACGTAGCCCCACTAGGCTCCCCGATCTTGGGCTTCCTGCGCCTTGCCGGACATGCCCAGGGTCGGCCTCGCTACGGCCGGCGAATTTTTCACAACCTCTGAGGCTGGCCGTCCATGCTGACCCGCATCCATGTGCGCAATCTCGCCATCGTCGCAGAGCTGGATCTGGAGCTCGGAGCTGGGATGAGCGCCCTCACCGGCGAGACCGGGGCCGGCAAGTCGATCCTGATCGATGCCCTGGGGCTGGCCCTGGGAGACCGGGGGGACACCACCATGATCCGCCCCGGCGAGGAGCGCGCCGAGGTGACCGCGGTGTTCGATGCCGGCCGGATCCCGGGCCTTGCCGACTGGCTCGAAAGCCAGGCGATCGACGTCGGCGAAGAGCTGGTGATGCGGCGCATCTTGGCCCGGGCGGGGCGCTCGCGTGCCTTCATCAATGCCAGCCCGGTGCCGCTGCAATCCCTGCAACAGGCCGGCGAGCTGCTGGTGGACCTCCACGGCCAGCATGCCCACCAGGCCCTGCTCAGGCGCGCCTACCAGCGGCAGCTGCTCGACGGCCACGGCGGCCACCAGCAGGCGCTGGAGCGGGTCGGCGAGGCCTTCCAGTCCTGGAGCCAGACCCGGGAGGCGCTCGATCGCCAGAGCGAGCGCGCCGGGGACCGGGCGAGCCGCCTGGAGCTGCTGGGCTTTCAGGTCAAGGAGCTGGAAGGACTTGCGCTGGGCGATGGTGAGCTCGAGCAGCTGAACGACGAGCACGCCCGGCTCGCCAACGCCGAGCGTCTCATCGAGACCTGTGCGCAGCTCACCGCCCTGCTCTACGAGGACGAGGCCTCCGCCCATTCCCGGCTGGGCCGGGCGGCCCAGGCGCTCGACGGGCTCATGGAGCTGGACGCCTCCCTCGCCGAGCCGCGCCAGCTGGTGGAGACCGCGCTGATCCAGATCCAGGAGGCCAGCCACGCCCTGAGCCGCTACCTGGACGGCCTGGACCTGGACCCACAGCGACTCGGTGCGGTGGAGCAGCGCCTGGACGCCATCCACAATCTGGCGCGGAAATACCGCACCCCACCGGAGGGACTTCGGCGGCTGCTGGAGCGGCTGAGCGCGGAGCTGCACGAGCTCGAGCACGCCGAGGTGCACTTGGAGAGGCTCGCCGCCCAGGTTCGGCAGCGAGAGGAGGATCTTCTCGGCGCCGCCGAGCGGCTTTCCGATCTGCGCCGCGAAGCTGCGGGCAGGCTCGCCGCGACGGTCTCCCAGACCATGCAGCGGCTGGGCATGCCGGGCGGGCGGTTCAGCGTCGAGGTGCAGACCCTGGCCCCCGAGCGGGCCGGCGCCGCTGGCCTGGACCGGGTGGAATTCCTGGTCAGCGCCAACCCGGGCCAGCCGCTGCAGCCGCTGGCCAAGGTGGCCTCGGGGGGCGAGCTCTCGCGCATCAGCCTGGCCATCCAGGTCGCGGCGGCGCGTACGGCTGACATCCCTACCCTGGTCTTCGACGAGGTGGACGTCGGCATAGGCGGGGCTGTGGCCGAGATCGTAGGGCAGTTGCTGCGCCGGCTGGGCGAGCGCTGCCAGGTGCTGTGCGTCACCCACCTGGCCCAGGTGGCCTCTCAGGGCCATCACCACCTACAGGTCAGCAAGCGCACGGACGGGCGGACCACGGTCACCGACATCCGGACGCTGGAGGGAGATTCGCGGGTCCGGGAGATCGCCCGCATGCTCGGCGGCGTGGAGATCACGGAGAGCACTCTCGCCCACGCCCGGGAGATGATCCAGCTCGCCGCCCGGTGAGCCGTCCGAGTGCACCCTTGCAGGCGCTGGCGGACCGTTTCTCACGCCGAGATACGGGCCCGGAGGCAACCGATCGTCGACCGTGTCCGGCATCTGGGAGGCCCTCGGCAGGAGCGAGCGCCAGCTGCCGGCAGCGCCCGGACCGGATCAGAGCGCGCGACAGGGAGGGCGCCCCGAGCGGTGCTTGGCGAGGGAGCGAAACCGTTCGGGACATGGTCTCGGGGCCAGGAGCCCCTTCCCGGCCCTTTCCCCGTCTACCGACTACTGTTCGACCCTGAAGCCTCTGCTCACCCCTCGCCCTTGCGATTCGGGCAGTCCAGGCGCAGGCACCGTCCGTAGATAATCAGGGAATGGTCGTCGATGGCAAAGCCCAGTCGCTCGGCCACCGCCCCCTGGCGCTCCTCGATGAGGCCATCGAAGAACTCCTCGACATGTCCGCACTGGGCGCAGACGATGTGATCGTGGTGTCCGCCGCGATTGAGCTCGAACACCGACTGTCCGCCCTCAAAGTGGTGGCGGCGCACCAGTCCCGCGGACTCGAACTGGGTCAGGACCCGGTACACCGTCGCCAGGCCGATCTCCTCGCGGTTGTCGAGCAGCAGGCGATAGACGTCCTCGGCACTCAAGTGGCCCTCGGCGTGCTGCTCCAGCACCTCGAGGATCTTCACCCGCGGCAGGGTCACCTTCAGCCCCGCCTTCCGAATCTCTTGATTCTCCACTGGACCCCCTCGGCAAGCCGTGTCAATCAAGCCTCGGATCAGTTATGATCTTCGCCCGACGAATCATGGGTGGATCGGGCTCGAAGAATGCAAAAGCTTCTCATTCCCCTAGTATGCGGTGCAAGCCTGGCGCTGGGCGCCTGCTCGACGACGCGTAACGCGCTGGACAAGGTCGGAGGGGCCATCCCAAACGCCTTGGCGCACACCCCCTTGATGTACCGCCCGGACGTGCAGCAGGGCAACGTGATCACCCAGGAGCAGGTGGACCAGCTCGTGCCGGGCATGAGCAAGTCTCAGGTACGCTTCCTCATGGGCACGCCCATGCTCGTGGATCCCTTCCATCGGGAGCGCTGGGACTATGTCTACACCATGCGTAAGGGCAATGGAGACAAGACCGACTCCCGATTGTCGATCTTCTTCGTAAACGACCGGCTGGATCGGATTGTAGGGGATCTCAAGCCCGAGTCCGCCGACAAGGCCAAGAGCGAGCCGAAAGAGCAGGTGGTGGAGGTTCCCGACTACGAAGGCAGCGACAAGGGCATCATCACCCGAGCGCTTCAGAAAGTCGGCATCGAGGGCAAGAACTAGCATTCCTGTTAAGGGTTCCGGCAAACCGCATCGCGCCGAGGGCCAAGATTGCGGCGCCGAGGCCACGCGGAATGGGTGGCAGAGGTTCCAGCAGCCGCTGAGCCGATCAGGCCGGATCTTCGTCTTTCGACCCACCCTTGCGCATGGGCTTTCCTTCGGCCGCGCGCCGCTTGCGCGCCACCTTGGGGTCGGCGATCAGCGGGCGATAGATCTCGACCCGATCGCCGGGAGCCAGCTCTGCCTCCAGGGTGGTCCCCTTGCCGAACACCCCCACCTTGTTGACCGCCAGGTCGATCTCCGGAAACTGCTCCAGGATGCCCGAGCTCGCGATCGCCTCGCGCACGCTCATCCCGGGCGTCCCGTCGACCTTAAGAATCAGCTGGCGCTCCGGCGTCGCGTAGGCCACCTCGGCCTGCCACTTCGCCTCAGCCACCGTAGAGCTCCTTTGCTCGCTTGACGAAGGCGTCGACCAACGTGGCGGCGACATGGTTGAACACCGGACCGAAGGCGGCACTGATCAGCCTGCCGGCAAACTCGAACTCCATCGTGAGCTCCACCTTGCAAGCTTGCGCCCCGAGCGGCGTGAACACCCAGTCTCCCTCGAGCTTGCGAAACGGCCCCTCTTCGAGCCGGATATAGATCCGCTCGTTCTCCACCAGGCGGTTGCAGGTTGTGAACCATTGGTGGATCCCGGCGCGCCGCACCTCAATGCGCCCGCACTGCCGGTCCCCGTTGCGCGAGAGCAGCTCGGCGTTGCCGCACCAGGGCAGGAACCGCGGGTAGGATTCCACGTCATTCACCAGGGTGTACATCTGGGCCGCGGAGAAGGGCACCAATGCACTTTTGCGCACACTACCCAATGGAGAGGAGTCCAACGCCGCGCAGGAACACCAGGATGACCGCTATGGGCGTGATGTAGCGGACCACTCCATACCAGACCCGGAAGATCCTGCCCTCGCCCGCCTCCAGCTCGTCCCTGACCGACTCCCGAGACATGAACCATCCGGCAAACACCGCCATGGCCAGACCGCCGAGTGGGAGTATGAAGTTGGCGGTGAGGATGTCCAGGACGTCGAATAGGCCGTTGCTCTTGGACTCCCCGCCAAAGCTGAAGTCGAACGCCCAGGAGGAGAACGACATCACCGTAATAATCCCAAGCGCCCAGCCCGCTATGCCCACCCAGGTCGCCGCCGTCACCCGATTCCAGCCCCGGTTCTCTACCAACCACGCCACCGCCGGCTCGACCAGCGAGATCGCCGAAGTCCAGGCTGCAAACACCACCAGCACGAAAAACAGCGTCCCGAACAGCACCCCGCCCGCCATGTGTCCGAAGGCGATGGGCAGGGTCTGGAAGATGAGACCCGGCCCGGCGCTCGGCTCCAGCCCGTTGGCGAAGACCAGCGGGAATATCGCCATGCCCGCCAGCAGGGCCACCAGCGTATCCATCACGGCAATGACCACCGATGTCTTGAAGATCGATGTGTTCTTCGGCATGTAGGAGCCGTACACCATGATCGCACCCATCCCCAGGCTCAGCGTGAAAAACGCGTGGCCCATCGCCGTGAGCACGCCACCGGCACTGAGCTTGGCGAAGTCGGGCTTGAACAGAAACTTCAGGCCTTCTGCGAACTTGTCGGTGTCCATCGCATAGCCGACCAGGACCAGAAGCAGCACGAACAGCGCAGGCATCAGGATCTTCACGGCCTGCTCCAGGCCCGAGCGGACCCCGCGGGCCACCACGATTGTAGTCATCACCATGAAAATCGTGTGCCAGGCCAGGAGGCGTTCGGGATCCGAGACCAGCCCCCCGAATACTGCGCTGGCATCCTCGCCGGACACGTTGACGAAAACCCCGGCTGCGGTGCGCAGCACATAGGCGAGCGCCCAGCCAGCGATCACGCTGTAGTAGGAAATGATCAGGAATCCGGCGATCACCCCCCCCCAACCGATGAGCTGCCAGAGCCCGTGGCGGCTCTCTTCGTGGGCCAGGGTGCGTAGGGTATTGATCGGACTCTGGCGCCCGCGCCGGCCGATCAGGATCTCGGCCATCATCACCGGGATGCCGACCAGCGCCACGCAGACCAGATAAACCAGGACGAAGGCCCCGCCGCCGTTCTCGCCGGTGATGTAGGGGAACTTCCAGATGTTGCCGAGCCCAACCGCCGAGCCCGTCGCGGCCAGGACGAACATCAGCCGCGAGGACCACTGCCCGTGGATCGAGGTGCGCTCTGCCATGGGTACTCTCTTGATTCTTGATGGCTCGCAGCGGCTCGGGGTCCGGGAAGCCCCGCCCCAGTGCCGACAGGGGGCCCGAACGGCGCCCCATTCTCGGTGAATTCGAGGCCCAGAACAAGGAAGCCGCCCGCCCGACTCAGCTTGGCGCAAGCCCCGGCCGTCCCCTAGAATCCCCGGCCATGGCCAAGAACACCAGCAAGCCGGGAAGCGCCACCATCGCGCGCAACAAGAAGGCCCGCCACGACTACTTCATCGAGCAGACCTACGAGGCCGGCGTCGCACTGGAGGGCTGGGAGGTCAAGAGCCTGCGCGCCGGGAGGGCGCAGATCGGCGAGAGCTACGTCACCGTAAAGCACGCCGAGGCGTTCCTGTTCGGGGCCCACATCACCCCCCTGCCCACGGCCTCGACCCACATCAGCCCCGACCCGACCCGCACCCGCAAGCTGCTGCTGCACCGCGAAGAGCTCAACAAGCTGATCGGACTGACGGAGCGTCGCGGCTACACTCTGGTGCCGCTCGCCCTGTACTGGAAGCGTGGCATGGCCAAGCTCGAGATCGGTCTCGCCAAGGGCAAGAAGCTGCACGACAAACGCGCGACCGACAAGGCACGGGACTGGCAGCGCGAGAAGGACCGCCTGCTCAGGCACACCTGACGGTGG
>Ga0307436_1000796_pt1 | contig 14688 bp, 11 predicted proteins | sample SalMarWE160440MG_FD_202513 | JGI IMG/M metagenome (GOLD analysis project Ga0307436, IMG submission 202513) | Salt marsh sediment microbial communities from the Plum Island Ecosystem LTER, Massachusetts, United States - WE1604-40 | ecosystem: Environmental > Aquatic > Marine > Intertidal zone >...
AACACGACCGCGCTCGGCACCTTTGCCCTCGACCCGAGCAACATCGATACCGGCAACGGCGGCTCGATCGGCTGGACCTTCACGGTCTCCGACGGCGCACTCGATTATCTGCAGGCGGGCCAACTCGCCACCCAGGCCTATGACGTGACCGTCGATGACGGGCACGGCGGCACGGCGACGCAGACGGTCACCATCAACATCACCGGCACCGAAGATGCGCCGGTGCTCACCTCCGAGACACAGTCCGGCACGGTGACCGAGATTGCCGACAATGCGCCCGGCGAGAACACAGCCGTGCATAGCCAGTCCGGCACGCTCACCTACAGCGATGCCGACAACCTCGACACCCATACGGCATCGTTTGTCCCGGCGGCGAGCAACACGACCGCGCTCGGCACCTTTGCCCTCGACCCGAGCAACATCGATACCGGCAACGGCGGCTCGATCGGCTGGACCTTCACGGTCTCCGACGGCGCACTCGATTATCTGCAGGCGGGCCAACTCGTCACCCAGGCCTATGACGTGACCGTCGATGACGGGCACGGCGGCACGGCGATGCAGACGGTCACCATCACCATCCACGGCACCAACGACGCGCCGGTGCTCAGCAACGTGGCGACCACTGCCTCCTATACGGTCGGCGCGCCGGCAATTATCCTGTCATCTGCGACGACGGTGAACGATGTCGATAACCCCACGCTCGCGTCGGCGACGGTAACAATCAGTAGCGGCTTCCGCACTGGCGACGTGCTTGCGTTTACGAATACCGATTCAGCAACCTACGGCAATATTTCGGCGACTTATTCCGCGGAAGTGCTAACCCTGACGTCGGCGGGGGCAACGGCGACGTTGGCGCAGTGGCAGGCAGCGCTCGATGCAGTTACGTACCGCTCGACCAGCAGCAACCCCACAAATTTCGGGGCGGACCCCACCCGGACGATATCGTGGGTGGTCAACGACGGCACAGCCGACAGCAATATCCAGACCACAACGGTTAACATCTCAGGCGAAGCACCTGATTTAACTGGCAACCTGAGCGGCCTGTACACTGTCGACCACAACGCAGTTGAGGTCCAGACCGTCACGGTGCAGACACTGACCGATGATGGTGGTGCTATCCACCTTATTACTGGCGGTGTGGTCGACCCTAGTCAGTCAGGGTTTATTACCTATTCATGGCAGGTCTCCGATGATGGCGGTGCAACTTGGTACCAAGTCGGAAACGGACAAAGCTACACGCCCAACGCAGCAGATTTGGGCGATCAACTGCAGGTAATCATCACCTACGTAGAACAGCCCCCCGAATTCGGACTCGATACTCTCACTCTGTCGGCGGGCACGGTGATAGATGAGGAGGGGATCTTTACTTATCCTGAAGCGTCGAGCGGCGGAAACTGGAAAACTAGCTCGACCTGGAGCACAAATGTCGTTCCGACCCAATCGACCAATGTGGAAATCGTTTCCGGCAGTGATCCTAGCCAACAGGGCGTCCAGCTCAATAACAACGACACAGGTAATGCAGCGTCGCTGAATATCAGCGGCAGTAATGCCGTGCTCAAACTCGATGGCACACTTAATGTCTCCGGCGCGCTGACTGTGCTAAACGGGGGCGTGTTGAATCTGAAGGGGACTCTGAACGCCGGATCGATTACTGGTACGATTACCGGCGGTGGCGATGCCACCGTCGAGGGATTCAGCAACCGTACCATCGCAGGTATTTCGAGCCAATGGGCGGAGATCATTACTGCCGCAACGATTATCGAGACGAGTAACGCGACGATCAATGGATGGCTGGCGATCGATAGCGGAGCGATCCTGACGCTCACCGGGGGTATGCATAACGAGAATATTGCGTTTGCCAATAACTTCCCCGACAACCATCTATACAGCGGTACGCTTGTTATTGATTCCAGCAGCACGTTGTTCACGGGTGAGATATATGGATTTACCGCAGGCGGCGGGTATTCCGATGCCATCGATTTGACGGGCATCGACTATAATTTGGGGGGCATCACGATCAATTACTTAGATAATGGTGTAACCAATGACAATTTGGGCGGAACGCTGGTCATCTCTCAAACAATCGGTGCCACAACGACGGCCGTCGATATTACTTTTGGAAACGGCGATTACACGAATGCAAGCTTTAATCTCGCGTCTGACGGCCATGGCGGAACGCTTATCACTGATCCGCCTACGTCGACTACGACCCTTAGCGCGGCAACAATGTCATCAGGCGGCGCTAATGTGAGCCTCACCACGAGTGCCGATATTGTGATCTTGGTTGACGGCACGAACCAGGTGTCGGGCACCGAACATACCGTCAATAACGGCGACACATTAACCGGGGGAACGGGCACCGATACGCTGACCATCGATACCGGGCCGGGAATAGATCATGCTTACGTCTTTGGTGATGGGGCAAACGGCCACTCGGATATTGGGCTTACTAATTTCGAGAATTTGACGCTCACCGACGTGAACACCGATGCCGGCCACGAAGACGCCATTACAATAGTCTTTGACTCCGATTTCCAAAACAAGGGCTTGCTGACGGTCGATGGCTCCGCTCTGCATAATCTGACGGGAACCAATCTGACCGTTGACGCCCATCTCGCCACGCATGACTCCTTTGTCTTTATCGGCAGCGCCAGTGCCGATACCCTTATCGGCGGCTCACACAATGACATCATTACCGGCGGCGGCGGCGGTGATACGCTGACGGGCGGCGGCGGCAGTGATACTTTCATCTTCAAGGCCATGACCGATTCGCAGCCGAGCAGCGGCAACTTCGACACCATCAGCGACTTCACCGCTGGCTCGGATCATGTTGATCTTTCGGCAATCAGCGGATTAAATGACAATAATCAGACAGTCAATTTCTTGTCCCTTGCATCAACCCCGACGGCAATAGACGCCCATACCATTGCTATCGTAACGAGTGGAGGCACTACCACCATCTACGCCAATGCAAGCGGGGCGTCGGAAAATATCGGTAGCGCCGACGTGGAGATCCATCTGAATAACGTGACCAATGTGCAATCGACCGATTTCATTCTCCATCATTAGGCTGATCGGAAGGCGAAAGCTCTTCCTTGCTGTAAATTGTAAGTCGATTATCCGGCGACCGCGTGATTGCTAAAGTCACGTCGCTCCGGCCAAGAATCTGGCTGTGCGCAATTGCAGAGACGCTATAAGGTTCGTGATGAAATGGCTTTCGCGGTTTTTGATTTGTCTTCTCTTGGAATTGTCCACCGCGACCTCGGACTAGTCGCAGGCCATTGAGCGCAACTTCAAGGGTAGGCGAGAAACCAACATAAACGTTGGAATCTTTACCAGCTTTCACCGGAATTCCACGCCCGCACCATCGTTTTTCCTGCCTTGATTGCGCCTCCGACGGTATGGACCGTTGACTGAAATACGGTGCCATCCTGGGGAGAGCGGATGTCGACCCGCTTCAATTGATCTTCAGCCGTGATCGTGATCTTGCGCTCGAAATTCACCGATTTTGCCGTCGATTTCCCGCAATTCTTTGCCACTTCGCTGCTGAGATCCTGATCGATCTGTAGGATCTGCAACTTGATCTCCGCAATCTTTCCCTTCGATTGCGCGACGGTCGCAATCAATTGCCGGCGTTCACCGTCAAGCCGGGTCTTTTCGCGTTCAAGCTGGGTCAGACGAGAGTGAGACGAGCTTCTTAGCGTAGAGATCGCGGACCCCGGCAAGTTCGTGCGTGATCAGGTCGATCCCCTGCGCTTTGGTGGCCTGTTGCGCTTCAAGCCCTTTAATCTCGTTTTCTAATTGCTCAATACGTTGCTTCGGCTGTGCTTTTTATCCGAGCCTTGCCGCACGCCGGATGTCAAACGGCCTCTGCTCACTGGCCATGATATCCGCTACATCCGGCGTTGCTGTTTCTCCATAGCCACGGCGCAGGCCATGGGCGCCAACCAATCGCCTTTGGGCGGCTCGAATCCGCTTATCGCCTGCCGGCTCGTGCAGCGTCTCCGAAGACACTGTCACGTAGAATTTGCGAGAAGATATTGGGGTCAATTCGCCAATAAATTTCGCCGGCGGGGCCTCTTCATTGGGGAAAATGCGCCCGATGGCGCTTGTAGACATTTAGACGGCGTTTACAGTTTGCGCCTAGCCTCAGTGCGATTCGCCACGAGGACTGACAATTTGCTCTACGCCATCATATTCCACTTGCTGGCCGGTGGGGTGACGGGCTCAATATTCAAGGTCCGGACTTTATTGCTGGTGCTGAGCTTTGTGCTCGTTGAATTTGCAATCCTGACCCCTGTGGAAGGCCGCATTGCCGTTCTGTGGGTGGTCGCCAGTCTGATTGCGGTTCAAGTTGGATTTGTTGCGGGAATGTACGCCCGCGGCCTTCTCGAACACGCTGGATACTCGCTTCCGCGCGTCGGAAGACGCCGCACGTTTTAGCGTTCAGCTGACCAGGTCCGGCCGGCCCAGCCGGCAAAAACCGCCCCGGCTAGGGTGCCGAGGCGGCTGATGGCAAATATAATCTCGTGAGCATATGCATCATTTACGCGCCGCCTCATGGCTGGCACAACCGCAGGTCAAAATTAACGTTAGTTGCTAACCCGCGCCGCAAGGCGATGAACGCGTGCGGAGCGCTTTGCTACCTGATCGCCTTGATGTTAACCCGAGCGCCCGATTGCAGACCGGCAAAGGTAAATTTGGGTTTCTGCGCCAGGCGATGCGTCAGCGAAAAATCGGCCTAAACGTTTCGACGGGTGGCCCGTGACGGTGGCGATAATGCCGGGGTTCAAACGTCAGCCATCAACTGCGGGTGCTGAAATTTGCTTGCGAGCGCCTTACGAGGTGCCGCGACGCTTCCCGGCCCATGGACAAGACACCTTCTGGAGCGTGACGGGCGTGCCGCCGACAAAGCAAGCTTCGGCCCGAACGCGTGGGTCCTCGCAAGGCACTTGCCAGAGTTCGCCGCGTTTATTGCGGAAATAGCAGGCCGGCGGTCTTATCAGAGAGGCGATAGCGCCACCGGTCGCCCCGCCGATTGCGGCGCCGACCGCGACGGCGGCTGGACCGCCGACGGTTGCCGAGCCGACGAGGGCACCGACGCCGATTCCCGCCGCTGTCCCAAAAAGGGTATTGCGTTGCAAGTCGGGCATTGAGCCGCAACCCGAGAGCAACATTGCCGCCAAAGCGACAACTACAAACGTCCGCATACCGCCCCCCGCCACCTGCCCCTCAGCATGCGACCCGCCCGCAGGCAAATCATCCGGACCGCGCCTAAGACTAACCTGAAAAGCCGCAAATTCCAGCGTCTATCGCTGTTTTTGCAGAATTAATTGCAGGGGCAAGAACGTCTTGTTTGGACAACAATTTTTGACAATGCCGAGATGCAGTATCGCCGACCAAGCAATCGGCTTGATTGTCGTCAGCAATCGCGGTGGGGGGGTGTCGGCCCAAACCCGCGCTGGCGCCGTCTCGGCTGGCCCTGGCCAGCTCCGGAACTGTCGACTTTCCAGCGTTAGCCGATGACGCCAACGTGCCTTATTGAGAATATCGCGAATAATAGGGAGCGAGTTTGTCGGTTGCTTTGTTCAGAACAAATCGAACGACGGGGACCGTCGCGAGGTGTTTGCTGCATTCCTTTACTTCCGGGACGGTCGACGTTTCAGCTGCTGCTACGAGCAGGACGCAATCGATGCTCGGAAGGATTGACAGCACGTCATCACTCGGCAACAGCGGAGGCAAGTCGACAATGACGGTGCAAGATCTGAAATCCCGTTTAATTTCCTTTAGAATCGTGCTCATGGCGCGTGAGGCTATCAGCTCGGAAGATCTCGACGTCGACGCCTCGCATGGAAGGACAAAAAACTGATGATTATAAATTCGCGCCTTTTTCGTTGCATTCAGTAGTTTGGTCCGACCTTCAAGCACTCCGAGGATTCCCCGATCGCGCTTTAATCCCAGGTATTTCGCCACGCACGGTTTCTGGAAATCCAAGTCCACCAACAACACGGCCCTTTCCGATTGGCGAGCCATGCTGAGCGCCAGATTGATTGCGATTACGGACTTGCCGCAGTTTGGCATCGGCGAAGTGACGCCTAAAAGCTGCCACGAGTTCAGGTTCATCGATTGCAGAACTTGCGTCCGCAGCATATCAATCGATTTTGAACGAGGATCCGCGACGTCGTGAGATATGAGTCTATTGTCCTCGAGTTGCACGGCGTTAAGCCGCACTTCCTCGATTTCCGGCCGAGTCGCGTTGGCGCCGCCTGCATTCAATAATTGAGGCTGTTGCAACAGCGGGCCGGCTCCAGCTATGGTGCCCGGGGACTGCGGGTCCGCAACGTGGCTTTCTTTCGCCCGTTCAATTGCTTCTCTTATATGTTCCATCGGTTACGCCCGCTTATACGCATCATTATCGGTCAGAATCTACTTGAGTAAGAGTTTTATGAGTTTATCCGTTGCCCTGTCGTACCAAACATCAGGCGGCGGTAGATAGAGGTAGGCGGCAGCCGCCGCGACGAGGATAATCGCCGTCAGAACCGCGATCACTAAAATGATTTTCTTCTTCTTTTGTCGTGCTTCTCTTAGAGTTGAAATGTATGGAATTGGAACGACCAGATGAGCGTCGACGATAGAAAAAACATCCTCGCTGCGGCGTATCGATTGATCCGTCGTCTCTCTAACGAACACCAACCCACCACCTGACATAAAAGCAAAGACAAAAGCGAGCGCAAAAATTTTCAGCCTATTCGGACTGACTGGCGTTTCGGGCACTGTGGGTTGCTCGATGACTTCCAATCGTTCTGAATGCCGACCTCGTTCAAGACTTTCGCCGAGACGGGCAGCGGCGAGTTTTTGCGTGGCCTTTTCCAACTCGGTTTTCAGGCTTGACCTTCTGGTTTCAAGGGTATCAAGCCCTAGTGCATTGCCACCGCCCGCTGCGGTGGCGGCTTGAGCGCCCGCATTTCGCGGCTCGGCATCTTTATTCGACGGTGGTTTTGCGGCCGGCTTCGTGGCGACGCCTGATTTTTCGAGCGCCTTAATAGCACGCTTAAGCGCCAGGATATCCGGATGCGCCGCTGAGAAAGTGGCACTTTTGACGGCAAGTTGGGCCTTGAGAGTCTGGAGTTGTTTTGCGGCATTCTTTTGATCGGGCGCATCAGTGTCAGCTTGGGCGCTGTTGTGTTGAAGTTCAAGAATTTGGCTATCGAGCAGGGCAAGCTGATCTTCAATTCTATTGACATCGCGCGCCAAAAACTGCGTGGTCTCAGAAGCAAAGCTGCTGCGCGTGCGAACATCCTCATTGAGGATCATGGTGACAAGCTCATTTGCCACCTTGGTAGCGATTTGGGGGCTTTCGTATTCAAAGCCGACTGTAAAGGCGATCGCCTGCTGTTGGCGACCTTTTATTTTTACTTCCAGTGGTTCAATTGTTGTTCTTTCTCGGATGAAGTCGATAATCTCCGTGCTCGACACCAGCCCTCGCCAACCCATAGACAAATTGAACTTCTTGGCGATCGCCAAGAGATTGTCTCTGGTCATGATGCGCTGTTGGATGATCTGAATGCGCTCGTTCGCCAGGCTAGAGACAGTCGGCTGAACAAGGTCGGTAGGTATTTCCGGCGACTGGATAAGTATCTTGCCTTGCGAAAGGTATCTTGCGGGCCACGCAATAGCGAGCACAGACCCTGCGGAAAAAATGAGTATAAACGGAATGACAAAAGACAGCGCTCTCCGTTTCAAGACGGCGAGCAGATACGACGGCGTGAGTGGTTGGCCGGCGTCCTCTTCTGAATGAAGTGCATTAAGCGGTTGTTGTCTCTGGAGCATCGGTTTCAAATGTCTCGGGACAGAAATGGACGTCGAAGCAAACCCCCGTGCCACCCAGTGATTGGCATCGTCTCCGAAGTGCTTAGCATCATCTCCGATAAGTCTATTTTAAGGCATCTACTAAGGTAAAAGCGAGAGCTGCGGAAGGGCCCATGATACATCAAAGCCTTATTCAGGTTAATTGGGCCGCGCAGGGAAAATTAACGACCTGCGAGAAGGTACCGGCAGTCGTCATGGAGATCGCCGCTGTACGGTCCGAACCAGCCGCTCACAACGAGCCTACAGGGCCTCCTGGTTTGCCAATGTGACTGCCTGCGAAATTGTAGGACTCAAATCGTAGGATTAGGATTATGCAAGAGTCGGCTTGCCGTTTGGCGGAATTAGGCTGCCTGGTATTGCCAGTGCCTATCGTCCAACCTCGTCATATTGCCAGTGCCCATCGTCCAACCCCGCATACGGTTGACCTTCCTATCACGGCTCCGCCTAAGGGACCATGCCATTTTGCCCAAATTTCGGCTGTATCGCGCCGCATTGATGCGAAAGAAAATTTCGTTAAGCTACTGAAATAACATGGCATTATTGGCTCATGGCGACCCAGACGACGGCTGCAAGATCACGCCCCCAGGTCTTGGTTCGCTTTATCGTTGTGACGGTTTCGTGTTAGGCCTCGCGACGATGTGGCGTATTAGTCACGGACGTCGCAAGGCTGCTTCGCTGGCTGCCATTGGGCGAAAGTCTTCTGGCCAGGCTGCAGGGGTAACCTAGAATCGGAATTCTATTGGAATAGAGCCGGATAGTCCGGCAAGCTTTTCTATGGATTCAGTAGCGTTGAGTTGGACGTAAAATGCGTGTTATTCCTAGCCAGGTTGTGGCAGGCGCCGCCGCTGCGGCGCGGGGCGTGGAAGGCGAGCGTGTCTGCATCCGGCTAAATGGAACAGGCCAGGCTGCAGGCGACGCCCGGAGGCGAGGTCGCCAGATCGAGCAACATTCAAGAATATTCATCTTGCCGACATCGCTCGGTCGTCTCCGCGATGATGTAACTGCAGAACGCCAGCCAAGGATCCTCTGATGTACGAGACCTATTACGGGCTCCGCGAAAAGCCTTTTTCCATCCTGCCGGATCCCGATCTCATTTATTGGGGGCAGACGCACCGCATGGCTTTTGCCATGCTAGAATTCGGCATGATGAACAACGCCGGTTTCACCGTAATTACGGGTGAAATTGGATCGGGTAAGACGACGCTCGTCCGCCATCTGCTCAAGAAGATCGATTCGAGCGTTGTCAAGGTTGGGCTGATATCGAACACGCCGCAGGGAAGGGAGGAACTGCTGCAGTGGGTCATGATGTCGTTGGATCAGCCTTGCGAGGGAAGCCCCACGATGCTGATTAAGAACTTTCATGATTTCCTGCACGCCCAAGGCACGAACGGGCATCGGACGGTCTTAATAATCGACGAAGCGCAAAACTTGGACGAAAGCACCCTCGAGGCTCTGAGGATGCTGTCCAATGTCAATGTCGACAAGCAGCAATTTTTGCAATTGATCCTCGTTGGGCAGCCACAGCTCAAGGATATCCTTTGTAAGCCGCATCTGCTGCAGTTTGCCCAGCGGGTGTCTTCAGATTTTCACCTCAAGGCGTTGGCCCCGCATGAAGTCGCTCAATATATTGGTTTTCGTCTCAGCGCAGTCGGGTCCCGCGTTCACCTGTTCTCGCTTGACGCCTGTACCATGATCGGTGAAGCCAGCCATGGTATCCCGCGGATCATCAATATTCTGTGCGACACCGCTCTCGTGTACGGTTTCGCGACAAGAGCCGATCAAATCACGACCAAACTGGTAAGCGATGTCATCGAGGATAAGCGCAAGTTCGGCATTTTTCCGATGAATGGCAACGTGGTAAGGTGCTAAGCACTTGCTGGGGGCGGTCCATTGGGGTATTTATTCCCAGCAATGGTCGGTGAGCTTCTTGAACTATGGGGGAGGGTGCCGATGCGTATAATCTTGGCTTTACTGTTCTTGTGCAGCCTCTTGACGTCGGCGTTCGCCGAAAGACTGCAACCCGGCGACCAGCTTCGCATCACCGTTTGGCAGGATCCGAAGCTCGATCGTAGCGTGGTTATCGGTCCAGATGGCCAGTTTGGGTTTCCCCTGGCGGGTCACATCCGGGCGGCGGGACGAACACCGCAAGCAGTCGAAAGTATTCTGAGAAGCCGTCTGAAGAAGAAATATACCGGCGAGCTCGATATCACCGTTACTTTGGGATCAGTCGACAAGGACTTGTTAGATCAAGCAAAGCCGGTTATTTACGTCACTGGGGAAGTCCTCAAGCCGGGTCCTTACCGTCTCAGGCCGCGAACAACGGTGGTGCAGGCAATTGCGCAGGCCGGAGGTTTGGGCATCTTCGCCGCGAGAGAGCGTATTCAGGTCCATCGCCAGTTTGGCGGGGTCGATTCGATTTTCCTGTTCGATTATAATGGGTTCGAATCGGGCCGAATTGCTACCGACAATATTAATCTTCGGTCGGGCGATGTCATCATCGTTCCTGAGCGGGGCTTGTTTGAATGAAGCGTGGAGCGAGGTGGCGCCTATTGCGGATAGGGTGGTCGTATTGTGAAAAGGTCGGTTCTCCTGGCCCCTCTATGCCTGGGCGCTTTGGCGTCCAGCGCTTTTGCCGCTGCCGTTTCGATCAAAGCCAACCTTAGCGAGACCGCTGATGCGAGTGACAACTATTTTCTGTCCGGCTCGCCGATAGGCTATACAGTAAAATCATTGAGTGCGATAAATCTTCATACGCTTGCTGCCACGCCAACCACGCGTTACCTGCTGGACTCGAAATTTAGTTATTTCAAATACCTCGGTCCGGGCGCCAAAGACAGATCCCTGACGTGGGGCACCCCGCTCTCAGAGAAGTTCAGCGTCGACCACACGACGCCGCTCAGCAAGTATAATGTTGCAGCGTCATGGACCCGCATTGACGTGCAGACAGCGGCTTTGGCGCAAACTGGCGTGGCGTCCGGCCGCGGAAGCCAAGACAACTATGCAGTTACTGGTGGTGTGACACGCCAGCTCAGTCATCTCGATTCGTTGTCATGGACAACGACCGGCTCCACAGTATCATATTCCGACCCAAGCCAGACACCCTATGTCGACTATTCGTCGACGGTCAGTTGGAATCATCGCCTCACGCCAACGACCACCCTCACTCAATCTCTTAATTTCGACTGGTTTTTTGCCGACGATGCCGGTAACACGCAGAGGCTGATGTGGACACCGAAGACCGGCGTGCAATCGCAACTTTCCAAACGCCTAAACTTCACTGGGTCGGTCGGCTTGTTTTTTTTAAATGCCTACCAGAACGCAACCACACCATCGCTCGTTTCGTCAATCTTTCAGAATGTCCCCGGAGCAACACCCAGCGGCAGAGGATTTCACCAACAGCCTGGGACAGCCAACGGCTGGTTGGCCAATATGGTCCTTAATTACAAGCTTTCTGCTGACACCCAGGTTAAATTAACCGCGACGCATGCTACGAGCCCAACAGTTTTCGGCGAGCTGCAACAGATCGAGTCGATCGGATCGACGCTGAATTATGATATCAATCATTCGTCCAACTTGGCTATTTCTGCGCAGTTCTCCCGTACGAAATCGGGAGGAAACGGCGCTACAACTGGGACCGAGTCAGAGTTTTTCACGGCGTCAGCTAACTATTCATACACGTTGACACGCCAATGGCGGACAAATCTCACTTACACGTATCGTCAGCGGAGTGACCAGACTGGCCGGGCGCGCGCGAATACTATATTGTTTAGGTTGGTCGGCGACTTCACCCTGTTCGGGAAACCGCCGACAATTGTTAAAACCCCGTCAGAACTTGCGCAGGAAGATTTGGCGCGAGCACAGCTGGTGTTTCCCGGCTTGTTGGCTCCTTAATCGGTCCGAGGTGTCGAATCCGCGTAAAAGATCACCTCTAAATTATAACCACTATTAGAGCCAAGACCCCGTAACCTTACAGGGCTACCCAAGCCGTTGTGAGAGCCAATCCGCAGAATATCATCGCCGGTGCGCAAAGCCGGTGCATGAGTGCGCCGGTCGCAGGCAGAGTTGGTGGGATTGCGGTTTGCGCTTGCATATTTGCGTTTCTATTGTGGCTCCGAAATAGCCCCGCCCGACTTCAAATCGGGCAGGGCTACCGAACACGACATGTCGGGGTGTGGTGTGACCCGGCATTTCTGTGCGGTGTAAAAATCGCGCCGTACTGCAAACGTTTCGTGACAGAACTGCGAACTGCACGTTTCAATTCGGCCAAAGTTTAAGTTAGGCCATGAGCCTTCGGCCGACAGCGCTGTGGTTGATATTCCTGCTGAACTGCGTCCGCCAGCGCGCGGAGACTTGGAAATTACTGACGTTAACCGACGCGACTTGGAGCTAGGCAAACTTCATGTCATCAAGCTTGGTCGCGGTTACGCTTGGCTTGATACTGGAAGCCATGATGCGTTGCTTGAAGCTTCAGAATTTGTCCGGTCGATCCAGCATCGCCAAGAGCTTTTGATTGGCTGCCCAGAGGAAGTGGCCTACTTAAAAAAATCATCAAAATCAACGACTTGCGCCACTTGGCGGTTCAATGTGGCAAGACTGCGTACGGGAGGTATTTGCAACGAACAGCGGATGAATAAGCATATGCTCTCCCTACGAATTTTTGCGATCCGTCCGAATCCATTTTCCTTCAACTTTATTCGATAGAACATGAAGATAGAGCGCGAGCTTTCCAAATACGTAAGGTACGATCGCCAAAATTCTAGCAGGCGGCAAAACATCGCGACCGCATTTCAACCATGAAAGAAAAATGGCCAGTAGTAAGGCCACAAAGCTGATTATATTTATGGCAAGAGCAGTCGCAGAAAGGGAAAAAAGCGTAGCGCTCCCCGTAATGATAGACATTCCCGCGAACAGAATGACAAGTAGCGACAGCGGTGGGATCGCTAGATCGATCGTAAGAGCGAGGAGGTCTAGGTTTCTGCGCGTCACAGCCTCGTAGATGAAGCGCGGAACAGTCCTCAGAATCATACGAATGTGCCCTTCTTCCCAACGCTTGCGCTGATTCTGAGCTCCTTCGATAGACAATGGAAAGTGGCTTTCGACGCTGGCAGAGGGGCAGAATATCGGTGGGCTCCCTGTTCGCGCTAAATTAAGGCCGAGCATGATATCCTCAACGATCGATCCGCTCGCAAGATTGGCTGAGCGAATCACCTCCCACGGAAACGCCATGCCAGTGCCCATCAGTTGGCACGGCAGGTTGAGGGTTTTCAGCCCAAGCGGGCGCACCCAATTCTTCACGCGCCACGCGAATTCGGCGACACGGTAATTGATCGAGGCGTTGTCCGGCGCGGTCATGAGATCGAGCGCCTGGGCAGGGCGTCCGGTCGCCGCGCAAGTTGCGGCGAGCGTTTCGATGGTGCCGGCCGCGAGCCGGCAGTCCGCGTCGATGACAATGACAAAGGTCGGTGGATTCTGAGCCAGATGCCTGATGCCGAAATCCAACGCATAGCCTTTGCCGATATGCGCCCGATCATGGCGCTCGATCGTTTCGGCGCCAGCGCGCGTGGCAACAGCTGCGGTGTCGTCATCGCAGTTGTCTGCGACAATGAGTAGGCGGTCGCGGGCACGCAATTGCCCCTTGATATCGCCGAGCGTCGGCAGAAGCCCAGTGCTTTCATTATGGGCCGGCACCACCACAGCGAGCGGTTGCCGTTCGGCGGTTCGGGAAGAGCTCGACGCGTTCGGCGTCCGCGCGGCCAGGGCGGCAATGACCTCGACAAGCAGGACCGTCACGGGCACGGCCAGCAGCCCTGCCAAAACCACCAAGAAAAATGAGATGACCGACATCATTACCGCGTTTTGACCAAACCGAGAAATTCCGCTGTTAATTCCCGTATTCTGGCAGGTTGCGATGCCGCCAGCGTGTCGTTTGCAGACCGTCGCGAGAACGGCCCGAATCTAGTTCGGGTACCTTGCATTGAGGTACCGTTTCAATGCCTCCTTCCAATGAGGCATCGTAACACCGATGGCGCGCGCTCGTTCATTGGCGAGCACGGAGAAAAAGGGCCGCCGCATGTTGCCAGTGCGTCCCTGGCGGTTGACGGGGCGCAATTCGGCGGTCAGGCCGAGGATGTTAAAGATCGCTCTGGTGAACTCATACCAGGTGCATTCGCCTTCGTTGGTGAGGTGGTAGACGCCCGAGAGGTTTGGGCTTGCCAACAGGGCGTAGATGGCTTTACTCAAATCGTTCGTCGACGTCGGGCCGATCGTCTGGTCGGACGACATCTCGAGCGGCGTCGCTTGCCGGCCTTCTCTGACCCGGTTGTCGACGAAATTGCCGCCTTTTGAGCCCGCGCCTTTCTCGCCGTAAAGGCCGCAGGTCCGCACCACGACCGCCTGCTCGGGCGCAACCGCGAGCGCGGCCCGCTCGCCGGCTAGCTTGCTGATCCCGTAAATCTGCAGCGGCGCCGGACAGTCGCTCTCGCGATAGGGCGTTCGCTGCTCGCCGCCGAAGACGTAATCGGTGCTGAAGATCATGAGCCGCGCATTCTGCGTGCGGCAGGCCAGCGCGAGATCGCGGACTGCGACGCAATTGACGCGGAAGGCTTGCTCTGGCTGGTCCTCGCAAAGCGGCACGTTGTGAAACGCGGCCGTGTTGATGACCCAGTCAGGGCGGGCGTCGCGCACGGCGGCGTCGATCGTTTCCTTGCGTTCGAGATCGAGATCCGAACGCGACGGCGCGACAATTTGATGCCCGGGATTGTTCTTGACGAGGTCAGAGCCGAGCTGACCCGTCGCGCCGATCAGCAAAAGCTTCATTGT
>Ga0307436_1000797_pt1 | contig 14682 bp, 12 predicted proteins | sample SalMarWE160440MG_FD_202513 | JGI IMG/M metagenome (GOLD analysis project Ga0307436, IMG submission 202513) | Salt marsh sediment microbial communities from the Plum Island Ecosystem LTER, Massachusetts, United States - WE1604-40 | ecosystem: Environmental > Aquatic > Marine > Intertidal zone >...
GCGCGCTGGCCAACCCGGCTGAATCCTGATCTATTAGCCGGATGTCCGGCAAATCCGCACACCCCATCGGCAAGGGCGATCACCTCTACCTGATCGACGGCTCGGGTTACATCTTTCGCGCCTATCACGCCCTGCCGCCCTTGACGCGCAAGTCGGACGGGCTGCCGATCGGGGCGGTGCACGGGTTTTGCGCCATGCTCAACAAGCTGTTGCGTGAAACCAATGCCGGCGAAAAGCCTACCCATCTCGCCGTCATCTTCGACAAGTCCGGGCGCTCGTTCAGGAACGACATCTATCCCGACTACAAGGCCAACCGGCCCGACCCGCCGGCCGATCTGGTGCCCCAGTTCGGCCTCATCCGCCAGGCGACGCGCGCCTTCAACGTGCCCTGCATCGAGCAGGAGAATTTCGAGGCCGACGACCTCATCGCCACCTATGCCCGCCAGGCGGTGGAAAAGGGAGCGACCGTGCGCATCATCTCCTCCGACAAGGATTTGATGCAGCTCGTGCGCGACGGCGTCACGCTGCTCGACACCATGAAGGACAAGGAGATCGGCGAAGCGGAGGTGAAGGAAAAGTTCGGCGTGCCGCCGGCGAAGGTGATCGAGGTGCAATCGCTCGCCGGTGACAGTGTCGACAATATTCCCGGTGTTCCCGGCATCGGGGTGAAGACGGGCGCCCAACTGATCGAGGAATACGGCGATCTGGAAAACCTCCTGAAGCACGCCGAGGAGATCAAGCAGCCCAAGCGGCGCGAGCACCTGATCGCCTATGCCGACCAGGCGCGGGTGTCACATGAACTCGTCACCCTCAAGGATGACGTGAAGGTGGAAACGCCGATTGACGATTTTGCCGTGACCTCGCCCGATCCGGCGCAACTGGTCGGCTTCCTCAAGGCCTTGGAATTCACCACCCTTACCCGCCGCATCGCCTCGGACATCGAAGCCGACGCCTCGGCCATCGAGCCGATCGAGGTGACCTTCAAGGGCTGGCCGCCGGAAGGCGGCGAAACAGAAGCACCCGCAGCGCCGGCGCGAAAGACGAACAAGGCCGAAGCACCGAAGCCGGTTCCGGCTGGCAAGGCCCCGCCCCCCGATGCGGCCGTTATTGCCCCCATCGACGTGGACGCTTACGAGATGGTGACCGACGTGGCCCGGCTGGATGAATGGATCGCCGAGGCGACAGCGGCCGGCCGGGCGTGCTTTGATACTGAAACCACCTCGCTCGATGCCATGCAGGCCGAACTGGTCGGGGTGTCGCTGGCGGTGGTGCCGGGAAAAGCCTGCTATGTGCCGCTGGGCCACCGGCCGGGCGACGGCCTCGATTTTGCCGGTGAGACAATCGAGCAGATCGACTGCGAGACAGCGGTGAAGAGGCTGAAACCGCTGCTCGAAGACGCAAGCGTCCTCAAGATCGGGCAGAACCTCAAATACGACATGCTGCTGATGTCCCGCCTCGGCATTGCCATTGCCCCCATCGACGACACCATGCTCCTCTCCTACGCCCTCGACAGCGGCTTGAACGGGCATGGCATGGATGAGCTGTCGCAAGTCCATCTCGACCACAAGCCCATCAGCTTCAAGCAGGTGGCGGGCTCCGGCAAGAGCGCCAAGACTTTCGACCTTGTGGCGGTCGATGCCGCCACGCGCTATGCCGGCGAGGATGCCGATGTCACCTTGCGCCTGTGGCATCTGTTGAAACCCCGCCTCGCCGCCGAGCACAAGGCGACCGTCTACGAGACGCTGGAGCGGCCGCTGGTGCCGGTGCTGGTGGCGATGGAAAAGGAAGGCGTGCTCGTCGACCGGGCGGTGCTGGCGCGGCTGTCGGGCGAGTTTGCCAAGGCCGCGGAAGGAGTCGAAAAGGAGGTGCATAAGCTGGCGGGCGGACCCTTCAACATCGGCTCGCCCAAGCAGCTCGGCGATGTCCTCTTTGGCCAGATGGGCTTGTCCGGCGGACGCAAGACGCCGACCGGGGCCTGGAGCACCGACAGCCAGGTGATGGAGGATTTGGCAGCCGAAGGCGTCGAGCTTGCCCGCAAGGTGCTCGACTGGCGCCAGCTCACCAAGCTCAGGTCAACCTATACCGATGCCTTGCCCGCACATATCGACCCGGTAACGGGCAGGGTCCATACCTCCTATGCGCTGGCGGCCACATCCACCGGGCGGCTTGCCTCCACCGATCCCAATTTGCAGAACATCCCGGTGCGGACAGAGGAAGGGCGCAAAATCCGTTCCGCCTTCATTGCACCTTCCGGCTCAAAGCTGATCTCGGCCGACTACAGCCAGATCGAGTTGCGCGTGCTCGCCCATGTGGCCGATATCCCGCAATTGAAAAAGGCCTTTGCCGAGGGCCTTGATATCCATGCCATGACGGCCTCGGAAATGTTCGGGGTGCCGGTGAAGGGCATGGACCCGATGGTGCGCCGGCGCGCCAAGGCCATCAACTTCGGCATCATCTACGGCATTTCCGCCTTCGGTCTCGCCAACCAGCTCTCCATCCCGCGCGAGGAGGCGGCGCAATACATAAAGACCTATTTCGAGCGCTTTCCCGGCATCCGCGACTACATGGAGGAAACCAAGCGCTTCTGCCGCGAACACGGCTATGTGGAGACGGTGTTCGGTCGGCGCTGCCACTTCCCCCGCATCAAGGCGTCCAACCCGTCCGAGCGTGCCTTCCAGGAGCGCGCCGCCATCAATGCGCCCATCCAGGGCTCGGCCGCCGACATCATCCGCCGCGCCATGATCCGCATGCCGGCAGCGCTCGCAGAGGCGAAGCTCACGGCAAAGATGCTGTTGCAGGTGCATGATGAGCTGATCTTCGAGGCGGTGGATAAGGAGGTCGACAAGACCATGAGGACAGCGGTCGCGGTGATGCAGAAGGCCTCGGAGCCGGTCATCCAGTTCTCGGTCCCCATCCAGGTGGATGCGCGCGCGGCGCAGAACTGGGAGGAGGCACACTGATGGCACGCGGCAAGCAGGGGGCCCTGAGCGAAGCAACCGTGCTGGAACGATTGACCAGACTGATGCGGGCAGCCGAGCACGAAGGCGATCTCAACCCGGCGCAATGGGAGGCGCTGCGTTATCTCGGGCGCGCCAACCGCTTTTCCAACTCGCCCAGCGCCCTGACGCAATATCTCGGCGCCACCAAGGGCACGGTGTCGCAGACACTGATCGCGCTGGAGAAGAAGGGCCTCGTCACCAAGGCGCCGCGTCCTGAAGAGAAGCGCTCGGTTGCCTTGAGCCTGACGGAGCCGGGCGAGGCCATGCTTCGGCGCGATCCGTGGGAGCGGCTCGAGGCCGAGATCGCCAACCTCGGGCCCAAGACGCACAAGCGCTTTGCCAAGGCCCTGCGCGAGCTGTTGCAGGCCGAGCTCTCGCGCGGCAACTTCAAGAGTTTCGGCGTGTGCCGATCCTGCCGTTTTTTCAGCGAGAAGGGCGCCCAGGACAACCCCCAGGGGCCGCATGGCTGTCTGTTTTTCGAACAGCCGCTGACAGGTGCGGAATCGCGCCGGATCTGCGTCGAACACATGAACGTTTGAGGCTGTTCAGGCCTGTTCGAGCGCTTCCAGCGATTCCGGCACCGTCTGGCCACCGTCGACCACGATGGTCTGGCCGGTGATGTAGTGGGCTTCTTTCGATGCCAGGAACAGGGCGGCGTTGCCGATGTCCTCCACCACCCCCAGCTTCTTCAGCGGGATGGAGGCGACCATGGTCGCCAGGTAATCTTCGCCCAGGTCCTCCAGCCCCTCGGTGATGATGTTGCCGGGCATCACCGCGTTGATGGTGATGCCGTATTTGGCAAGCTCGATGCAGGCGGTGCGCATGAAGCCGAGCTGGCCGGACTTGGAGGCGCCGTAATGGGCCCAGCCGGGAAAGCCGGTGATCGGCCCGGTGATCGAGGAGGTGAGCACCACGCGGCCCTGATCGGACTTCTTCAGGTAGGGCAGGCACGCCTTCACCGACAGGAAGTTGCCCTTGAGATTGGTGCCGAGCACGTGGTCCCAGTCATCCGGGCTCATCTCCTCGATCTTCACATGCGGAAAGATGCCGGCATTGGCGCACAGGATGTCGATGCCGCCGAAGGCTTCAGCCGTCGCCTTGGCCATGGCCTGAAGGCTGGCAAAATCGGTGACGTCGGCGGAATAGCTCTGGGCGCCGTTGCCGAACTCCCTGGCAGTGGCGGCGGCGGCTTCGGCGCCCCTCGCCACCACCATGACGCGGGCGCCCTGATTGGCGAAGACGCGGGCGATGCCCTTGCCGATACCCTTGCTGGCGCCGGTGACCACGACCGAGCGGCCCTTGATGGATGTGAGCATGGACTGGTCCTCCCTATTCGGTTTGCGCTTGCAGGTTCGACTTGCGGCGCATGGTGTAGATCCAGTAGCCGCCGAGCAGCAGCACTGCCGCCGTCACTGTCGACACCGTGCCGAGCACCGGCACCCCCGGTGTATAGCCCGCCACCATCTTGGCGTAGAGGTATTCCGGGATGGTGGTGTCGGCCCCGTCGGTATAGAGCGACAGGGGGAAATTGCCCCACGACAACAGGAACGAGAACAGGCATCCCGATATGATGCCCGGCAAGAGCACCGGCAAGGTGATCTCGCGAAAGACCTGCAGGCGGCTGGCGCCGAGATCGAAGGCGGCCTCTTCCAGCGACGGGTCAAAACTGTAGACCTGGATGGAGATGACGAGAGTCGCGACGGGTATGATCCACACCAAGTGGGCAAAGACCGCGGTATGCCATGACAGCGGCAGCCCCATGGCGTTGAACCACAAGAGCAGGGCAAGGCCCAGCACCGACTGGGGAAAGAAGATCGGCAACAGCACCAGGCGCTGGTAAAGCGTGCGCCCTTTCCAGTTGTAGCGGGCAAAGGCCAGCGCCCCGAAAAAGCCGATGACGACGGCGATCACCATCACCAGAAGTGCGATCGAGATGGAGGTCTGGAAGAGCTGGTGCACCTCGATCGAGGCAAAAGTCTTGCGCCACCAAACAAGGCCCCAGCGGCGGATGGGGAAGAGGAAATAGCGGCTGTGGGTGAGCGAGGCGAGGAAGATGCATAGCGCCGGCAGATAGATGAAGACGAGCACGGACAGCATCCATACCCAGATCAGTGCATGGCGTGCCCTCTGGTTCATTGGCTAGCGCCTTCCCAGGATCTCGTCGAGGTCGAAGCGCCACAGCACCAGGAGCACCAGCGTGCCGACCACGAACATCAGCAGGCAGGCTAGCGCTGCGCCCAGCGGCCAGTTCTGGGCATAGGTGAAGGCGATCTCGATGTCCTGGGTGATGGGGATGATGACCTGACCGCCGAGGATCTTGGTTTCCGAGATGCCGCCTACCGCCAGCACGAAGGTGAGGAGGAAGCCGATCATGATGCCGGGCATGGATAGCGGCAGCTCCATCTCGCGAAAAACCTGCCAGCGCGAGGCGCCGAGGTCGCTGGCGGCATCGCGGATCTCGTCCGGTACCATGGAGACGCCGAGGCTCATGGGAAACAGCATGAACGGCAGATAGACATAGAGCATGCCCATGAGCACCACGCCGCGGGTATAGAGGGGCCCGTCGAGATTGAGGCCGGTAAATGCCTTGAGTGTTCCGAGGAGCACGCCGTTTTTGATCAGGAACAGGACCCAGCCATAGAGCCGGACATTTTCCGATACGAACAGCGGAATGGTGAACAGGAGCGTCACGATCGGCGACCATTTCCCGAACACTTTTGCCATGCCGTAGGCGATGGGGTAGCAGATTGGCGCCAGAAGGATCACCGTCAGCGTCGCCAGCAGCAACGACGAGGTAAACGAGATGTAGCTGTTGGAGCGGAAGATCTCGATGTAGTTGGCGAGGGTGGGATGGTCCAGGAGCCCGAACGAGCGCGGCGGCATGAAGCTGTAGGCAACGACCGCCAGGAGCGGCGCGGCGAAGCCGACCAACAGGAAGACGATGAGGGGCAGCGCATTGGCAGACCCCGGCGAAAGCCTGAAGCGGGATTGGGTCCGCGCGGCGCTCATTCGCCCACCAGCACGCTGTCGCGCGCGTCCCAGCCGATGAGCACCTCGCTGTCGAGGTTGAGGTGGGCAGTCTGCTCGCGCAGCTTTTCCACCACGAACACAAGGCCCGCAGCGCGCACTTGGTACTGGATGCGCGAGCCGAGCGCATATTCGTTGTAGATCTTGCCCGACAGCACGTTGTCGGCATCGCCCTTCTTGGCGCAGAAGCGCACGAACTCCGGGCGGATCACCAGGTGGCCGGACGAAAAGCCCTCAGGGATCGGCGGCGCTTTCAGCCCGGCATCGACGCCGGGGCATTCGAGCAGCTGCTTGCCGTCGAGCTTGACTTCCAGCACGTTCACATCGCCCATGAACTCGGAGACGAACTTATCGCGCGGGCGCGAATAGATATCGTCCGGGGTGCCCACCTGCACCAGCTTGCCGTCGCGCATGACGCCGATGCGGTCTGACATCACCATCGCCTCCTCCAGCGAGTGGGTGATGTAGATGAAGGTCTTGCCGGTCTCGCGGTGGATGTCCTTGAGCTCTTTTTCCAGCGTCTTCCTGAGCTTGTAGTCGATGGCCGACAGCGGTTCGTCGAAGAACAGGATTTCCGGGTCGAAGGCGAGCGCCCTGGCCAGCGCCACGCGCTGGCGCTCGCCGCCGGAGCATTTCTGCACGCTCTTGGAATAGTAGTCATCCGGCAGGCGAAGCTGCCGCAAGAGCTGCAAGGCGCGTTCCTTGCGCGCCGCCGGCGCCACGCCGCGGATTTTCAGCGAGAACTCGATGTTCTCGCCCACCGTGCGGTGCGGGAACAGCGCCAGCGACTGGAACACCATGCAGGTGGGCCGCTTGTTGGCCGGCACCTCGTTGATGCGCGCACCGCGCAGCACGATGTCGCCTTCGCTCGCCTCTTCCATGCCGGCCAGCATGCGCACCAGCGTCGTCTTGCCCGAGCCCGAGGGCCCGACGATGGTGAAGAACTCGCCCTCGTTGATGGCAAGATCGATATGATCGACGGCGGTGAAGGTGCCGAACCTCTTGGTCAGGCCTTTCAATTCGAGGATCGGCGTTGATGTGCTCATTCTGCCCCGATGCACATTAAGGCGCCCCCTCCCTCTAGGGAAGGGACGCCAGGTTTGTCACCCCCACTCGCAACTCAGCCGGCAGATGCCTCCTTCTTGGCCGCCGTCATGATGTCGAGCAGCTTGTCGTAGTCGGGCACGATATCGTACTCGACGCTGCGCGCCATCTCCTCGTCCAGGCTGTCCCACTGGATGGCGTCGAGCTCGTCCTTGGTGAACAGCTTGAAGCATTCCGGGTTGGCCATCTGCGCGACCGGATTGAAGGTACCCTCGGCGAAGGCGACGACATGAGCGGTCTTGGGTTGCTGGACGTATTTCAGGAACTCCACCGCCAGCGGCGAAAGCTGCGGGTTGTTGACGGTGGAGGTGACCTCGATCCACGACACGCCGCCCTTGCCACCCGGCATCGGACCCTTCAGCGGCGTGATGCCGCGGATGTTGGTGGCGCCGTCGGCACGCGCCGGCGAGGCCGAATAGGTGCCGCCGGTCATGTGGAAGTTGATCTCGCCTGAGATGAAGGCCTGGTTCATGGCGGCGATGTCGCCCACCAGCTTGGCGTTCTTGAACACCCGCCGCGCCGTCTCGCGGAACTTGGCGACCTGATCGTCGGTATGCTTGATGAACGGATCGAAGCCGGAGATCAGGCAGATGTCGAACACGTTCCAGTCGTCCGATTCGAGGATGCCGTACTTGCCGTTATTGGCGGGATCGTTCCACAGGTCCCAGCCCTGGTCTTCGGCCGTCTTGCGCGAGACCTTGTCGGTGTTGACAACGAAGCTGTAGGGACCGAAGCGCTGGCACATGCCGAGCAGTTCCTTGCCGTCCTTGCTCATCGCCCAGTGGTAGGGCGGCTTGAACATGGGCAACATCTTTTCGAAATAGGGCTCCATCTCGGCGCGGTTGAGCGGCTTGATCAGGTGTTCGGGATACATCACCTTGCGCGCCCACGGATTGTTCACGTTGATGAGGTCCCACACATTGATCTCGCCCGCCCTCAGGCGGTTGATCATGGTGGGATCGTTGGTGAGCGATTCCGCCTTGACGGTCGCGTTCTTCATCTTGCGGAAGGGGTCGAGCACCTGGGCGGAGTTGTAGCCTTCCCAGCACAGGATATTCATCTCATGCTCGCGCGCCGCGAAGGCAGGGCTCGGCAGTGCCCCGGTCGCGGCTGCCGCCGCCGCAGCGCCCGACGTCTGAAGGAAGTCGCGGCGGGTAAATTTCGATCCGAACATTATTGGTTCTCCCTGTTGAGGTCCCGCCCGCCATATGTCGCCGCCCGATCCCGGACAGCACAGAATCTCGCGAGAGGACCGCGTGTCCCAAATTCTCGGCACGCCATCATCACAGCACAACCCAAGCCGGGAACCAAGCCCTTCAGCCTGCAAGCGATTGCACTGCCGTGAGCAGGCTAAGTCCTCGATTGCGGGCACGGCTTGACATCACGCGGCCCCCACTTGACAGACGCCCGCACCCATCGGTCTTTCCCGGCGACTGTAAAGCCGCTATTGCTGCGGTGTGCCCAAGACCCGCGGATCGGTTCCCCATGCGCTTCAAGTCCCTACTCCTGCCTGCCTCGAAGGCCAAGTCGGCCTGTTCGATCGTGAGTGTTACGGCTAAGGAGGCAACGAAGGGAAAAGCCGGCCTCAGCCCTGTGCAACGGGCCTGGGTCGAGGCCAACGGGTTTGCCGGCGAGCGCGGCAAGTGGCTCGCCCTGCCCGGCGAAGAGGGCAGGATCGAGCGCGTTCTCCTGGGATTGGGCGATGGCGGGCCGGGAGATGATCCCTTTGCCGCGGCGCGTCTCGCCTCGGCTTTGCCGGAGGGCGATTATCGCTTTGAGCAAACCCCCGGTCCGGCCGGCCTCGTGGCGCTGGGCTGGCTCATGGAAGCTTACGCCTTCACCCGCTATGGCGGCAAAGAGGCCGGCCACGGCGCCCGTCTGGTCTGCCCGAAGGATGTGGACCGCGACGATGTGCTGCGTCAGGCGGGAGCGGTGGCGTTCACCCGCGACCTCGTCAACACGCCGTCCTCGGACATGGGCCCCGAGGAGCTGGAAGCTGCCGCCCGCAAGCTCGCCAAAGAGCACGACGCCCGCTTCCGCAAGGTAACCGGCAAGGCGCTTGCCACCGGTTTTCCCATGATCCACGCAGTGGGCAAGGCCAGCACGCGTGCGCCTCGTCTCATCGACTTCACCTGGGGCGATCCCGCCGCACCAAAGGTCACGCTTGTCGGCAAGGGTGTGTGCTTCGATACAGGCGGGCTCGACATCAAGCCGGCCTCCGGCATGCTGCTGATGAAGAAGGACATGGGCGGGGCTGCGAACGTACTCGGGCTTGCCGCGATGATCATGGGAGCGAAGCTGCCGGTGCGCCTGCGCGTGCTCATACCGGCGGTGGAGAATTCCATATCGGGTGAGGCCTTCCGGCCCGGCGATGTGCTGAAGAGCCGCAAAGGCTTAACGGTCGAGATCGGCAACACCGACGCCGAGGGGCGGCTGGTGCTGGCCGACGCCCTAGCGCTTGCCGATGAGGAAAGCCCCGACTTGCTTGTCGACATGGCAACACTGACAGGCGCGGCGCGCGTGGCGCTGGGACCCGACCTGCCGCCGTTCTATAGCAACGACGAGATGCTGGCTTCGGCGCTTGCCGAAATGGCCGTCAGCCAGAACGATCCCTTGTGGCGGCTGCCCTTGTGGGAGCCCTACAACGCTCTCATCGACAGCCCCATCGCCGACATCAACAATGCCGGCTCGAGTGGCTTTGCCGGCTCGATCACGGCGGCGCTTTTCCTGAAACATTTTGTCGAGAAGGCGAAGACGTGGGTCCATCTCGACATCTTCGCCTGGACACCCACCGCAAGGCCGGCGCGCCCTTTGGGCGGCGAAGCGCAAGGCGTTCGCGCCCTTTATGCGCTGATTGCCGGCCGTTATCGGTAACCATGACCCGCCCCAAACCCTTGCCAGCAAGCCGCAGCCACGCTTAACTGATACGGATCCGAAACGATCGAGCACGGCGCGAGGCCCATGCCGGCAGGCTGAAACGGCGCCCGGAAACGGGCGGGACAACGTATGGGCGTTCAACTCACTACCGGACAGGCTCTGGAACTTTGGCACCGCGTGGCGCTCTCGCTGGTGCGTGATGAGGAGCCGGACCTGTCGCTGCGCCAGACGGCGATCTTGCTCACCGTCTATCTCGAGGCCCCGCCCCACACGGTACGCGATCTTGCCCACCGTCTCGGCGTGTCAAAGCCGGTGATTACCCGCGCACTCGACTCGATGGGCAAGCTCGACCTTCTCACCCGCCGCCGCGACGAGACCGACCGCCGCAATGTCCTGATCCAGCGCACCGTGCGCGGGGCGCTGTATGTGGAAGCGCTCGGTGATACACTGGCGCGACTTTCAGCGGTTGATTCTCACAGGCTATGAGCCTCGATCCACGCATGAACGCCTTCCGGCCCGACCTTGCCCGCGCCTCGCTGGTCGGCCGCGTGATCGCCGAGCGCTATGTGAAAGGCGAGCCACGCCGGGTCACCACTCCGAGATTGGCGATGTATCAGGAAAAGCGCGGCGAAGGCCCGATGATCAGCGAGGCGCTCCTGGGCGAAGACTTCATCGTGCTCGATGTGGCCGGGCTCTGGGCATGGGGGCAGCTCGCCACAGACGATTATGTCGGCTATGTGCTGGCGAGCCACCTGATGCCGATTGAGTGTGCCGTCACCCATCGCGTCGCAGTGCCGTCGAGCTTCGTCTTTTCCACTCCCGACCTGAAGAGCAGGCCGCTCAAGCCCCTGTGGCTCAACGCGCGCGTGACGGTCACCGCAAGCGAAGGACTCTGGTCGGCCACAGAGGGCGGCGGCTTCATCTTCACCCGTCATCTGGCCGCGCTGGATGCTTTCGCGGACGACTATGTGGCGGTGGCCGAGCGATTTTTCGATGTCCCCTACCTTTGGGGCGGGCGCACCTTCGCCGGGCTCGATTGCTCAGGGCTGGTGCAGACCGCGATGCACGCAGCCGGCCGTGCCTGCCCGCGCGACAGTGACATGATGGAAGCTGCCCTGGGCACGGCCCTGCCGGCCGACGATCTCGGCCAGTTGCGGCGCGGCGATCTGGTGTTCTGGAACGGCCATATCGGCATCATGGTGGATACCGACCGGCTGCTGCATGCCAATGCTTATCATCTGCGCGTGGTGATCGAACCGCTCAGGCAAGCGGTCGAGCGCATCGCCGCGTCGGGAAACCGGATCACGACCATTCGCCGGCCCTGATCAGTAACCGCGCGCCCGGTCGACAACGTTGGCAAGCGGCTCTCCCGCCTCGTAGCGGTGGATCTGGCCGATGACGTAGGCGGCGATTGCGCGCGGGTCGGAATCGGCGGCGAGATGCGGCGTGACCGTCACCTTGGGGTGGTGCCACAAGCCGCTGTCGGCGGGCAGCGGCTCTTTCTCGAACACATCGAGACTGACCGCGAACAGATCGCCCGCATCCAGGCTCTTGATGATGTCGGCTTCCACCTGCAGTCCGCCGCGTCCGGCATTGATGACGACCGGTCCGCCCAAGGGGCCGTCCTTGGCCAGCTTTGCGAACAGCTGCGCATTGAGGATGCCGCGGGTTTCGTCGGTGAGCGGCAGGAGGGCGACCAGGATGTCGGTACGGGCAAGGAACTCATCGAGCCCGTCCTCACCGGCATAGCAGTCGATGCCTTCGATTTCTTTCGCTGAGCGCGACCAGCCGGCGACCCGGAAGCCCAGCATCTTGAGCTTCAATGCTGCGTCCTTGCCCAACACGCCCAGCCCCATGATGCCCACGTGGACGACGCTGGCGGCCCATTGCTCGAGCGGGTCCCAGATGCCCCTTGCCTGGTTGGCGGCAACGAGCGGGCCCTGGCGATGGTGATAGAGCACCTGCCACACCACATATTCGCTCATGCGCATGGTCATGTCGTCGAGCACCACGCGCACCACGGGCAGATCGGGCAGGGTGGGATCGGCCAGGAGGTGGTCCACTCCGGCGCCCAGATTGAAGATCGCCTCGAGCGCCGGCAGGCTTTTCAGCGAGCCGTGCGGCGGGTGCCACACCAGTGCATAGCGCACATTGGCGGCATCGCCCATGCGGTCGGGCCAGACATTGACACCGCGATCGGGGTCGACGGCATGGATGGCCTTCTCCCAGCTTTCCGGACGCCAGCTGTCCATGATCAGCGCAATGGTCATCCCCCGCCCCGCTACTGGCTCACCGCCAGCGTCTCCACCGCCTCGATGTTGAAGGCGGCCTTGATGAGAGCCCGGGTGTAGTCGCTTCTGGGTGCCGTGAAAAGGCTTTCGGCGGTGCCTTCCTCCACGATCACGCCGTTGCGCAGGACCACCATGTAGTGGGCCAGTGCGCGCACCACTTTCAGGTCGTGGCTGATGAACAGGAAGGCGAGGCTGTGACGCACCTGGAGGGCTCGCAGGAGCTCAACGATCTGCGCCTGCACCGACATATCCAGCGCGCTCGTGGGCTCGTCCAGCACGACGAATTTGGGTTCCAGCACCATGGCGCGGGCTATGGCGATACGCTGGCGCTGGCCGCCGGAGAACTCGTGCGGGTAGCGCTCCATGAAGGCGGGGTCGACCTGCACCTCGCGAAGGGCCGAGGCAATGCGCTCGGCCCGCTCGTCGGGGCTGAGATCGGGACGCTGCACCAAGAGGCCTTCCTCGACGATCTGGCGGATCGACAGGCGCGGGCTGAGCGAGCCATAAGGGTCCTGGAACACCACCTGCATCTCGCGTCTCAAGGAGCGCATGTCGCGGGCATCGAAGCCGTCGATGGACTTGCCCAGATAGACGATCGGCCCCTCGGACTCGATCAGGCGCAACAGGGCAAGGCCGAGCGTCGTCTTGCCGGAGCCGGATTCGCCCACCACACCGAGCGTGTGCGCCTCGTGCACCTTGATGCTCACCCCGTCGACTGCCTTGATGTGGCCCACCACCCGGCGGAAGAAGCCGCGCTTGATAGGGAACCACACCTTGAGGTTATTGGTCTCGAGGATGACCCGCGCGCGCGGATCGGCCCTGGGCGGATCGCCCTTTGGCTCGGCGGCGATGAGGTGGCGGGTATAGGGGTGCTGCGGGTGGGTGAAGACGTCCTCGGTCTCGCCATGCTCGACGATCTCGCCCGCCTGCATCACGCACACCCGGTCGGCCATCTTGCGCACGATACCGAGGTCGTGGGTGATGAGCAGCATGGCCATCCCCGTCTCGGCCCTGAGCTCGCGCAACAGTTCCAGGATCTGCGCCTGCACAGTGACATCGAGCGCCGTGGTGGGTTCATCGGCGATCAGAAGGTCCGGATTATTGGCGAGCGCCATGGCGATCATCACGCGCTGGCGCTGGCCCCCGGAAAGCTGGTGCGGGTAGCTCTGAAGCCGCGTTTCGGGATCGCGGATGCCGACCTTGGTGAGCAGCTCGATGGTGCGCTCGCGCGCCTGCGGTTCGCGCATGGCCTGATGCACCATGAGGATCTCACCGATCTGCCGCTCCACCGTGTGCAGCGGATTGAGCGATGTCATCGGCTCCTGAAAGATCATGGTTATGTCGTTGCCGCGCACCTTGAGCAGGTCGCGCTCGTCGCTGTCGAGCAGATCGTCGCCGCGAAACAGGATACGGCCGGACGGGTGCTCGGCCGCCGGGTAGGGCAGGAGTTTCAGGGTGGAAAGCGCGGTCACCGACTTGCCAGAGCCGGACTCCCCCACCAGCGCTACGATCTCGCCGCGCCTGATGTCGAAGGAGACATGCCTGACCGCCTCGGTGACCATGCCGCCCTGGCGGAAGTTCACCGACAGATCGTCCACCTGCAACAACGCTTCGCCGCCTGCACTCATCGGAAGGTTTTCCGCGGATCAAATGCATCGCGCGCGGCCTCGCCGATGAAGACGAGAAGCGACAGCATGATGGAAAGGACGGCAAAGGCGGTGAGCCCCAGCCACGGCGCCTGCAGGTTGGCCTTGCCTTGTGCCAGCAGTTCGCCCAGCGACGGCGAGCCCGGCGGCAGGCCGAAGCCGAGGAAGTCGAGCGAGGTCAGCGTCGTCACCGAGCCCGAGACGATGAATGGCATGAAGGTGATGGTGGCCACCATGGCGTTGGGTAGAAGATGGCGGAACATGATGCGCGTGTTGCCGAGGCCCAGCGCCCGGGCGGCGCGCACATATTCGAAATTGCGTCCGCGCAGGAACTCAGCCCTGACCACGCCCACCAGCGCCGTCCACGAGAACAGGAGCATGATGCCGAGCAGGAGCCAGAAGCTCGGCACCAGGAAGGCGGCGAGGATGATGAGCAGGTAGAGCGTGGGGATGGAGTTCCACACCTCGATCAGGCGCTGCATGGTGAGGTCGGTCCAGCCGCCGAAATAGCCCTGCACGGCGCCCGCCATGACGCCGACAATGGAGGAAAAGAACGTGAGGGCGAGGCCGAAGAGTACCGAGATGCGAAAGCCGTAGATGAGCCTCGCCACCACGTCGCGCGCCTGGTCGTCGGTGCCCAGCCAGTTCATGTTGCCGAAGTTGCAGTTGGGATCGGCCGTCTTCTTGGGATACTTGTTGCACGCTTGGGCCCGGCTCAGCAGGAAGGCCGGCGGCGAG
>Ga0307436_1000798_pt1 | contig 14673 bp, 16 predicted proteins | sample SalMarWE160440MG_FD_202513 | JGI IMG/M metagenome (GOLD analysis project Ga0307436, IMG submission 202513) | Salt marsh sediment microbial communities from the Plum Island Ecosystem LTER, Massachusetts, United States - WE1604-40 | ecosystem: Environmental > Aquatic > Marine > Intertidal zone >...
CGCTTGCCGAGGCGAGGGCGACCGGCAAACCGATCCTGCTCTCGGTCGGCTATGCCGCCTGCCATTGGTGCCACGTGATGGCGCACGAGAGCTTCGAGGACCCGGACGTGGCGGCGGCGATGAACCGCCTGTTCGTCAATATCAAGGTCGACCGCGAGGAGCGTCCCGACATCGACCAGATCTACATGGCGGCACTGCACGCGCTGGGCGGTGAGGGCGGCTGGCCGCTGACCATGTTCCTCACCCCCGACGGCGAACCGATCTGGGGAGGCACCTACTTCCCGAGGACGGCCCGCTACGGCCGTCCCGGTTTCGTCGACGTCCTGACCGAAATCGCCCGTCTGTTCCGCGAGGAGCCCGACAAGATCGCCGGCAACCGCCGCGCCATCATGGAGCGGTTGGCGGCATCGGTGCCGGCGACCGACCTCGCCCTCGACCGCCGCCTGCTCGACGCCGCCGCCGACCGGCTGCTGCAGATCGCCGACCCGGTCAACGGCGGCACCCGCGGCGCGCCGAAGTTTCCGCAAGCGAGCTTCACAGAACTCTTCTTGCGCGCCGCCGCCCGCACCGGCGAGGCGCGCTATCGCGACCACGTCTTGCTCACCCTTCGTCACATCGCACAAGGCGGCATCTACGATCACATCGGTGGCGGCTTCGCCCGTTATTCCACCGACGAGCGCTGGCTCGCTCCCCACTTCGAGAAGATGCTTTACGACAACGCCCAACTCGTCGAGCTGATCACCCACGCCTACATCGCCACTCGCGATCCGTTGTTTGCCGACCGGGTCGCCGAAACGATTTTCTGGCTCGAACGCGAGATGGCCACACCCGCCGGCGCCTTCGCCGCAAGCCTCGACGCCGACTCCGAAGGCCGCGAGGGCAAGTTCTACACCTGGAGCCGCGACGAGGTGATCGACGTTCTCGGCGACGGGGAGGGCGCTTTCCTCGCCGCCATCTACGACGTGACCGCCGCCGGTAACTGGGAGGGCGTGTCGATCGTGAATCGCCTTGCCCGTCTCGACCGTCTCACCGAGACCGACGAGCGCCGGTTGGCGGCCGCTCGTGAGCGGCTCCTGCAACGCCGCGCGACCCGCGTGCGGCCGGCCACCGACGACAAGGTACTGGCCGACTGGAACGGTCTGATGATCGCCGCTCTCGCTCTCGCCGGTTCGACCTTCGGCCGCGGCGAGTGGATCGCGCTTGCCGAACGTGCCTTCACGTTCATCACCACAACGATGTTGATCGACGGCCGCCTCGCCCATTCCTGGCGCGCCGGCAAGTCCGTCTTCCCCGGCCTCGCCAGCGACTACGCCGCCGTCATCAAGGCCGCGCTGGCGCTCCACGCCGCCACCCTCGACGCGGCTTACCTCGACCAGGCAACCGCGCTCGCGGCAACCATGCGCACCCACCATTGGGACGCCGAGGCGCCCGGCTACTTTCTCTCCGCCGACGATGCCGAGGCGCTGATCGTCCGCCCGAAGGCGCTCACCGACGAGGCGACAGCGGGCGCGACCGGGCTGATGGCGGCGAACCTCGTCCGCCTCTGGCACCTCTCCGGCGACGACGCCTACCGGCGCGACGTCGACGATGTCTTCTACGCCAACGCCTCCACCGTCGCCGCCAACCTGTTCGCCACCACCAGCCTCCTCAACGCCCTCGACTTGCGCCTCGGCGCCGTCGACGTGGTGATCGTCGCGCCGGCATCGACCGCCGCCGACGCCCTTGTTTCCGTCGTGCGCGATCACTGGACGCCGAACACCATCCTCTCCGTCCACGCCGACAGCGTCGACCTGCCGGCAACCCACCCCGCCGCCGGCAAAGTTGCCGTCGACGGCCGCGCCGCCGCCTACGTCTGTCGCGACCAGACCTGCTCGCTGCCGGTCACCGAACCGGATAGGCTGGGGCCCCTGCTGACCGCATGAGCGCAACGGGCGAGGGAGCCAGGCACCGCGTGGCCGATCACAACGTCATCGCCAACCGCGAGTTCACCCGTCAGGCGGCACAATTCGCCGCCTCGCCGGTCGTGACCAGCGACGCCATGATCCACCCCATCGCCGAAGCCACCGGGATGGCCGGCACCGGAGAGGTTCTCGACCTCGCCTGCGGCCCGGGCATCGTCACGGCCGCGCTGGCGCCGACGGCGCGCGCGGTGACCGCCTTCGACCTCACCCCCGAGATGCTGCGCCGTGCCGAGGCCCACTGCACCGCCGCGGGCCTCACCAACGTCCGTTATCGACAGGGCGACGCTGCGCACCTTCCCTTCGCCGACGGCGCCTTCGACTGCGTCGTCACCCGCTTCTCGCTCCACCACTTCACCGATCCGGCCGCGGCGCTGCGCGAAACCGGCCGCGTGTTGAAGCCGGGCGGCCGCCTGGTCGTCGCCGACATCGTCACTTGCGACGTGAGCGAAGACGCGGCGCTCCACAACGCCATCGAGGTGCTGCGCGATCCCTCGCACGTGCGCATGCTGCCGCCGGGCGAGCTTGTCGCCCTGGTGGAAAGGGCCGGCCTCCGTGTCGTCACCCGGTGCTCCGGCGAGCAGCCACGCACGTTCGAGGAGTGGGCGAAGATCGTCGACGACCCGGCGCGCGTCGCTCCGCTGCAGACGGTGGTCGCCGCGCTCGCCGGCGCCGGCGCCACCGCCGGCATCGCGCTCCGCCTCGACGGCGACACCATCCGCTTCACCCACCGCTGGCTGCTGCTGGCGGCGGACAAGCCGGCCTAGTGCGCCAGCATTGTAGCTGGTCCTTTTGCCATCTTTTCGACCAGCCACAAAGCTGGTATGATTTGCCATGGCCGAATTCCGCAAGATCACCGTCCAGGTTCCCGAGCACGACCTCGCACTGGCGCAGGCCTATACCGGCGAAGGCGTCACCGAGACCGTGCGCGCCGGCCTGAAGAAGTTGGCCGAAGCCAGGGCCCAGCGGGACTTCCGCGAGCTCCGCGGCACCTATCGGTTCAAGATCGACCTCGACGGGCTGCGGGAAGATCGAAGATTTCCGGTGAAGACCAAGAATGCTCGCCGTCGATAGCTCCACGGTCATCGCCTACATCCAGGACGACCGCGGCGCCGACGTCGAACTCTTCGATCAGGCACTCAACACCAACAACGCGGTGCTGCCGCCCGTCGTTTTGACCGAAGTTCTGTCCGACTGGGGCCTGTCGCCGCGTCACCGCGAATTTGCAGTCGCGCTTCCCACTTTGCCGATTGATGACGGCTACTGGATTCGGGCGGCAACCCTGCGTGCTGTTCTCCTTCAGAAGAAGCTGCGCGCGCGACTGGCCAACGCTCTGATCGCCCAGTCATGCATCGATCACGACGTGGCGCTGATCACCCGCGACGGCGACTTTCGCCACTTCGCCCGACACTGCGGGCTGAAGCTGGCATGAACGCCTGGCGGCCGTCGCAAGCGAACCCGACCCCGATCCGCGCCGCCTTGACAGGCTGAACGCGCTCGGCCTGTTGCGTCAGGTCGAATTCCACGACCTCATCGACCGCATCGCACGACGCTGATGGATTGCGGCCTGGCCGGCGTGACGAACAAGGGATTCGTCGCGCCCACGGCCGCCGGTCTCACGTGTTCATCTGGTCGAAGAAGTCGTCGTTGTTCTTGGTCTGCTTGAGCTTGTCGAGCAGGAACTCGATGGCGTCGATGGTGCCCATCGGCATGAGGATGCGCCTGAGCACGTACATCTTCTTGAGGATGTCGGGCTTGACCAGCAGCTCCTCCTTGCGCGTGCCCGACCGCGTGATGTCGATCGCCGGGAAGACGCGCTTGTCGGACACCTTGCGGTCGAGAATGATCTCGGAGTTGCCGGTGCCCTTGAACTCCTCGAAGATCACTTCGTCCATGCGGCTGCCGGTGTCGATCAGCGCCGTCGAGATGATGGTGAGCGAGCCGCCTTCCTCGATGTTGCGCGCCGCGCCGAAGAAGCGTTTCGGCCGCTGCAGCGCGTTGGCGTCGACACCACCGGTGAGCACCTTGCCCGACGACGGCACCACCGTGTTGTAGGCGCGGCCGAGACGGGTGATCGAGTCGAGCAGGATGATCACGTCGCGGCCGTGCTCGACCAGCCGTTTGGCCTTCTCGATCACCATCTCGGCGACCTGGACGTGGCGGGTCGCCGGCTCGTCGAAGGTCGAGGAGATCACCTCGCCCTTGACCGAGCGCTGCATGTCGGTGACCTCCTCCGGCCGCTCGTCGATCAGCAGCACGATCAGGTAGCACTCGGGGTGGTTGGCCGCGATCGAGTGGGCGATGTTCTGCAGGATGACCGTCTTGCCGGTGCGTGGCTGCGCCGTGATCAGCGCCCGCTGTCCTTTGCCGAGCGGCGCCACCAGATCGATGATGCGCGCGGTCAGGTCCTTCGACGTCGGGTTCTCGATCTCCATGACGAACCGCTCGGTCGGGTAGAGCGGGGTCAGGTTGTCGAAATGGATCTTGTGGCGGGCCTTGTCCGGGTCCTCGAAGTTGATCGTGTTGACCTTGAGCAGGGCGAAGTAGCGCTCGCCCTCCTTGGGGCTGCGGATCTGGCCCTCGACGGTATCGCCGGTCCTCAGCGAGAACCGTCTGATCTGCGACGGCGACACGTAGATGTCGTCCGGTCCGGCGAGATAGTTGGCGTCGGGCGAGCGCAGGAAGCCGAAGCCGTCCTGCAGCACCTCGACCACGCCTTCGCCGATGATGTCGGTCTCGCTGGCGGCGAGCTGCTTAAGGATGCCGAACATCAGCTCCTGTTTTCTCAGTGTGCTGGCGTTCTCGACCTCAAGTTCCTCGGCGAACGACAGCAGCTCGACCGGGGACTTGGTTTTCAGGTCCTGTAGTTTCATTTCGGGCATGGAATCGGAATCTGCTTTGACAGAGAAAGTCGCGAGGGGAGGGGATTTGCAGAACTTGGAGCCGGTCGAGCGAGCCGCCGCCGGATCGGCATCTCGGCCGCTCAAGAAGGCCGGTGCCCGTCTGCTTTCGCGAACGCCTCAAGATAGTCATTCCGCCCGGCCACGGCAAGTGCCGCGTCGTCAGAACGGCTTGACCACCACCAGGATGACGATAGCGATCATCAGCACCGTCGGCACCTCGTTGATCATGCGGTAGAATCGCTCCGGGCGTGTGTTGCGGTCCTCCGCGAATTCACCCACCCAGCGGGCATAGAGGCCATGGACGGCGGACAGCACCACTACCAGCACGACCTTCGCCTGCAGCCAGGCACTTGCGTATTGGCCACCGTCCCACGCCAGCCACAGACCGAACGCCCAGGTGGCGACCATCGCCGGGTTGATGATGACCCTCAGCAGCCGCCGCTCCATTACCTTGAACGTTTCCGACAACTCCGATCCCGGCTTGGCCCGCGTGTGATAGACGAACAATCGCGGCAGATAGAGCATGCCCGCCATCCATGAAATCACCGCCACCACGTGGGCGGCCTTGATCCACGGGTAGAGGCCGGCCGGCCGCCACCAGGCAAGGACGGCGAACGCCACCACGACGATCGCCACGCCGGCCAGCGGACGCAGCAGACGCTTGTTGGCCATGCTCAGTTCTTCCACCCGCGCACGCGCTCGACCAGCCGCTCAACGTGGGCGACCGGCGTTTGCGGCACGATGCCGTGGCCGAGATTGAACACCAACCGTCCGTGTGCAAGCTCCGCCAGAATGCGGTCGATCGCCCGGTCGAGCTGATCACCGCCAACGGCCAATGCCATCGGATCGAGGTTTCCCTGCACGGTCACTTTCGTCTGCAAGCGCTCGCGGGCGAACCACAACGGCACCGTCCAATCGATCGACACACCGTCGACGCCGGTGCCGGCCACGTATCGCTCGTAGTTCAGGCCGGCCCATCTCGGGAAGCCGATGACCCGCACCCCCGGAGCCGCCGCCTTCACCCGCGCCACGATCGCCGCCGTCGGCCCCACCGACCAGCGCTCGAAATCCTCCTCTCCCAGAACCCCCGCCCACGTGTCGAAGATCTGCACCACATCGGCACCGGCTTCGATCTGACCGACGAGGTACGTCACCGACGCCTCGATCAGGACCTCGATCAGCCGCGCGAACGCCGTCGCATTCTCAATCGCGAAGGTGCGCGCCGGCGCCTGGTCCGTCGTTCCGCGACCGGCGATCATGTAGGTCGCCACCGTCCACGGCCCTCCGCAGAAACCGATCAGTGACTTCGACCGAGCGAGTTGCCGACGCACCCGCGCCGCCGTCTCCAACACCGGCGCCAACCGCTCCGCCACCCCAGCCGCGGCAAGCTCGCCAATTCCCGCCGCATCGATCGCCTCAAGCCGCGGTCCCTCTCCGTCAACAAAGCGCACCGCCCGGCCAAGTGCGTACGGCACCACCAGAATGTCGGAGAACAGGATCGCGGCATCGAAGTCGAAACGGCGAACCGGCTGCAAGGTCACCTCCGTGGCGAGTTCCGGCGTCAGGCAAAGCGCAAGAAACGATTCCGCCTGTGACCTCACCGCACGATATTCCGGCAGATAGCGGCCGGCCTGACGCATCAACCACAACGGTGGCGGTGTGACGACGCTGCCGTCGAGCACCCGATAGAGACTGCTGGCATTCGTCAAAGGAGCACCAATTGTATCTGAAACAGTTAGTGAATCTTACTTTTGTTTCATTTGGACCGTGAATCGCCGTCATGACGCATGTTCCCCACCACGCTGACACCAGCGAGCCTCGGATCGCTGGCGGGGAAGGAACGACAGAACACGCGGTGGATACCGAACACAACAAAAAACACAAGTGATGACAATATGTTATATCATCTACCGATCGGCATTGTTGTGGATGGAAAAACCACCAGCTGTGCAGTGACGGAAGCAGTTCGCGAGTTCGCTCTCTGTTAACATATCGACCGGATTCCGCCACCGAACGGCTCGGCCTGTTGATCGATTCCGGCGCTTCGTGGACAGTCGCGTGCGGGCGGTACGGCAGGCGGGATTGACCACCAGCCGTCAACAGGGCAGGGGATGAAAGCGTGAACAACCACGACAGCTTCTTTCACCTGCACCTCATTTCCGACGCGACCGGTGAGACGCTCATCACGGTGGCGCGGGCGGCAGCCGCCCAGTACACCCACACCCGTGCGATCGAGCACCTGCATGCCATGGTCAGAACCGGCAAGCAGATTGACCACGTCATCGACGAGTTGGAAGAGCAACCCGGCATCGTTCTGTACACCCTGGTCGATCGTCAGTTGAGCGATCGCCTCGAAGCCGGTTGCCGGCGCATTGGAATTCCCTGCGTGTCGGTCCTGGAGCCGATCCTGCAACTGTTGCAATCCTATCTCGGAACCGTCGGTGAACGACGGGTCGGCGCCCAGCACGTCCTCGACGCCGACTATTTCCGCCGCATAGACGCTCTCAACTTCACCATGGCACACGACGACGGCCAGCTTGCCGGTGCCCTCAACGAGGCCGACGTGGTGCTGGTCGGGGTCAGTCGCACGTCGAAGACGCCGACCTCGATCTATCTCGCCAATCGCGGCATCAAGACAGCCAACGTTCCCATCGTTGCCGGCGCCCCGTTGCCCAAGGAGCTGGAGACCGTCAGCCATCCGTTGGTTGTCGGCCTGGTCGCCACGCCCGAGCGCATCATCCAGCTCCGTCAGAACCGCCTTCTCGGTCTCAACGCCGGCTCTCACCTCACCTACGTCGACAGGCAGACCGTGGCAGGAGAGCTCGCGCTGACCCGCAAGCTGTGCGCCCGCCACGGCTGGCCGGTGATCGACGTGACCCGCCGCTCGATCGAGGAAACGGCCGCTGCCGTCATGACGCTGCACCATGAGGCGCGGGAACGCGCCAATGCCTCGGCGTGAGGCGGATGTGGCGTCGATCGTCCTCGCCTCGACCAGTGGCTCGCGCATCGCCCTGCTGACCGCCGCCGGGATTGCATTCACGGCCTTGCCGCCATCCCTCGATGAGCGCGCCCTGGAGGCGCCGCTGATTGCGGCCGGCGTCGGCGCTGCCGGCATTGCCGAGGCCCTGGCCGCTGCGAAAGCGATGGCGGTTGTCGGCACCGTCGCCGACGCGATCGTGGTCGGTGCCGACCAGACGCTCGACCTCGACGGTCGTCACTGGGGCAAGCCGGTCGACGTTGTCGAGGCGCGCGAGCAGCTTGCCCGCCTGTCCGGCCGCACCCATCTCCTCCACACTGCCGCGGCCGCCGCCCGCGACGGTGCCGTGATCTGGCGCCATTTCTGCACGGCCTCGCTCACCATGCGGCCGCTCACCGCCGCCCTCATCGACGCTCACCTTGCCCGGGTCGGCGCGGCGGCGCTGAACAGCGTCGGCGCCTATCAGATTGAAGGAGCCGGCATCCAGCTATTCGACCAGATCGACGGCGACTACTTTGCGATCCTCGGCCTGCCGCTGCTGCCGCTGCTCGGGTTTCTGCGCCGCGAGGGGGCGATCGAATGAGCCACCGCGCACGGTCGGCGAGCCGCTGATGCTCGTTCTCGGCCTCACCGGCTCGCTCGCCATGGGCAAGTCGACCGTGGCGGCCATGTTCGCCGAGGCCGGCGCCGCCGTCTTCGATGCCGATGTCGCCGTGCGCGACCTCTACGGCGGTGCGGCGGTGCCACCGATCGAGGCGGCCTTTCCCGGCGTCACCGGCGGCGGGTCCGTCGACCGCGCCCGCCTTGCCGAGCGGGTGGCCGTCGACCCGGCGGCCTTGGCCCGCCTCGAAGCGATCGTCCATCCTCTGGTCAGCGAGGCCGAGACCGCTTTTCGCGCGGCCGTCGCCGCCAGCGGACGGCGGGTCGCCGTCCTCGACATACCGCTGCTGCTTGAAACCGGCGGGGAGAGACGCGTCGATGCGGTGGTGGTGGTCACCGCCGTGGCGCCAATCCAGCGCCGACGCATTCTCGAGCGCGGCAGCCCAAGCCGGGAGCAGGTCGATGCGCTCCTGCGGCGCCAGATGCCGGACGCCGATAAACGGGCGCGCGCCCACTTCATCATCGACACCGGCGAGGATTTTGCCGCGACGCGCGCGCAGGTCGGCGACGTGCTGCGCGCCGTCGCCGCGCTGAGCGGCGCCCGCTAGCGGCGTTGCGTCTCAGCCCTCATATTTCTCGACCACGCTGCCCGGCCGCATCGCGGCGTCGTCCGGGTCTTCGCCGAATTCGCGCTTGGCCCGCCGCTGACGCAACAGGTCCCAGCACCGATCGAGCTCGATGTTGAGCCTGCGCAGCCGGGAGCTCTCCTCGTCGCTCAGGCTGCCCTTCTCGTAGAGCCGGTGCTCCTCGTCGGCGAGGTCCTGGATGTGATCGAGCACCGAACGGTCGCTGGTCATGGCCGCACTCCCTGACGAGGGACGGCGGCGACGTTGCCGGCCGCCCGCGTCATCTCCTTATCATCGCTCCCCGCGGTGGGCGAGACGGTTCGTGCAGCCGAGCCGCCGGCGCCGGTCACATGATTCCGGTCCTGGCGAAAATCGACTGGGTCGATTCGCCCTCGGCGATCATGCGGCGGACGCCGGCCTCGCCCTCGACCTTGGCGAGAGCCAGGCGGACGACCTCTGCGGCCGCCGGGTAGGGCACCACGACGACGCCGTCGACGTCGCCGAACACGATATCGCCGGGATCGATGCGACAGCCGTTGGCAAATGCGATTGGCGTGCGGAAGTCGATGACACGCCCGCGCCCGCGCTGGTCCTGCGCGTAGGCGCCATGCGAGAAGACGGGAAAGCCGAGCGCCAGGATCTCGCGGCTGTCGCGGTGGCAGCCGTTGAGGACCGCGCCCAGCGCGCCGAGCCTCTTGGCGCGGGCGCTCATCAGCCCGCCCCACAGCGCGTAGGTCGGCGACGCGCCCGTGCAGACATAGACCTCGCCGGGCTTGAGGTCGTCGAGCGCCCGCAGCATCAGCCCGAAGTCGCGCTGCTCGTCGTCTTCGTCGCTCCCGCCCGGCTGGCAATCGGCCTCGACCACGGTCAACGCCCGCCCGGCCGTGACCGTGTCAGCAGTCAAGGCGCCAATGGTGCGCGGCAGAAACTGGTGGTGGAGGCCGATGCTGTCCATCACGTCGCCGACCGCCGCCGTCGTGAGTCTGCTCGTCAACGTTTCGCACAAGCCGCCGTCGTCCATCGCCCGATCCTTTCCGGTTATCCTTGCCCGCTGCGCCAGTCTGTTTAACATCCGCCACGCGAATCAATGCGCGAGATCGTCTTCGACACCGAAACCACCGGGCTTGACCCGGGCGCCGGCGACCGCATCGTCGAGATCGGCTGCGTCGAGCTCGTCAACCACATACCCTCCGGCAAGAGCTTCCACAGCTACGTCAATCCCGAGCGGGCGATCCCGCCCGATGCCGCCCGCGTCCACGGTCTCGACGAGGCCTTCCTCAGCGACAAGCCGCTGTTCGCTGCCATCGCCGACGAGCTGCTTGCCTTCCTCGACGACGCGGTTCTGATCGCCCACAACGCCGACTTCGACGTGGCTTTCCTCAACGCCGAGCTCGCCCGCACCGGCCGTGACGCCATCGTCAACGAGCGGGTGGTCGACACCCTGATGCTTGCCCGCCGCAAGCACCCGGGCGGGCCGAATTCGCTCGATGCGCTGTGCGCCCGCTATACGATCGACAGCACGCGCCGCACTTTTCACGGGGCCCTGCTCGACGCCGAGCTGTTGTCGGAGGTCTACGTCGAGCTGATTGGCGGCCGTCAGGCCGCTCTGGCGCTCGGCGAGGAGCCGGCCCGGACGACCGTTGCCGTCGCCGACGGCGACCTTGCGGTGAGGGCACGGCCGACGGCCCGCGCCTTCGCGCTCAGCCAGGATGCGCTCGCCGCCCACCGGGCCGCCATCGCCGAGCTCGGCAAGGATGCCATCTGGCTTCGCTACCTCGCGGCTGACGCCGAGTGACAGCCTTCAGCCGCCGCTCATCGCGGTGAAGATGAAGACGTCGGCGCCGGGTGCGACCGGCGTATCGAGGCGCGCGCGCTCGCCAGCCACGAAAACGTTGACGTGGCGGCGGATGGCCGGCGTCGAATCGCAGATGCGCTCACGCATGCCCGGCCAGCGGGCGTCGAGCGCGTCGATGATCTCGGCGACCGTGCCGCTGGTCAATTCGACCCGCCTTTCGGCGCTCGGAAACAGATTGACCAGGACGGCGGGCAGCCTGACCAGGGCGGGCGCCGGCCGCTCGGCGGGGCGCTGACGCTCGCGGTTGGCCATTGCCCGCGGCCTAGTCCCCGACCACCATCGCCTCCACCGACAGGATGCCGGGAAGGTGCTCGGCGATGGTGGTCCACGCCTCCCCTTCGTCGGCGCTGGCGTAGAGGGCGCCGGAGCCAGTGCCGAAATAGACCCCGGCCGGGTCGAGCCGGTCGACGGCGAGGCCCTGGCGCAGCACGCCGAAATAGACGTTCTCCTGGGGCAGCCCCGTCCGCAGCGCCTGCCAGCGGTGGCCGCCGTCGCGGGTGCGCCACACCGCCGCCCTGCCGTCGGGAACGTAGCGGCCGGCGGTGTCGCCGTTGAGCGGTATCAGGTAGAGCGTCTCCGGATCGCGCGGGTGGACCGCCGAAGGGAAGCCGAACGAGGACGGCAGGCCGGCCTCGATGCTTTGCCAGCTCTTGCCGCCGTCGTCGCTGCGGTACATGCCGCAATGGTTCTGCTGATAGAGCCGGTCGGGCATCCCCGCTGCCATGGCGATCGAGTGCACGCACTGGCCGTATTCCGGGTAGCGCTGGTCGTCGGGCATGTAGTCGTTGCGGGTGCCGCGGTTGCGCGGCTCCCAGGTCTCGCCGCCGTCGCCGGTGTGAAAGACGCCGACCGCCGAGATGCCGATCCACATCTGGTCCTCATCGTCCGGGTGGGGGACGATCGTGTGAAGGATCAGCCCGGCGCCTCCCGGCTGCCAGTGCGGCCGGCTGGGATGTTGCTGCAGTCCCGCCACGTGATGCCAGGTCTCGCCGGCGTCCCCGCTTTCGAACAGGCCCGCCGGTTCGACGCCGGCGTAGAGCCGGCCGTCGCGGGCGGCGAGACTCCACACCGATCTGATCGGCTCCTCGCCCGCCGCGTAGGCGAGGCCGCGGCTCGAGTGGGTCCACGACGCGCCCATGTCGGTTGATTTCCACACCGCCGGGCCGAACCACGCGTTGCCGCCGCCGGCGTAGATCGTGCCGGTTCGCGGGTCGCCGACCACGTGGTTGATCGGCCACGCCTCGCAAAACGGACCGCGCAGCCGCCACGCCCGCCGCTCGCGGTCGCCTTCGACGATGAAGGCACCCTTTCTGGTTCCGACCAACAGAACGACTTTGTCCGCCACGCCCGCCTCCGCCTTGCCCGTGCAAGGTCCGCTAGCCGAGCAGCTTTCCTACCACTTTCGCCGTGTAGTCGACCATCGGCACGATGCGGGCGTAGTTGAGACGGGTCGGACCTATGACACCGAGCACGCCGACGATGCGCTGTTCCGTGTCGCGGTAGGGCGACACCACCAGCGACGAGCCCGACAGGGAGAACAGCTGGTTCTCCGATCCGATGAAGATGCGCACGCCCTCGCCCCGCTCGGCATTGCCGAGCAGGCGGACGAGCTCGCGCTGGGTCTCCAGATCGTCGAACAGCAGGCGAATGCGTTCGAGGTCGCCCGCCGCGGTGACGTCTTCCAGCAGGTTGGCGCGCCCGCGCACGATCAGCGTGTCGGGGCGTCCGCCGCCGGCCGCCGCCCAGCTCGCCAGTCCCGCCTGCACGAGCTGCTCGGTGAGCTTGTCGAGTTCGGCGCGCAGCGTCGCCTGATTGCGTTCCAGTTCGGCCCTCGCCTCCGACAGCGAGCGGCCGCGCAAGTGGGTGTTGAGATAGTTCGCGGCCTCGATCAGGCTCGACGGCGTCGTGCCCGCATCGAGCTCGATCAGCCGGTTCTCCACCGACCCGTCCTCGCCGACCAGCACCACCAGCGCCCGCGTCGGCTCCAGCCGGATGAATTCGACGTGCTTGAGCCTGAGGTCGGCCTTGTTGGCAAGCACCACGCCGGCGCCGCGCGACAGGCCGGACAGCGCCTGGCTTGCTTCGGCGAGCAGGCTTTCGACGGTGCGCGAGGTGTCGCCCGCCTTGATCTGCGCCTCGATCTGGCGGCGCTCCTCCGCCGACAGGTCGCCGATCTCCAGCAGCGCGTCGACGAAAAACCTGAGACCGAACTCGGTTGGCAACCGGCCGGCCGACGTGTGTGGCGCGTAGATCAGGCCGAGCTGCTCGAGATCGGCCATGACGTTTCTGACCGAGGCCGGCGACAGCGCCATCGGCAGCATGCGGCTGATGTTGCGCGAGCCCACCGGCTCTCCGGTGGCCAGGTACGAATCGACGATGCGCTTGAAGATTTCACGCGAGCGCCGGTCGAGGGTCTGCAGGTCGGACTGGCCCCTGTTGCGCTGCACGGGCTGGGAAGCGGGCTGAGCGTCGTGGTTGCTGGCATCTTGCATGACGCCATTAAGTGTCCGTCTTTGCCGTGTTTTCAAGCGGGGCTTTACGTTGCGGTGAACGGGCGGCTATGAAGCGGCCGATGGACACGCCCCGCCCGCCCGCCACCCGCCCGTCGAAACGGCCGCCGGGCGACATGCGCGCCGTCAGCCTCGAGCGTGCCGTTGCCAAGCATGCCGAGGGGTCGTGCCTCGTTCGCTTCGGCGACACCCACGTCCTGTGCACGGCCAGCGTCGACGAGAAGGTGCCGCCGTGGCTGCGCGGTGCCGGCAAGGGCTGGGTCACCGCCGAGTACGGCATGCTGCCGCGCTCGACCAACGAGCGCACCCGCCGCGAGGCCACCGCCGGCAAGCAGTCCGGCCGCACCCTCGAGATCCAGCGCCTCATCGGCCGTTCGCTGCGCGCCGTGGTCGACCTCGTCGGTCTCGGCGAGCGCCAGATCGTGATCGATTGCGACGTCATCCAGGCCGACGGCGGCACGCGCACCGCCGCCATCACCGGCGCCTGGGTGGCGCTCAAGGATTGCGTCGAGTGGATGCGCGCCCGCGACATGGTGGTCAAGCCGGTCATCGCCGATCACGTCGCCGCGGTGTCGGCCGGTATCTACCGCGGCACCCCCGTGCTCGATCTCGACTATGCCGAGGACAGCGAAGCGATGACCGATGCCAATTTCGTCCTGACCGGCTCCGGCGGTTTCGTCGAGATCCAGTCGACGGCGGAGGGAGCGCCGTTCAGCCAAGAGGATTTCACCGCCCTGCTGGCGCTTGCCCGCGCCGGCATCGCCCATCTCGTCGAACTTCAGAAGCTCGCCATTCTTTGACCGCGCCCGCACTGAGGCGAGGCGACACCTTGGTGATTGCCAGCCACAACCCCGACAAGCTCCACGAGATCGCCGCGCTCATTGCGCCCTTCGGTCTGAGGGCGCGCTCTGCCGCCGATTTCGGTCTCGTCGCGCCCGAGGAGACCGGCTCGACCTTCGCAGCCAATGCGCGGCTGAAGGCGGTTGCCGCCGCGATCGCGTCGGGATTGCCGGCGCTGGCCGACGATTCCGGCCTCGTCGTCGCCGCCCTTGACGGCGAGCCTGGCATCCACTCGGCCCGTTGGGCCGGTCCCGACCGCGATTTCGTCCATGCCATGCGCGCGGTGGAACGGCGCCTTGTCGCCGTCGGGGCCACCACGCCGGACAAGCGTCGTGCCCGCTTCGTCGCCGTCGTCTGCCTCGCCTCGCCGGAGGGAGGCGGCCAGACCTTCCGTGGCGAGGTCA
>Ga0307436_1000800_pt1 | contig 14659 bp, 13 predicted proteins | sample SalMarWE160440MG_FD_202513 | JGI IMG/M metagenome (GOLD analysis project Ga0307436, IMG submission 202513) | Salt marsh sediment microbial communities from the Plum Island Ecosystem LTER, Massachusetts, United States - WE1604-40 | ecosystem: Environmental > Aquatic > Marine > Intertidal zone >...
CTTATCATTCACGTTTTCATTTAAATTCCACGCAAATTCAAATAATTGTCTTTCTATCATTTCGTACCGTTCAATCAGATTTTTCATCGAAGCTGGGCGCAAAAATTGGCGAGGAATCAAACGTGTTGCGGGGGAATAAATGCGAAAACCAAAAGTCACTATTTCACAATCAATTCCTAATTCACCTAAATCCCCCGCGCTACCCACACCTAATGATACTTCTTCTCCGGCGGCGATGGCTAGAGGGCGCCAGATTGCTCCAGCTTCCTCGATCCATGCGAGTTCGTCCTTACTAAACTCGGAGCGGAATATGAAAACTTCGTCATCGTTTTCGCAAATCCGACCAGCGAATGGGCTGGTCGTTACAACAAGCGCTTGGACCATGAAGGGCTCTTCGATCGTACCAGCATTGGCGCCGTGGACATGAGGTGTCATCGAATCACCACTAACCCTTCACCGCCTTGACAATCTTCTGGGCGGCATCATCGAGATTGTCGGCGGCAATCACGTTGAGGCCCGACTGGGCGATGATCGCCTTGCCCTTGTCGACATTGGTGCCCTCCAGGCGCACCACCAGCGGCACTTGCAGGCCGACCTCCTTGACCGCAGCGATCACGCCTTCCGCAATCACATCGCAGCGCATGATGCCACCGAAGATGTTGACCAGGATACCCTTCACATTGGGATCGGAAGTGATGATCTTGAAGGCGGCCGTCACCTTCTCCGTTGTCGCACCCCCGCCCACGTCGAGGAAGTTGGCAGGGGCGGCACCATAGAGCTTGATGATGTCCATGGTGGCCATGGCAAGGCCTGCCCCGTTCACCATGCAGCCGATATCGCCGTCGAGCGCGATGTAGCTCAGATCGAAGCGCGAGGCCTCCAGTTCCTTTTCGTCTTCCTCGCTTTCGTCGCGCAGATCGGCGAGGTCGGCGTGGCGATAAAGCGCGTTGTCGTCAAAATTCACCTTGGCATCGAGGCACAGGAGCTCGCCGTCGGCGGTGACCACCAGCGGGTTGATCTCCAAAAGGCTCATGTCGCTGTCGGAAAAAGCCTTGAACAGACCGGCGATGAGCTTTGCGAGCTGCTTTTGCTGGCCGGCATCGAGGGCAAGTGCCTTGGCCATGCGGCGGGCGTGATGGGGCTGGATGCCGGTGGCCGGATCGACCGTCATGGTGAAAATCTTGTCCGGCGTCTCGCGCGCCACCTGCTCGATGTCCATGCCGCCTTCGGTCGAGGCGATGAAGGCGATGCGCGATGTGGCGCGGTCGACGAGGCAGGAGAGATAGAGCTCGCGAGCGATGCGCGAACCGTCCTCGATGTAGAGCCGATTGACGGTCTTGCCCTCGGGCCCGGTCTGGTGGGTGACAAGCGTCATGCCCAGCATGCGCCTGGCTTCGGCCTTCACCTCGGCGACCGACTTGACCACCTTGACGCCACCGCCCTTACCGCGCCCGCCGGCATGGATCTGCGCCTTGACGACCCACACAGGACCGCCCAGCTCGCCCGCCGCCTTGACCGCTTCGTCCACCGTGAAAGCGGGTATGCCGCGCGCCACCGGCACGCCAAAACCCTTCAACAGGGCCTTGGCCTGGTATTCGTGAATGTTCATGGGGAAGTCTCCGCTAAGAGATCAGGAAAACCGCACAAGCGTCCTAACACTCCGACGGGCCGCAGACCATGTCTGGTATACCACATGCCACCGATTCTTTCGTCCTCCGGAACCGGCATTCCTCATGCGAGATCGGGCGCAATCTTCCTGGCGGCTTCCATCAAACCCTTGACCGCCGTCACCGACTTCTTGAGCTGGGCCTTTTCCTCGGCGTCGAGCTTGATCTCCACCACCCGCTCGACCCCGTTCGCGCCGATGACGCAGGGCACGCCCACATAAAGCCCCTTGATGCCGTAGGCGCCGTCCACATGCGCTGCGCACGGGACCACACGGCGCTTGTCCTTGAGATAGCTCTCGGCCATGGCGATGGCGGATGAGGCCGGCGCGTAATAGGCCGAGCCGGTCTTCAAGAGGCCGACGATCTCGGCGCCGCCGTCGCGGGTGCGCTGCACGATCTCGTCGATGCGCTTGGCCGTGGTCCACTTCATGGTAATGAGGTCGGTGACGGGGATGCCGGCGACGGTGGAATAGCGCGGCAGTGGCACCATCGAGTCACCATGGCCGCCGAGCACGAAGGCGGTGACGTCCTCCACCGAGACCTTGAATTCCTCGGCGAGGAAATGGCGGAAGCGGGCCGAATCGAGCACGCCCGCCATGCCCACCACCCTGTTGGTGGGCAGGCCGGAATATTGCTGCAGCGCCCACACCATGACATCGAGCGGGTTGGTGATGCAGATGACGAAGGCGTCCTTTGCATATTTCTTGATGCCGGCGCCCACCTGGCCCATGACCTTGAGGTTGATTTCCAGGAGGTCGTCGCGGCTCATGCCGGGCTTGCGCGCCACGCCGGCGGTGACGATCACCACATCGGCGCCCTCGATGGCCTCATAGCGGTTGGTGCCGGAAAACCTTGCATCGAAGCCCTCCACCGGACTGGCTTCGGAGATGTCCAGGGTTTTTCCCTGCGGCAGCCCCTCCACGATGTCGAACATCACTACATCGCCGAGTTCCTTCAGTCCCACCAGATGGGCGAGCGTGCCGCCGATCATGCCGCCGCCGATAAGGGCGATTTTGCTGCGAGCCATCGATTTTCCCTGCTTTGATTGGGCACCCGCCCAGACGCCGTGGCGGGGCTTCACCTGTTGCAATGCACAAACGAGGCTCTAGTAACGCGGATGGCCTGCTGTCGCAAGCCTTTCCGCGCTACGCCCTTGGATTGATTGACGTTTACGTAAAGAGTAGCAAGCGTCAATCTTCCTCATGCATCCACCATTGATCGCTCAGCATTTCCTGTAAGCGCGACACGGTGCGGGCAAAAGCCTGATCGCCCGTCCCGCGCGGTGCCAGCCCGGTGATCGGCGCCGCAGAGGTGGCGACGATGCGGATGTGATTGTCATAGAGCGTGTCGATGAGGATGGTGAAACGGCGCCGCTCATTGGCAAGCGCGGCGCCCATCACCGGCACCGCGTCGATGAAGATGGTGTGGAAGGCCGCCGCCATCGCCAGATAGTCGGCCGGCCCCAGCGGCCTGGCGCACAATTCATCGAAGCCGAAGCGGGCGACCCCGCGCGCCGCCTGCGGCACCTCGACCTGCCTGCCCTTCACCGGCAGGTAAAGCGGGCCGCCGCGCCGGGTGTCGGTCAGGTCCTGCCACAGCCTTTCCATGCGCCGGCGGTTTTCGGCATCGATGGGCGTCAGCCACACTTCGCGGCCCCTGAGGCGGCCGATGCGGTAGTCCGTCTCGCCATTGAGGCAGGTGACGTCCATCCTCTCCTCGATGAGGTCGATGAAGGGTAAAAAGGCATTGCGGTTGAGACCGTCGTGATAGAGATCGCGCGGCGGCGTGTTGGTGGTGACGACCACCGCGATGCCGTGCGAAAACAGCGCCTCGAACAGCCGTCCCAGGAGCATGGCGTCGGTGATGTCGACCACCTGGAACTCGTCCAGGCACAAGAGCGCGATCTCGCGCCTCAGCTCCTCGGCCAGCATTCTTACCGGATCGGCGTCCTCCCACACCTCGCCCTGGCGCTGCTTGTCGCGGATGGCCTGGATGCGCATGTGGGCATCCTGCATGAAGGCGTGGAAATGAATTCGGCGTTTGGGAAGGTCCGGCAGGGCGGAAAAGAACAAGTCCATCAGCATGGTCTTGCCGCGGCCCACATCGCCCCAGATGTAGAGGCCCCGGGGGGCCGCACGCTCGCCGCTACGACCTGAAAACAGCCGCCGCAAGCGGCCTGTCTCGCTCTTCTTCGGCCGAGTCTTGAGCACCGCGGCCAGCCCGTCCAGCTGCTGCGCCACCGCCTGTTGCGCGGCATCGGCGGCAATGCGCCCGGCCCGCAGCTCCGCATCATAGATATCGAGGAGAGAGCGCCCCATGCTTCACCGCTTGTGCAGACGAGGGCGCTTGCTTAGCAGAAGCTCGCAGGTAAGGGAAACCGCGGGCGGCGAAAGGGCTCTACGCCACGAGCGCCGGCGCGAAGGCGAGGAGGGCGCCGGTGTAGGCGGCAAGGAGCGCGGCATAGACGCAGCACATGATGCCGGCCTCGCGCCAGCCCATGAGCCGCAGGTAGCCGGCTCGCCGGCTCAGGCGGCTGCCCTGGAAGCCGGCAACGGCGGCAATGGCGAAGACCACCGGCTGGCCGAACCATGCACCCGCAAGCGCCAGCAGGCCGGCGATGCTGAACATGGCCAGCCGCACATGGCCCGGGGCCAGCGATTGCAGCACCGCGCGCACCACGCGCCCGCCGTCGAGCGGAAACACCGGCAAAAGGTTGAGCAAGTTCACCATCGCCACCACCAGCGCCGCCAGGGCGAGAATATGCATGGCGCCTGTCGCCGGTATCAACAGCGCCGCTGCCACCGCCGGCAACAACAGCGCCAGGCTGCCACCTGCGCCCATGAGGGCAACGAAGGCATCATCGGTATAGCTCACATGCGGCACCCTTGATACCGCCACCCCGCCGAGGAAGGGAATGAACATGATGCGCCCCCACGGCTGCCCGATGAGTTTTAGTCCCACGAGATGACAGCTCTCGTGGATGGCGAGCGCGGCGACGAGCACCGGCCCGAGCTGCCAGCCCAGCAGCAACCAGAAGGTGACAAGCGTTGCCGCCGCCGACGCCAGGGTGAAAACAAGGCCGCCGAAGCCGTGGCGGCCGACCGACCGGCCGGTCTCAGCAAAAGATTTCAGATGGTCGAGCTGGCGGCCGAGCTCCAGCCAGGCCAGCACGCAGCCCGAAAGCGAGCGCCTGCCCCATTCCTCGCACCAGGTGACGCGCGTGCGCTCGCCCTCGGCATCAAGCGCGATGTCGATGCCGAGCAAGCGGTCGGCACCTTCGAGCGCGGCTTGGCCCATGCGCCGCGCCACCAGCCGGGCAGGTGGGCGGCGATCGACGATGTCGAAATCGACGTTCCAGGAAAAGGCCGAGCCGTCGGAACGGATGAGCTCATGGCGGCAGCGCACCTGCCGGCCCTCCATGTCGAGCAGCTCCACCGCCTCGATGTCGGGATGCCAGTCGGGCCGGCCAGGCCGCAAGTCGATCAGCGGCCACAGCTCGGCCGGCTCGGCCTTGATGGTTGCATGGCGGCGGATGGTGAGCGGCAGCTTGAGGTTGAAGGCGAGGAACATCAATCCCAGGACGCCCGCGCTGATGCCTGCAAATTGCCATACCTCGCCGGAAATCATCTGCCGCGTGCTCGAATCACTCGTTGCCAGTCGCGGCAAAGCATCACATATGAGCCCTTAACACCGGGTTTTCGGCCGCGCGGCCATTGACCCAAATCAAGCGCCGACCGGCACCGGGCCGATAGGCTTGCATTCAACGCTCAGCGCCGGCTCACCCAAGGAGGACTTGGATGAACGAACTCAAGAAGATCCTGGTGGCGAGCGATCTGTCGGAACGCTCCGATGGCGCGGTGTCGCGCGCCTCGCTGCTCGCTGCCGAGCACGCGGCCGAAGTGACAGCACTTTACGTCGCCGCCGACGACCTGCCGGCCAAGGTGCACGAGCAGCTTGTCAGCGCGGCCGACATCGCATTGAAAGACCAGATCGCCCGCACCTGCCGGGCGCACAAGGCCAGGATCACCGCTTCGGTGCAACCGGGTCGCGACTGGGCCACCATCCTCGAGGTTGCCGAAATGGGCGATTACGATCTCATTGTTCTCGGCGCCCATCGCATGGATCGGGTCGGATATCGCCTCGGCTCCACCGTCGAGCGGGTGGTGGCGCACGCCAACGTGCCGCTGCTGGTGGTGCCGCGCCCGGCCGAGACCGCCTACCGCCACCCCGTCGTCGCGGTCGATTTTTCCATCCACTCGCGGCGCGCCGTGCAGCTCGCTCGGGCGCTGGCCCCGAAGGCCAGGATCGCCGCGGTGCACGCCTGGGAGCTGTCGTTTCCGGCGTTTCTGAGGAGCGAAACCTCGCGCAAGGATATCGAGGCGGCCGAGAGCAAGCGTCTTAACGCGCTCATCGAGCGCGAGTTCGCCGAGCTCATGGCAGCGCACCCCGACAGCCATGAGCGGCTGGAGCCGGTGATGCGCCGCGGCAACGTGACCGAGGTGCTCGAGACAGAGCTGCGCCGGCGCAAGGCCGACCTGCTGGTGCTCGGCACCCATGGCGGTGGCGGCCTGCGCGAGGCGATGATCGGGTCCACCTCCATGACTTTTCTCAAGCTGCCGCCGTGTGACGTCGGCGTCGTCAAGGCATGGTGAAGCAGGCGGGCAGCGATCTGCCTCAAGGCGCATGGCGTTCCCGACTGGTGCTCGTCGCCGGCCCGCTTGTCGCCGTGATCATCATGCTGTTGCCGGCGCCGGAAGGCCTGTCGCCCGCCGGCTGGCGTGTCGTCGCGCTGGCGGGGTGGATGGCGCTGTGGTGGCTGAGCGAGGCCGCGCCGCTTGCCATTACCGCGCTGATACCGCTGATCATATTTCCGTTCCTCGGCGCCGCGCCCGTGGGCACAGTTGCGGCGTCCTATGTGCATCCGCTGATCTTTCTGTTCCTGGGCGGCTTCCTTCTGGCTCGCGCCATGCAGCATTGGCAGCTCCACCGGCGCCTAGCGCTCACCGTGCTGGCGGCATCGGGCGGCGCGCCTGCCGCCATCATCGCCGCCATCATGGCCGTCACCGCTTTCTTGAGCCTGTGGATATCGAATACCGCCGCAACCATGGTCATGCTGTCGGTGGGACAGGCCGTCGCCCTCACGCTGAGGAGCACCTGCCCCGGCGCCAGCGACGAGGACCTGGCCGGCTACAATGCCGCCCTCATGCTGGGTATCGCCTATGCGGCCACCGTCGGCGGCATGGGGACGCTGATCGGCACGCCGCCCAACGCGCTCTTTGCCGCTTATATGGCCAAGCAACAAGGCATCGAGATCGGCTTTGCCCGCTGGATGCTGATCGGGCTGCCGATCGTCGTGGTGCTGCTGCCGATCACCTGGGTGCTGCTGACACGCGTCGTCTTCCGGGTGCCGCTGGGTGGTCATGGCCGCGCGGCAGCGGCGCTCAAGGCCGAACTGGCGGCGCTGCCCAAGCTTGCAGGCGGCGAGCGGCGGGTGGCGATCCTGATGCTGGCGACTGCCCTGTCCTGGCTGCTGCGGCCCGCCGTCACCGGCCTTGTTCCGGGCCTGCCGCTGAGCGATGCCGGCATCGCAATTGTCGCCGCCGCGCTCGCCTTCCTCATCCGCGCGGAAAATCGGCCGCTCATCACCTGGCGTGAGGCGATGGGCATCAATTGGGCCGTACTCATCCTGTTCGGCGGGGGGCTGGCGCTGGCGGGGGCCATCGATCACAGCGGGCTCGCCGCCTGGATCGCCGACAAGGCAGCCACGCTGTCCGGCCTGCCATGGGTCACCGTCGTCAGTGCGGTGGCCGTGGTGATGGTGGGGGTGGGCGAGCTCGCTTCCAACACCGCGATGGCGGCGGTCTTCCTGCCCGTGGCCGGCGCGGCCGCCATCGGCATGGGCGTCCAGCCATTGGCCCTGGCCTTGCCGGTCGCCCTTTCCGCCTCGCTCGGCTTCATGCTGCCAGTCGCCACGCCGCCCAACGCCATCGTCTTTTCCAGTCGCGCCGTCAGCGCCCGCCAGATGCTCAAGGCCGGCGCCCTGCTCGATGTCGTTTCCATCGTGGTGGTGGTGGCTTTGGCCAGCGTTCTCGGGCCGCTCGTCTTCAAGCTCGACTGAAAGAGGCGCCTGGAGGCCTTGTCTCGTTGCGCCCCATCAGCCACTTAAAGGGCCCGCGATTGCCCTCTTGGGGAAGCCGTCTTGCTGTTCTTCACGCTCATCACCGGATTCGTTTTGCTGATCGCGGGAGGTGAGCTGCTGGTGCGGGGCGGGGTGCGCCTGGCCCGCGTGATTGGCGTTCCGCCGCTCGTCATCGGCATCACCATCGTCGGCTTCGGCACATCGGCACCGGAACTGGTCGCGGCGATCGAGGCCGTTCTGGCGGGGGTGCCGCAACTGGCGATCGGCAACATCGTCGGCTCCAATATCGCCAATGTGCTGTTCATCCTCGGCATTGCAGCGCTCCTGTCGCCGATCAGTGTGACGGCTGAGACCGCGCGGCGCGACGGTGCGCTCCTGGTGGCAACCGCCGTGCTCCTCCTGGTGGCAGGCCTCATGGGCGGGCTGACCCGGTCCGTCGGCATTGCCTTCATCGTCGCGCTCATCGCCTATATGTGGTTCCTCTTGTACCGCGGGCGGGTGCCGGAAGAGATGCTGCCCGACACTGTCGAAACATCGAGAGGCCCCTGGGAACTGGCGACCTCGGGGGTGCTGACCCTGATCGGCATTGCCCTAGTCATCACCGGCGGCAAGCTTCTGGTCGACGGCGCGGTCCAGCTTGGCGGCGTTGAGAAAATCGCCCGACATCGCGCTCGGCAACGTGCTGGGCTCCAACGTCTACAACGTGCTGGGCATCGGCGGCATCACCGCCCTGGTCAGGCCTTTGCCGATCTCGGCCCACATGCTGCACTTCGACCTGCCGTTCATGGTGGCTGTGTCCATCCTGGTGGTCGCGCTGGCGCTGCGCTACGAGAAGCTGGGGCGCCTGACGGGCGTGCTTTTCGTCGCCGGCTACGCGGTCTATGTGGCGCTGCTCTTCGGCTGAAAACCGGGTGGCGCCATCTCGAAGCCGGAAAACTCGAAGCCGGGCGAAACGGTGCAGCCGACCAGAGTCCATGCGCCTGTGCTTTCGGCCGCCTGCCAATGCCCGGCCGGCACCACCGCTTGCGGCACTTCACCGCCGGCAAGATCGGTCCCCAGCACATGGGTGACCGCCTCCTCGCCCCCGGCGGCAACCATGAGGGTGAGCGGGGCGCCGGCATAGAAGTGCCAGACCTCGTCGGCGTCGATGCGGTGCCAACGGCTCTTCTCGCCCGCCGCCAGCAGATAGTAGATGGCGGTGCCGGCGGCCCGCTCGCCGGGCCTGGCCTCAGCCCGCCAGGTCTCGCGGAAATGGCCGCCTTCGGGATGCGGCTGAAGATTGAGCCAGGCGATGACGTCGCTGGCCGAAATCATCCGCGGAAATTGTCCTTGCCGCGGCGCAGTTCGGCAAAACGTTCGGCTGAGCCGGCGCGCAGGAACGGATTGGTCTCCAGCTCCAGCGCAATGGTGGTGGGCATTGTCGGGATCGGCGTGAAGCGCATAGCGCCCGTTGGCGAGGGTATATTCGTGGCCGCAATAAACCCGCGTTCCCGGCGGCAGGGCGGCCAGCCGCGACAGTGCGCCCCACATCTCATCCATCGTGCCCTCGAACACCCGACCGCAGCCCAGCGCAAACAGGGTGTCGCCGGCGAACAGGAGGCCGTCATCTGCGAAATGCCAGGCGATATGGCCGACGGTATGGCCGGGCGTGTCGATGATGTGCGCGGTATGGCCGGCAAAATCATAGGTGTCGCCCGGCTCGACCGTCTCGTCGATACCGCGGATACGCGCCGCATCGGCCTTGTTGCCGATAATGCGGCAACCCCATTTCTGTTTCAGCGGCAGGTTGCCATCGGTGTGGTCGGCATGATGATGGGTAACGAGGATGTGGGTGAGCTTCCAGCCGGTGTCGGCCAGCGCCTTTTCGACACAAGCCGTATCGGGTGCATCGATGCTGGCGGTGGCGCCGGTGGCTTCATCGTGGATGAGGACACCGTAATTGTCCTCAAGACAAGGGAACTGGTGAACGTCGAGAGCCATACCGGATGACCTTTCGGTGGTTTCATGAGTTGGCAATGAGGAATAACTAACCTAAATCCTGATGGACTGGCCGCCAACCCGTATTGGAGATATTCTGAAAAGCCATGGATGTGGTCGATCTCAGGGAGTTCTACCAGAGCCGGCTCGGGCAGACGGCGCGGCGGCTGATCGCCCATCGCATGCGCAAGCGCTGGACCAGTCTCGCCGGCGCCACCGTCCTGGGGCTGGGCTATCCCACGCCCTACCTCGATGCCTGGCGCGAAGAGGCCGAGCGCGTCATCGCCTTCATGCCGGCACGCCAGGGGGTGGTGCGCTGGCCCTTGGGCGCGGCGGGCCTCACGGCGCTGGTGGACGAGGCGGAGTTGCCGCTCTCGGACGGCGCGGTGGATTTCGCCCTGGTGGTGCACGGGCTGGAACTGTCGGAGCAGATCCCCGACATGCTGCGCGAGATCTGGCGGGTGCTGGCGCCGCAAGGCCGCGCCCTCCTCATCGTGCCCAACCGGCGCGGCATGTGGGCGCGCTTCGACCGCACCCCGTTCGGCCACGGGCGGCCGTTCTCGCGCCAGCAGCTCACCCAGATGCTGCGTGATGCGCAGTTCCAGCCGGCCGGGTGGGCGCATGCGCTTTTCTTCCCACCGGTGCCGCGCGCCTTCTTCATGCGCTCCGCCCCCGCCTGGGAGCGCATCGGGCTTTGGGCATCGCCGGGCTTTTCCGGCGTGTTCATGGTGGAGGCGGTCAAGCAGGTCTACGCCGCCATACCCGGCAAGCGGATACGGCGTGCCACCGCGACCAAGCCTGGCCTCGTTCCCGTGCCGGCCCTCAGGCGCCAGGCCGCGAAAGGCGCCCGCTAAGCAGCGAAGGCTTGCTCTTGCGGCGCGGGAGCGCTATCGCAGGCGCCGGCCGCTCATGGAGATCAAATCCATTGTCTAGCAACGAAGCGCCCGTCGCTCAGCCGGGCATCATGGACATCGCGCCCTATGTCCCGGGCAAGTCGAAGGCCTCGGGCGGCGCCCGCGTCTTCAAGCTGTCGTCGAACGAGTCTCCGCTCGGCGCCAGCCCCAGGTCGATCGCCGCCTTCCGCGCCATGGCCGACAGCCTGCACCTTTATCCCGACGGCGGCTCCAATGATTTGCGCGAGGCGATCGCTGCGCGCTACGGGCTCAAGGCTGAGCACATCGTGTGCGGCTCGGGCTCGGACGAGCTGTTGCAGCTCCTCGCTCATGCCTATCTGGGACCGGGGGACGAGGCCATCCACACCACCCACGGCTTCCTCGTCTATCCTATTGCCATCCGCTCCAACGGTGCCACGCCGGTGGTGGCGGAAGAGGTCGATTATACCGCCGATGCCGACACTATCCTTCAGAAGGTGACGGCGAAGACGCGCATGGTGTTTCTCGCCAATCCCAACAACCCCACCGGCACCTACATCCCCTTCAACGAGGTGAAGCGCCTGGCGCAAAACCTACCGCGCCGCGTGGTGCTGGTGGTCGATTCCGCCTATGCCGAATATGTGCGGCGCAACGACTACGAGGCCGGTATCGAGCTGGTCTCGACCATGCCCAACGTGGTCATGACCCGCACCTTCTCAAAAATTTACGGGCTGGCGGCCTTGCGCCTGGGCTGGGCCTATTGTCCGCCCGCCATTGCCGATGTGCTCAACCGCATCCGCGGACCGTTCAACGTCAACTTGGCGGCCCAGGCCGCAGGGATTGCGGCGATCAACGACACCGCCCATGTCGAAAAGGCCGCCCGGCACAACGACGACTGGCTGCCGTGGCTCGAACGCGAGATCACCGCCCTCGGCCTCAAGGTGACGCCGAGCGTGGGCAATTTCCTTCTTATCCACTTCCCTCAAGGCGAAGGCCGTGACGCCCATGCGTCTGATGCCCACTTGAGCGCCGCCGGAGTGGTGCTGAGGGCGATGGATCCTTATGGGCTGCCGGGCGCCATGCGCGCCACGGTCGGCAGCGCGGAGGCCAACCGGGCGCTGGTGGCGGCGCTCAAATCCTTCCTTGCCGGCGGGGCTTGATCGATGGCACGCGAAAAACCCCTGTTCGATCGCGTGGCCCTGATCGGCCTTGGCCTCATCGGCTCCTCGCTCAGCCACATCATGCGGCGCGAGCATCTGGCGGGTCATATCGCCGGTAATGCCCGCAGCCAGGCCACGCGCGACAAGGCGGTTGAACTGGGGCTGGTCGATTCGATCCATGCCAGCCCTGCTGAGGCGGTCGAGGGGGTCGACCTCGTCGTCCTGTGTGTGCCGGTCGGGGCTTGCGGGCCGATTGCCGCCGAGATCGAGACCCATCTCAAGCCCGGCGCCATCCTCACCGATGTTGGATCGGTCAAGCAAGCGGTGATCCGTGATGTCGGCCCGCATGTGCCACCTGGCGTCCACTTCATGCCCGGACACCCGATCGCCGGCACCGAGCATTCGGGGCCCGAATCCGGGTTTGCAGAGCTCTTCACCGATCGCTGGTGCATCCTCACCCCGCTGGAAGGGAGCGATGCAGCAGCGCTCGAGAAGCTCAAGCAATTCTGGCAAGCCTGCGGGTCGCAAGTCGACATCATGGACCCCAACCACCACGACAAGGTGTTGGCGATCACCTCGCACCTGCCACATCTCATCGCCTACAACATCGTCGCCACGGCGGCGGATGTGGAAAGCGTCACCGAAAGCGAGGTGATAAAATATTCGGCCGGCGGTTTTCGCGACTTCACCCGCCTTGCCGCCTCCGACCCCACCATGTGGCGCGACGTCTTCCTCAACAACAAGGAGGCGGTCTTGGAGATGCTGGCGCGCTTTTCGGAGGACTTGTCCGCCCTGCAGCGCGCCATCCGCTGGGGCGACGGGCAAAAGCTGTTCGACCTGTTCGCCCGTTCGCGCGCGGCACGCCGCGACATCATCGAGGCCGGCCAGGAAACGGCCAAGCCCGATTTCGGTCGCGAGCATTAGAGCATGACTCTGTTTGTTCGTCTGACACCCAACAGAGAGATGCCATCGCACCGGTTTAGTCCTTGGTAACGGCCTTGGAGCGACACTGCCGCCATGGCCGATGACCCCCAAGTCCTGAGCGCCGTGGCGCCCGATCTCGCTGATGCCGTCGCGCGCTTCCTCGCTTATCTGGCGGGGGAGCGGCGCGCCTCGGCGCATACCGTCGATGCCTACGCTCGCGACCTGGCGCAGTTCTTCTCGTTTCTCGCCGGGCATACCGGCGGGGCGGTGGGTCTTTCGACTTTTCAGGATTTGCGACCTGCCGACTATCGCGCCTTTCTCGCCCGCCGGCGCAATGGCGGCGCGGCCAGCCGCTCGCTGGCGCGCCAGCTCTCGGCCTTGCGCTCCTTTTCCGCCTGGTGCGAGCGGCACGGGCTGGGAGCCAATCCGGCGCTGTCGGCGGTGCGTTCGCCCAAGCTTGCGCATGCCCTGCCGAAACCCTTGAGCGTCAAGGCGGCGGGCGAGGTGGCGACGGCCGAAGCCGGCCATGACGCCGAGGCGACGCCTCAATGGGTGCTGGCCCGCGACCACGCGGTGCTCACGCTCATCTACGCGGCGGGCCTGCGCATCTCCGAAGCCCTCGGGCTCAACCGCCGCGATGCACCGGATGCGCGCGGCACCGCGCTCATCGCCATCCACGGCAAGGGGGGAAAGACCCGCATGGTGCCGATCCTGCCGGCGGCGGGCGAAGCGATCGCGCACTATCTCGATCTCTGCCCGGCGGCGCTTCGGCCCGACGATCCGCTGTTCATCGGGGTGAAGGGAGGCCGGCTCAATGCCCGCAACATCCAGCTTCTGGTGCAGAAGATGCGCGGCAGCCTCGGACTGCCGGAGACGGCGACGCCGCATGCGCTGCGCCATTCCTTCGCCACCCATCTGCTCGCCGCCGGGGCCGACCTGCGCGCCATCCAGGACCTGCTCGGCCATGCCAGCCTGTCGACCACGCAGATCTATACCGAGGTCGACCGCGCCCATATCCTCGCCCAATATAACCATGCGCATCCGCGCGCCTGAACCGGACCCGTCGTGATGTCTCATTCTTTCGCCCGCTGGCGCCGCACCGCTTTCGTCTTCGCCCTCTTCGCCCTCTTCCTGGTGCGCCTCGCCCCGGCAGCCATGGCCGAAGCGCCGCCGCGCTGCGCCGGCCACGATCTCCTCGCCAAGATGGCGCAAGACAAGCCCGCCGATTATGCCGCCATCATCGCCGCCGCCAAAAAGGTGCCGGCCGGCGATCATCTGTTCTGGCGCATTGCGGGCAAGCAGGGCCACCCCGATTCGTTCCTCTTCGGCACCATCCATTACAGCGACGACCGCGCCACCGGCCTGCCGCAAGCGGTGAGGACGGCGCTTTTCGGCGCCCGCACCGTGGCGGTGGAGCTCGCCGGCATCCCGAGCCCGCGCGACCTGCAGGCGGTGCTGCGTGACAACCCGAAACTTCTCGCCATGCCGGCGGGCAAGAGCCTTTATGGCCTCTTCACCGTCAAGGTCGCCGCCGAGTTGCGGACGGCGCTCGCCGCCCATGGCGCCAACCCCGACCAGGCAGCGCGCCTGCAGCCGTGGTTCCTCACCATCCTGCTCAGCGCGCCCGACTGCGAGCGGCAGCGCCAGGCCGCCGGACTGCTGCCGGTCGATGGCGTCATCATCAAGCTCGCGCACGAAAAGGGCATCCCCATCGTCGGGCTGGAGACGCTCAAGCAACAGCTTTCGGTCATGGCCTCCATGCCGCTCGAGGCGCAGGCCGCCCAGCTTGCCCAGCTCGTCTCGACGACGAACAAGCCGGAAGACAATTACGTCACCCTGTTGCACCTCTATCTGCATCACCGGATCGGTACCATGTTCCCGTTAATGGCCATGGAAGGGCGCAAGAGTGCTGGGCTTGGC
>Ga0307436_1000804_pt1 | contig 14609 bp, 12 predicted proteins | sample SalMarWE160440MG_FD_202513 | JGI IMG/M metagenome (GOLD analysis project Ga0307436, IMG submission 202513) | Salt marsh sediment microbial communities from the Plum Island Ecosystem LTER, Massachusetts, United States - WE1604-40 | ecosystem: Environmental > Aquatic > Marine > Intertidal zone >...
CAGCCTGGATGCTGTTGGCGAGCAGACCGCGGGAAAACGGATGTGACACGCCCGTCGGGTCGATCACTTCGAGGCCCGGCGCGGGGCGCCTCTCGCCCACCAACCAGGGAGCGCTGCCGAATTGCTCCTGCAGCTCCCGGGCCAGCAGATCCTTGAGCTCCCCCGTGGAGATCTCTTCCCGCTCGCGCAGTTGGTCACGTAGCGCGCGTGCCATCGCATAGGCCTGGTCGAAGGACAGGCCACGCTGCATCAGCTCGTGCGTGACCATGCCCCGCAGGAAAGGCCTCCGCTCCCCCGCCGCGTTGCGAATCCAGATGGTGCGCTCCGCGGACGCGCCCTTCCGCCCCGTGCCGGAGCGGTCGTCAGGCCTCTTCGTCACCGTGTCGAATGCGGTCGTAAGGCAGCACGACCGTGGAAGCGATATTGGAGAGATGGGAACCGATCCGGCGCAGGATTCGTGCCGCGCCCGAGTAGACCACCGCCATGTCGGCGCTCAGGTCACTCGCTGCGACGTCCGCGTTGAGCCGCATCAAGTCGGCTTTCACCGCGGTCGCCGTTTGCATCACCTCTCTGGCCTTTGCGGCATCGTCCTGAAGGAAGCCTTCCTCACAGAGCCCGAATAGAGGCTTCAACCGATCGGCGGCTGAACGCAAGCGGTGAGCGAACGGGCCTTCACGGCGAGCGCGAGCCAGCGGAACGAGCTCCGCAATGCCGCGCGCGAAGTCTCCGATACGCTCCGCGTCCTGCACCATGCTGACCAGGATGAGGCTGGCGACGAGATCTTGGCGAGGCTTGAACGCCAGATGTTCGAGCACCGAGCGTCGCACCATGCGCTCGCTCTCGTCCACCGTGTCATCCATGTCCTCCAGGTCGACCTCCAGAGGCTGGTTGTCGAGCAGCGCCGCCAGAGCCATCTCGAGCATGCGCTCGGACTGATGCAGCATGGAGCGCACGTCCTCGAATGCCGCATCCAACAGCACGGATGGCGCCTTGGCGCCGAAGAGCCGGTCAAACATTCCGTTCACCTCCCAATCCTACTCTCTACGTCTTCCGTTCGATCGGCCTCGCCTGCGCGTCACAGCACGCCGGACAACAGCAGCATGAGCAAGGGCACGCCATAGAACACACTGATCACGTAGACCCCGGCCAGTAGGCGATTCCTCGCTCCGAGATTTCCCAGACCGCGGGCCAGGGCGAGCGGAATCTCGCGAATGGGGCGCCATGGATAGATCATCACCGCACCGGTGAGGTTGAACATCAGGTGGCTCATCGCCACGGCGACGGCCGCGGAGCTGCCGGTCGCCAGAGACGCCATGATCGCGGTCACCGTGGTACCGATGTTGGCGCCGATGGTGAACGGAAATACCTGCTCCAAGGTGACCACGCCGGCGCCGACCAACGGCACCATGAGGGAGGTCGTGATCGAGCTGCTTTGCACCATGGCGGTCATCACCGTGCCCGCGACGATTGCCGCCATCGCGGATCTGAACAGCGTGCGATGGAGAATCTCCTCGGCCCGCGTCGAGAAGATCGATTTCAAGAGGTCGACGAGAAACTTCAGCGCCAGGAACAAGGCCGCCACCCCTGCCAACAAGGTGAGCACGGGCGAGTTTCCGAGCACGCCGGCGACGGCGGAGGCGACCGGACGGACAATCGCCTTGATGGGATCGAAGGCCCTCACTCCCCCGACGCCTTCCAGCACCGAGTCGAGAAATGTCGCCGTCTTGGCCAGGTACCCGGTGGCGATCTCGACGGGCAAGAGGACCGCCACCGTCAGCAGATTGAACATGTCGTGGACAGTGGCGCCCGCGAAGGCCCGGCGGAACTCTTCCCGGCGAGTGATGTGTCCCATCGAGACGATGATGTTGGTCACGGTCGTCCCAATGTTGGCCCCCATCACGATGGGGATGGCGCCGTGGAGGTCGAGAGCTCCGGCCGCGACCATGGCGACGACCATCGACGTCGTCGTCGACGAGGACTGGACAAGGCTGGTTGCCAGAACCCCGACCACCAGGCCAACGAAGGGATTCGCCGTTGCGCGGATCAGCGCTTCCGCCAGATTCCGGCCGAACAGCTTGAACGAGAGGCCCATCAGGTCGAGGCCGAGGAAGAAGGCGTAGAGCAGCAAGAGGAGAACCACCAGCCGTGGAAAACCGGACTGCATCGGCTCTTCGGCATGGTGCGCTACGGCTGAACGGCGTGGAGTCACGTCGGTGGCTTGCGGCGGCGGTTGGGGGGATTCGTCTAGGGGATCAGCGCAGGATGGCGTGTCGCAATCGCCCCAGCAGGCGGTTGACCGTATGGTCGCGCCTGAGAACCGGGACGACCGGCATGCGGCGTACGCCCAGCTCCCGCCTCAGTTTGAGCAGACTCTGGTCCTGGTGGTCGATCGCCAGTCCACGCTCGACTGCGTTCACCGCTTTGCGGCGATTGTTCGCCAGCAACGCCGTGCGCGCCAACATCGCATAGTTGTCGACCCGGAAGAACTCTTGTCTGATGGCGTATTCGCATAGCCGCAGCCCCTCACGGGCGCGGTGCTTGAAACGCGCCAGACCGTAGCCGAGATAGGCATAGAACTCGCTCGGCAGATCACTCTTTGACCCCTCTGCCGCCGCGACCCGACCCAGGCGTTGCAGGCCCTCCGCCCAGCGGCCGCGACGACAATAATCGATGCCTTCCAGGGCAAGTGTGCGTCGATCGCTGTCCGGCCCACTCATCATCCTCTTCCTCGGCCCCGAGACTGCTTTGCAGGTTCTGAAGGGAATAGTACCGCATCGTCGGCAGTGGCGATCAATCGCCCCTTGGCCGGATCACGCTTCCCTGCAGCTCCCCGCTCTCACTCCGGGGCAGAGCCCAACGGTCATCGACGACGAATTCGCCGCTCTCCGGTCGCCAACGCAGCTGCTCTCCGCGTACGTCTTGCGCATCGATCTCGAGCCAGTTGGCCGTGTTCAAGCCGCGCTCCCAGCCGCGCCCCCGCGAAGAGGTGCTGGTGCCCGTATGCACGATTGCGAAGGGAGGCCGTTCAGGCTCGTCCTGACCCTGAGGCGGCCAGAGATTCAGGAAGCTGACGTGAAAATGGCCCGAGAGCACCAGGTGGAGGCCGAGATCCGCCAATTCGTCCAGGACGTCCGGCGCCCTGCGCAGGACTTCGCGATCGTGGAAATGCGGCGCCGGGATCATCGGATGATGCGCCACCAGGATGCGAGTTCGCCCATCGCCATGTGCCGCGATTGTCTGGCGCAGCCGCTCGAGTTGCTCCGGCAGGAGCCGGCCGTTCTTGATGGTCCAGTTGAAGGCCGTGTTCAACCCTACGACCAGGAGCTCGTCATCCATCCACACCGGTTCCATCTCTTCGGCGAAATGTTGCCGATAGGCTCTGAACGGCGACAGCATGCGTTCCCAGAATCGGAACATCGGCACGTCGTGATTGCCGGGCACTGTGATCACCGGTACCGGCAGGCTGTCCACGAAGCGGCGCGCTTGATGAAACTGCCCCGACTTCGCCCGCTGGGTCAGGTCGCCGGAGATGACCACGAGATCGGGAGACCGGGTGGCGATGAGGGTACGCACTCCGGCCGAGACCTCAGGGAGATGCTTCGGTCCGAAGTGGATGTCGGAGACGTGGAGAAGCGTGCGCACGATGACCTCTGCACCGGCAACTGCCTGTTAGTTTCTCGCCGCGCGTCGAGCCGATCTCGATCGGCGCGAGAACTGTTTGCAGTCGCTCGGCGGCGCCGGCGACCTAGTCGGAGTCCGAGTTCAGAATCTGTTCGAGCCTACGATCCACTGTTTCGGTGGCATAGCCGGTCACCGCCGTGACCAGGGCTTTGCCGCGGCGGTTCCCGAGCCAATAGCCGGCCAGCGCCGCGATCACCAGCGCCGGCAACGGATAGCGCCGCACCATGCGGCGCCATTCGAAGCGCTCGGGAAGGATCTCGTCGAGCAGCTCGTCGGCGAGTGAGCTTCGCTCGGGAAGTTCTCGCCGCAGGCTCGTCGATGGCTCGCCGAAGCGCTCTTCAGGCTCCATCAGTCACGATCACGACGTCCACGAATCAGCAATCCCAGCAAGAAGCCGACGCCGGCTGCGATCATCACCGAGCGGCCCGGATTGGACCGCACGTACTCGCTGGCATCCTCAGACAACTGCGACAGATTCTTCGTCGTGGTCTCATAGCCGCGCTTGATCTGCTCGACCGCGACGTCGTATTTCTCTTTCGCCGCGGTCCCGGCCCGCTGAGCCTTCTCTTTGGCTGACTGCGTCGCCCGGCTGGCGCTCTCCTTGGCCTGGCTCAGTCTCTCGCCCATCGTCGACGATGCCTCGTCGACCTTGTCCTTCGCCTTGCCCAGTGCGTCGCTGACCGCCTCGCGCGCCGTATCCAGACGTTGCGCTACCTTCTCTTTCGCTTCTTCCAAGCTCTTGACCTTGTCCGCCATGGTTTCTCCTCGTCCGTCAGTTCAGTGCCGGCAGACCCTGCCGACTCATTTTAGCAGCTGCAGCTATGTTTATGCAGGAGTGATGCCGTGTCGCGAGACGGGGACAGCCACCGGTCTCCCCTCACCGGTCGCCAGGGGGAAGCGAGAGACGAGACACGAGATGCGAGACGCACAACGCGAGGCATTCCGGGACTAGACGCCCGTCTCCGGTCTCTCGCTCCCGGGTGGGCGGGGGAACTGGAGGCTGGCAGCTGGAGGCTGGTAGCTGGGTCGGCCAGGTTCTGTCCGTTGCTAGACTGTCGCCCCAATGAGAAAGAAAGCACCATGGCCACGGTGACCTTCTACGGCGCCTGCGGGACGGTGACCGGAAGCTGCACGCTTCTGAGCTGGGGAAAGACCCGGATCCTCGTGGACCGCGGCATGTATCAAGGTACCGAGGAGATCGAGAGCCGCAACTGGGAACCCTTCCCTGTCTCGCCGTCGGATCTCACGGCGGTCGTCCTCACCCACGCCCACCTCGACCACAGCGGCCTGTTGCCCCGTCTCGTGGCCCAGGGATTTGACGGCTCGATCCACTGCACGCGTGCCGGTCGCGGCCTGGTGTCGTTGATCCTCGAGGATGCCGGCGAGTTGCAGGAAGAGGACGTGCGCTACGCCCGCCGCAAGCGATACAGCCGACACCAGAATCCGCAGCCGCTATACACCTCCGGCGAGGTCCGTCAGACGTTGCGCCTGCTCGAGACCCACCCTTTCGATGCCTCGTTTGCGCCGGCGGAAGGCGTACGCGTTCGCTTCCGCCGCGCCGGACACCTGCTCGGTGCCGCCTCGGTGGAGGTGTCCGCCAAGGGTTCCGACGGTGCTCGCCGCAGCTGGTGTTTCTCCGGCGACCTCGGCCGCTACGACGTGCCCATCCTCAAGGACCCCGAGCCGCCGCTCGAACCGCCGGCGGCGCTCCTGCTCGAATCGACCTACGGTGATCGCCGGCATGAATACGGTGACATCGAGGAGGTCCTGGGGAAGATCATTCGCCAGGCCTTCGCGCGCGGCGGCTCGGTGATCATTCCCGCCTTCGCCATCGGGCGGACGCAAGAGGTCCTCTACCACCTCTCGAAACTGGCAGATGCCGGGCAGCTGGACCCCAAGGCGGTGTTTCTAGACAGTCCGATGGCTATCCGGGCCACCGAGCTCTACCAGTCGGCCGGGGTCGAACATGACGAAGAGTTGGAGGAGCTCGCTCAGAACGGGTCCGACCCGTTAGCGCCCGATCGCTTCAATCGCTGCCACACGGTCGAACAATCCAAGCGGCTCAATTCTCGCCGCGAGCCCGCCGTCATCGTCGCCTCGAGCGGCATGGCCACCGGCGGCCGCGTCGTCCACCACCTGCGCCACAAGCTCTCCGACCCGAAACATGCGGTGATCTTCGTCGGCTTTCAGGCCGCTGGTACGAAAGGCCGTGCCCTGATCGACGGCGCGACCCAGGTCGCCTTTCACGGCGAGATCGTGCCGGTGCGGGCCGAGATCCACTACCTGCGCCAGCTCTCGGCCCACGCTGACTGCGCGGAGCTGCTGCGCTGGTGCCGGGCGTTGCCGGCACGCCCACAACGCGTATTTCTCAACCATGGTGAAGATCCGGCTCGCAAGGCACTGGCGGCCGCGTTGCGCCAAGAGACGGGGTGGCCGACACCGGTGCTCCCTGACTCCGGCCTCACCGTCGATTGGTAGCGGGTATCGGTTGCCGCCTCCCCTGGCGGACGCTACAATCCACATCCGCTCAGGCGTGGGGCAGTAGCTCAGCTGGGAGAGCACCACGTTCGCAACGTGGGGGTCGGGGGTTCGAATCCCCTCTGCTCCACCACTCGCTCACCATCAACGATTCGGGCCGATCTCCTGGCCAGAGGCCTCGTGACGATCTCGCAGACCCGCCAGTAGCCTCCCGAGGAATGATCCTGCGTTGGCGGCAGCGAACGCTATTCTGCCCGGCGTAGGATGACGAGCGTCTTGTCGTCCGAGGCCCGACTCCCATTCTCGAATCGGCTGATCACTTCCGTCAGCAGACCTGGTATCTCCGACACACTGTGACCAGCTGAGCCACCGACCAGCGCGACCCAACGCCTGAATCCGAATTGCTCGCCTTCCGGATTCTCCGCCTCGTTGAATCCGTCCGTGTAGAGGAAGAGCGTCGTGCCGACTCCGAAGGGAATACTCGCCTCGTTGAAAACCGGCTCTTCCAGAATCCCGAGCGGAGGGCCGGTCGCCTCCAAGCGCGTGATTCTGCCGTTCGAGCAGACCAGCGGCGGATTGTGGCCGGCGTTGACATAACGGAGAACACCGGCGCCGGGACTGTAGCGGGCGAAGAAGAAAGTCGCGTATTTCTCCCTCGGTGTCGTGCGATACAGCAGAGCACTCAGGCGAGTGATGAGACGGGCGAGATCCGGCTCGTTCGGTGCCGCGATGCGAAGCGCCGCCTGGGCACTCGACATGATCAGGGCTGCCCCCACTCCCTTGCCCGAGACATCGCCGATGGCGAGTCCGAGATCGTCGTTCGGCAAGTCGATGAAGTCGTAGTAGTCCCCGCCCACTTCGAAGCAAGGCACCGAGCTCACCGCCAGGTCGACGCCGTGCCAGGTATCGGGAGCCTGCGGAAGGAGTCGCCTCTGGATCTGACGCCCAAGGCGAAGCTCCGCGTCGATCCGACTCTTGTCCTCGCGGAGGATCTGGTTCAGTGCCTCGATCTCGCTCACGCGCTCCTCCAGCTCTCCGTGTGCGTATTCGAGCCTTCCATGAGCCTGTGCAAGCTCGTTCTGAGTGTGCTGCTGCGCGGTCACATCCTGCTTGATCGCAATGAAGTGGGTGACTCGCCCACTCTCGCCGTAGACCGGAGCGATGGTCTGCTCTTCGGCGTACAGAGATCCGTTCTTGCGACGATTCACGATCACGCCGGACCACGCCTTCCCACGCGCGATGGTCTCCCAGAGATTGGCGTAGAAGCCCGGACCGTGCTCGCCGGACTTGAAAATGCGAGTGTGCTGTCCCACCAGCTCGAGCTCGGCGTAGCCGGTGAGTGCGCAGGCCGCGGGGTTGACCCAGATGATGATCCCGTTATCGTCGGTGATCACGATGCCGCTGGCCGCGGAGCGCAGCGCCGTGCTATGCAGCTGGAGGCTGTTGCGGTCGAGTGAGGCGCCGCGCAGCTCGGCGATCGTGCCGATCGTCGTGTGTTCGCTCGCCGCCGCCGTGGGCGTTTGAGGGCAGGTCACTGTGATCTCGGTACCGCGGGCCGTGTTGAATAGTGCTTCGAAGTCCGCGCCTGGAGTGGCTTCAGAATTTCGCGCAGTCGTCTATTTTCTCACGAATGCGTGCCGAACGGGCGCTCTTTCCGCCCGCGTTTCGGGCGCACTTGGTTCCCCCTCGTCAGCCCGAGGCAGGTGTCGAAGTGGCCGGCCGGATCGAGGAAGATTGGTCGTCGGCCACTCTCAGAGTCAGCAAGGTGACCTCCGGAGGCGTCCCAATGCGGAACGGGATGCCCCAGTAGTTGGAGCCCGGGCTGATGTAGAGGAGCGACCGTCCGCGACGATGCGCCCCCATGGCGAGTTCGAGGAACGGCGATGCCATGCTCCAGCCCAGCCCGGGAATCGCCAACTGGCCGTAGTGAGTGTGCCCGCTGAGGGTGAGGTCCACTCGACGCTCGGCCAAGGCGGGCCAGAGAGCCGGATTGTGCGCCAGCGCGAGGACCGGTTCTTCCAGGGGGACCTTTGCGAGAGTTCGCTCGATGTCCGGCGCGGTGGAGGCGCCGCCCCTCCTGGACCATCCCTTCCCCGCCGGATCCCCGGTTCCAGCGATCCACAGCCGCTGACCGTCTCGGTCGATCGGCGTCGCATCGTTGACCAGAACCCTGAAACCCGCCTCGCGAAGCCCACGACAGACGGCCTCCCATCCGGCATACACGTCGTGGTTGCCCGGAACGACAAAGACGCCCAGCGGGGCATGCAGCTCCCCGAACGCTGCGCTGAACGGCTCCACGTCGCGGGCGAAGTCGTCGACCTCGTCTCCCGTGACGGCAATCAGATCGGGCTTCTCCGCCTCAGCAAGCCGCCCGATGCGCCGCAGGAACGAGTGCGAAGTGTGCGGTCCGACATGGACGTCCGAGATCTGGATCACGCGCAGACCGTCGAACGCTGACGACAATCTCGGGAGTCGCACCTCGAGTCTGCGAAGCACGAGCCGGCGCGAGCCAACGAAGCCTATGACCGCAAGGACCGCGAGTGCGGTAGCGCAAATCCCCAACGCCCAACGACCCGAGACGACGCCGTTCCCGAAAAAGAGGCCTACGAAACCGCCGAGAAGAGTCGAAGCGGCCAGCAGCGGCATGAACAGCATGCCGTACCAGAAAGGACGCAGAATGAGGAGTCGCGTCGCCGCAGAAGGATAGGACGAACCGCGCACGCCGCGAATCAGCGTCGTGACCGGAACGGAGATGAGCGCCAATCCGGCCGCCACAGTGATCCAACCCCCCGGGATCACCGTCGCAAGCCAGGCGCCGACGAGCAGCCAGGATCCACCTAGCCACATTGCGATGAAGGCCACGACTCTCCCCAAGGGGAGCTCGCGCTCGCGTTGCTGCTCCTGGCCCGGCGTCGGCGCCGCAACCGTGCCTTTGGTATGCATGAGAGCTGTTGAGCGGACAGTTGCCCTGCTCTGAGTCCAACCCTATACTGTCGGCCTTGCATTACCTCGATCCCGAGAGCGACCAAGAAAGGTGGGAGACGATGAAGAAAGTCACGCCTGTGATCCTGCTTGCACTGCTCGCGCCGCTGACCTTCTACCCACGATCCGCTACGGCTCAGGGGCTTCGAAGCCAACTCCTCGCACAAGGCTATGAACTGCCCAAGCCGTGGGGTCTCTCAGTCGAGTACTACTGGCAGAAGCAACCCTACAAGATCGATTCCTTGACCCTGGGCATCCCGGGCTTCGATCCGGCGCTCGCCAACGGGCTCAAAGTGGACAACAGGATCGAGACCTACCAGGCGGTTCTCGACTACTGGGCGCTCCCCTACCTCGACCTGTTTGCGCTCGGAGGGCATATCGACGGAACGACCAAGGTCCGCCTGTCGAGCCTCAACATCGGCATTCCCCTGCAAAACATCGACGTGGACTATCAGGGCTTCTTCTATGGCGGCGGTTTCACCCTTGCGGCCGGCGGCAAGCGCTACTACGGCACCCTGACGACCGAGTACACGAACACAAGCCTGAACAGCGAGAGCTCCTCCATCGACGCCTGGGTGGTCACACCCCGTTTCGGGGTCAATCTCGGGCACGGCTCCTCCGTGTATGTCGGCGCGATGTACGAGCGTCCGGATGAGAAGCACAAGGGCGCCTACAACGTTCCCTTCCTGGGAACGGTGCCTTACGACGTGACGCTCGGGAGCAAGAACGCCTGGAACTACATCCTCGGCACCAATATCGAGGTCACCAAGAGTTGGGAGCTGGTGCTGGAAGGCGGCTTCGGCAAGCGCCATGCGGCGCTCGCGCATCTCGGCTATCGTTGGTGACCCGGAGTCGAGCGGCACGATCTCGGCGTTTGCAACGAGCTCGTAGGGCGTTCGCGCTGGCGGCCGTCTTAGCCGTGGCGCTCGCCGGGCAGGTCAGCGGGCTGGAGACCGATCAGTTCTCGGCGTGGGGGCGTCCCCTCGAGGACGCGACCGCGGCCATCAACGCGAAGTACAACCTGGAGATCGCCCGCGCCCTGGAGGATCTCCAGGCCTCGGGCCGGCCTCACGCCTCCTGCAACAAGGTCGTACGCGCCGTCAAGTCGCGGCTCAAGGGCGAGCTTTTCCAGCCCATCGAGCTCTGGGCCGTCCAGTCTCCCCTGGTCGATCAGGCGCCCCCGCCCGGCGCGGCAGCCCACGCGTACACGGCCCACAGCGTTTATCGCCGTCACGGTCCGTTGGATCTCGGCACGTGGATGCCGCTGTCCCCGACCATCGAAGTCGGCGGGTTCCGTTTCGGCACCGACAAGCTCGCCCACATGGTGGCCTCGGGTTGGAGGTACCGCAACCGCTACCTGCGCCACGTCAAAGCGGGGAAATCCAAGCAAGAGGCAATCGACGCCGCGATCCGCTGGGGCATCCTGGAGGAGCGCAGCATCATGGGCAACCTGGGGGACGGTGTCTTCTCGCACTCGGATCTGGAGGCCGACTACGAAGGGATGCTCTTCTACCTCTCCCTGTGCCAGGGCCCGGATCCTATTCTGGTCGACGACGGTAGTGGCTGGCGGTTCCGCCGCCCCTTCGACATGCGCGACTACGTCGGCCCGGAGTGGGATGAGTCCTACGAGATCTCGACCTACAGGCGCGGCAGGTGGCGCAAGGTGAAGCCCGAGGTCGAAGCCCTCTGCCCGCGGTTGGACGAACCCTCCGTTCGGCAGCGTTTCGAGCGCTACCGCGCGGTGGACACCGTAACCCCGACGGAGCGCCTGGTCGACGAACTGGTCGCCGAGGGCAAGCTGGAGGTCGCTCACCCGTTCACCCTGGAGAAGGTCTGTCCGCAGGCAGCCAGTCTCCCGCCGCCGTCCGGGACGTCGAACTCACCATCGGCTCGCCGCAAGCTGCTGCCGAGCCCGGAGTTGACGGCGAGGCTCGAGACAAACGAGCGGAATCGAGTACGTCGCCTCTTCGTACCATGGAGCGTGGGCTACTTCTATCCCCGCTCCTACTCCGCCGCCGTCGGCCTGCTGGACACCTCGGTGCCGCGAACCAGCGACTGCCGCTCGCTGTGTGATCTGCGCGGCCCGACGGCCCAGCTCGCACTCGGCTGGACCGGCGCGCAGCTCAGTGCCGGATGGGGACGCGTGTTCGCCGAGACCGGCCCCCGGCGGAGGCTCATCACCGACGCCTACATGGCCTACGGAGTACGTGTGGCGATCCTGCGCACCTGGGGGGACTCGCCGCTCACCCCGAACGCGCAAACGCTCGTCGGCCTGGAGGGCGCATTCAGCATCGCCCATGTGAGTTTCACGCTCGGGGCGCTGCACCGCGTGGCAGGCGCCGACGGCGAGGCTCACTGGATCGTCAGCGGCGGCCTCGGCTATGGATTCTGAGCCGTTTCGAAGCTTGCCGATCGACGGTCAAGGCGCTTCTTTGATCCGTTCCAGGTAATCGTCGCTGAAGTCGATTCTGAGCTCGATCCACATGGGCAAGTGGTCGGACATCTGGTACGTGCGCCAGGTGGTATACGACCACGGCGTTTGCGACTGCGAGAACTTCGGCTGCTCCTCGGCGATGACGCCCTTGTAGAACTGCTCGTCGGCGCCGCCCGGGTCGTCCGCGCTGGAGCGGAAGACGGTCTTGTAGTAGTCGAAGATCCCGGCGCGAGAGATCTCCACCCGGGTGTAGTCCTTGAATGGCTGCCTGCGGTGGGTCTTGCCCTGCCAGACGGCGATCTGATCGTACGCCTTGTCACGTTGCACGTTGCTGCCCTCAGGGATGGCTTGCAACGCCTCCGGCACGGCGAAATCGTTCTCGTTCAGCGCCTGAAACGTGATGTGGTTCTTACCGATGATGTTGAAGTCCCCGAGCACGAAGAAATAGCTGTCCGCGTCGCTGTCGTTGTCGCTCTTGGCCCGGTCTGCAAGCACCTTGGTGAGCGTCTGGATCTCCGCGTTGCGCCGTTCCAGCTTCTCGCCCTTGTCCGCGCCGTAATAGATATGCACCGTGCACAGCATGAGCTTGAGCCAGCCGGCTTGGAAGGCAACTCCGAACGGCGTCCGTGCAAACTGCAGAGAGTCCGTCTCCATGAATGGAGGTGGGATGCGGATGCCGACGGCTTTGGAGAAGCTGCGCTCGGCGCCGGATTTGAGATTCAGTGTCTTGTCCGCTTTCAGCTCCGGGGTATCGCCCGGACCGAACGCGAGCTGGCAACCGGCGGGGAGGGTGAGGGTGGTGCCAGCCGGAAGGTCTACCAGCGCGGCCTCCGAGATCTTCGTCTTGCCGTGACTGGTGCTGGTGTGGATCGAATCGGGCTGCGCGAGCTCGGCGCCCTGAGGCAACGTGACGGTCACGCCGTCCGGTGTCACGAGCTCATAGGTATCCGGCAGCTTGAACCGGTCCTGATCGGCCAACGTCAGCTCACCGGCGATCTTGCGAAACCAGACCTTGTTGCCGTTGAACACGAACGCCATGCGCTCGTCGTTGCCGCGATGACCCGGAGCGACATCGGTCGCGATGAACTCCCACTGCGGACCGAGAAGCCGCATGACCTCGGTGAGGGCCTTCAGATCGCCGCGGATCTCCTGCAAGGCCACCAGATCGAAATGAGAAATGATCTCCGCGATGTAGTGAAAGGATTCCGGCAACCGGTTGCCAAACTTGTCGTTGTCGAATTCACGCAGATTCCACGTCCCGATCCGCATCGTATCCCGGCTTGCTGAAGTCTCCGAGGACTCCACGGCCGAGCCCTCGATGTGAGTCTTCAGCGCCTCCCGCAACGCCAGCACATTGCCGGAGATCCGCTTCTTCTCGGCCTTCTCTGCTTGAGAGTCCCCCGGCAGGATCCGCAGCTTCGAATACAGGGGCATGAGGCACCTCCTGGCACGCCGACCTGAAGTCGTGGCGCCGATTGCAATCTCTGTTCAGGGAAGAGGCGCCTGGACGCGCCCTTATAGCTCGCGCGCACCAGAGATTCGTCGTGTCGCTCGGCTGGGGCTTCATCGCCTAGCGGGCCGACTCCATCCGCCCCGGCATCGTGGCCCACGCCGTGATCGACGCCGCCGCCTTCCTCTGGGCGATCTTCGACCTGGGAGGCGTGAAGTCGGTGTTGGCCGGTAGCATCACTGAGGACGGTTTTACGCCCGGCTACCGGGCTCTGGCGATCGCCACCGCCGCGCTTGCTCTCTTGACTCTTGGAGCCTTCGTCTACCTACGACGAAGAGTGGCAAGCCAGAGCTAGCAGGGGATCCTGATAAGCCACGCCGCCCCGAAATTTCCGGGGCGGCGCGATCCCTAGTCGAATCCACTGGTCAAACGGTCCGCCCGCCGCGCGCCGCGGTCGCCCTCGTCACGGCGACGTCAGGGGTGTCGCGTACTGCATGGTCGGCGGGTACCGATCCTCGAGCCCGCCCGATCCCAGTGCAACGGCCAAGTCGCCAGTCAACGGATTCACAGCTAGGGCGGAAAAGCCGCCCACATAGCCGACATACTCCGGCCAACTCCAGTCCGAGGTCCCGGCCGCCCGCTGTGTCAACCACAGCATCGATCCGTCACCTTCATAGACAAGGCTGGCGGTCCCAGCAGTGTCGTATGCGAGCACTGTGGGCCAGGAGAGTGAGGGATATATCGCACCATGTACATCCAGATCTGCGCACGACCAGTTGTTATCACCAATGCGATCGCAGATACCGATCCTGCCGGAGTCGAAATCAAAGGTCCCATCAACAAAATAGTCATACGCGACGGTGAAATCTCCACGATGTGGATCCCAAGAGAGCGTGTGCGGGGCAGCGCCCGCTCCGCCCGGAGGCGCTTGCGCGACCGTTTCGATCTGCCACCCTCCGGAGCGCCATAGAGCGACGTTGACGATCTCCGCCGAGGCATTGCCGTCGCGATCCTGCCCGAAGGCGACCGCCGGATTTCCACCACCATCGCAAGCCAGGTCCAGGAACATGTACGGCGTGTTCTGGCTCGTTGGAAGCCCGAACTCGGTCGTGTCCCCGTGGTTGCCCGCCTTCTGGGCGACACGCACGGCGGCGCCACGCTTGTAGGCGATGGTCGGCACGCCGCCGCAATACGCCAGCGAGAGGGACCCGGCCTGGCGTTTCTCGACGATCTCACCGGACCAGTCCGTTCCGTCATACGTGTAGAACTGGAGCTGGCCGTTGCCTACGATGTGCGCCAGCGTCGGCTGACCGGTGTCCGGGGCGAACGCGAAGGATTCAAGTCTGGGGTCGCTTGACCCGAGAGGACCAGATTCGTCTGCGACTTGCTCAGGTTGTCCCCATACCCCATCGACTGCATGCGCCCAGAAAAGTCGTGTTTCTGTGGGAGCATTGCGCGGGTCGCAGTTCTTGATATAGAGGATCGCAGGGCTTCCATCCGGAGCGGGAGCGAAGTCCAGACCCACGATCCAAAGAAACACCAGATCGTTCGCGGGGCACCCGTCGACGTCCTGGGCTACCCAAG
>Ga0307436_1000805_pt1 | contig 14589 bp, 15 predicted proteins | sample SalMarWE160440MG_FD_202513 | JGI IMG/M metagenome (GOLD analysis project Ga0307436, IMG submission 202513) | Salt marsh sediment microbial communities from the Plum Island Ecosystem LTER, Massachusetts, United States - WE1604-40 | ecosystem: Environmental > Aquatic > Marine > Intertidal zone >...
CACTGCAGTGATCGCCAAAGGCAACAGCGAGGCGTCGAATTGGATGACCAAGACCTCGAGACCGATCAACAGGAAGAGAACCGAGTTCAAGATCTCGTCGATGAGGCTCCAGAAATCGAACAAATGGGCCCGTGTCGTCTCGCTCATCGCATAGTGGGCACCGCGATTGCCGGTAATCACGCCGGTGACGACGACGGCGATCGGACCGCTGACGTGCAGTGGCTGCGCCAATGCATAGGTGCCGGTGACAAGCGCTAGCGAGATCAGGACTTCGACAGGGTAGTCGTCTATGGCGCGCATGGCGAAGTAAGCGATGAAGCCGGTTATGACCCCAAGTGCTGCACCACCGAGAGCCTCGACGAAGAACAGTCGGCCAAGCTCCACGAAATCGATGCCGCTTTCGCCCGAGCTTCCCATGGCGGCGGCGAGCAGGATGGTGAACAGCACGACGCCGACACCGTCGTTGAATAACGACTCGCCCGACATGTCCATTTCCAGCGTCTTGGCCACGCGCGCCTGTTTCAGCAGGGCAAGCACGGCAATCGGGTCGGTCGGGCTGATCAGCGCGCCAAACACGAGCGCCCAGGCGAAGGAGATGGGAGACGAAAGGAGCTGGCCCATCCCCCAGAACAGGACGGCGACGACGATGGTTGAGATGATCACGCCGAACGTCGCCATGGCGCCGACGGCCCAAGCGCGGTCGCGCAGCACCGTCAGGTCGATCTGCAGGGCGCCTGCGAACAAGAGAAAGGCGAGCATCCCATCGAGCAGCGTCGTCGAGAAGTCGATCTTGTCGATGAAGTGGTGGAGCTCGGCGTAGATCGTCACGTCTGGGATAAGGATCTCGAACAGGATCAGAACGAGCGAGGCCACCAGCCCCATGACGAGGAGGCCGACATTCTGCGGCAGCCGCAAATAGAGATGGTTCGCCCAGGCGAACAGGGCGGTCAGCGTGAGGAGCGCCGCGACAACTTCAAAAATAGACAGCAAATCGAGCCTCTTCCGGAGGGAATCATCGAACCGCGGACCCCAGGGTAAGCGGGCCGCCGCCGCCCCGGAAGACGGCGCGCCGACAAAGGTGGTCGGCCCCAGGATGCCGCATGTCCCCGGATTGGCAAGGTTATTGCGAGGGACCATCAAGATGAGGGCGGCAGGCTATAGAGGCGTGAAGGTGCCATGCTCGATGTTGCGGTCGTGGGCGGCGGAGTTTGCGGCCTAGCGCTTGCCAGGCGGCTCTCCGAGCGTGGTCTCGACTATGGGGTTTTGGAGGCCCGGCCCAGGGCAGGGGGGCGGGTTTTGTCGCGTCTCTGTCCGGTTTCCGCCATCAATGTCGATCTTGGTCCAACCTGGATTTGGCCCGAGACCGAGCCGTTCATGGCGCTTCTCATGGGCGAGCTCGGCCTCAAGACATTCCCTCAAACCGACGACGGCGCCCTGATGGTGCTGGCCGAGCCGGACAAGCCGGTCCGCAAGCTCGACAACCAGCTGATCCATACCGGAGCCATGCGCCTCCCCGGCGGGATGAGTGCGCTCATTGACGGCCCCGGGCAATCCGCACGAGCGCCAGGTGCTTCGCTAGTGGGAGTGCCTGGACGACAGGCGGCGAAGCGGCTAAGCGAGGCTCATGACCGGCTCGGGCCTACTATGATCAGCGTCGATGTGGCGCTCAAGCTCGGCGCCTTCGATCTCGACATCGCTTTCGAGAACGAGGCCGGCATCACCTGCTTGTTCGGCCGCTCTGGCGCCGGCAAGTCCATGACCATCAATTTGATCGCGGGCCTTGCCCGCCCGGACCGCGGTCGGATCGTGCTCGACGGCCGCATGCTGGTGGACACCGAGGCGCGCGTCTTCGTGCCCCCGCACCGGCGCCGCATCGGGCTCGTGTTCCAGGACTCCCGGCTGTTTCCCCATCTCAGCGTCGGGCAGAACCTCGTCTTCGGACGCTGGTTCGTCGCGCAGTCCGCGCGTCGGGTGGCGTTCGAACCAGTGGTCGAAACCCTCGGCATCGCCCACCTCCTCGGACGGAGACCTGGGCTTCTCTCCGGCGGCGAAAAGCAGCGCGTCGCCATTGGCCGGGCCCTGCTCACCTCACCCGATCTCCTCCTCATGGACGAGCCGCTCGCGGCGCTCGATACCGAGCGCAAGCTTGAGATCTTGCCGTTGATCGAGACCTTGCGCGATGCGTTCGGCATCCCCATCGTCTACGTCTCTCACGCCGTGGATGAGGTCGCTCGCCTCGCCTCGCGTGTCGTGGTGCTGGAGAATGGCCATGTCACGGCGGTTGGGCCGGTCGAACAGGCCTTGGGCCCCGCGCTGAAAGGCGCCGGCATCAGCCGCTTTGCGCGGTCTTCCGTGATCACCGGCAAAATCTCTGCCGTGGACACGACCTACGGCCTTACGAAGATTTCACACCCGGCGGGCAAGATCTGGCTCATCGGCAGCGCCGGTCCAAAAGGCCGCGAGGTTCGGATTGTGGTCATGTCGACGGACATTACCCTGGCCCGGCATGCGGAGGAGGGCCTCAGCGTTCGCAACGCGCTTTCCGGAACCGTGACCGATGTCGAGATGGAGGATGACGACGGCCCCTTTGCTGGCGTATCCATCGCCCTCGACGGTCAAGGCCAACTCTTTGCTCTCGCCACGCGCAAGGCAGTGGACGAGCTTAAGCTCGCTCCCGGAGAGCGCATCTTCGCCCTGATCAAGACGGTGGCCCTCGATGAGCGCGCGGTGGCGCTGATCGAGCCATAGACTGACGTCATAGGGAGTGCCTGTTATGAGCCTTCTCCAAGTTCCCGTTGGCGATAACCCGCCACACGAGGTCAACGTCATCATCGAGATTCCGCAGGGCGGAACGCCCGTGAAGTACGAGATCGACAAGAAATCCGGTGCGCTGTTTGTCGACCGCTTCTTGCACACCTCCATGTACTACCCGGCGAATTACGGGTTCATCCCGCACACCCTATCGGAGGACGGTGACCCCGTTGACTGCATGGTCATCGCACCGACGCCGGTTGCCTCCGGCGCCGTCATCCGCGCCCGGCCCGTCGGCGCGCTTCTCATGGAGGACGAGAAGGGAATCGACGAGAAGATCATTGCCGTGCCCATCGACGAGCTGCACCCGTTCTACAAACGCGTGACGAGCTATCGCGACCTCCCTGAGATCCTGGTCGAGCAGATCGGCCACTTTTTCGAGCATTACAAGGACCTCGAGAAAGGCAAATGGGTGAAGGTGCTTCGCTGGGCGGAGCATGCGGAAGCCGCTGATCTGATCCGCGCCGCCATGGAAAGAGCCAAAGCCGAGGGATAGGCCGTGAGCTCCACCCCTCGGCTTGATTTGCCTCAAGGCGGTTGCCGCCCCTTCTGCTATGGAAGGGCATACGCCCCCAGACGCGAAAAAAAGGGAGGGGATAATCGTGGGAAGGCCTGAGCTCGCTGACTTTCATCGCAAGGTCTTAATGGACGATATGCAGGTCCTTAGCGTCAACCTTCTCGACGCGATCGATGTGGACGGTGGTCAGTCCTACGTCAGAGCAAGGGCGAATTGCCGCGGCTGTGAGTGCAAAGTTGTCTGCCGCGATTGGCTTGTGGAGCACAGCCGGGGCACACCTCAAAATTTTTGCCCAAACGCGGAATTTTTTCGCACGGTCAAAAGCGGCAATTGATTGATCCGCATACGGCAGGCTTCAGAGTAAGCCGTGGTTGCATCTCGATAATTCTTCGCGCGTGTGACGCTGGTGTCATACGCACGAATGTCCGCTCGCTAAAATTATCCTGAAAATCTAGCAGCCCAATAAAGGCTGTCGTGAGCCTCTGGACGCTAGCGTCGCCGCGAGGTCAAATCCCCGCCGCGAGCCGCCTATGCAACTCGACATGATCACGATGTCGGCCGTGGACATTACGGTCACTACTGTACTGGGGCTTGTCCTCGTTTTCACATGGCTGAGGGAGCGCGAGGTTTATCTCGTCGGCTGGTGGGGCCTGATCATGCTGCTCCAGGCTGCGGGCGTCGTTCTGGCTTCATACGCTGCGTTCCTCAATGACGGATCGTTCCTGACCTTCGGTCTGGCGCTCATGGCTCTTGCCGACTCACTGAAATGGACGGCCTCCCGTGAGTTCGTCAATCGCCCGACATTTCCGGCCTGGGCTCTCCTCGGCCCAGCGAGTTTCCTGGTCGCTGCCTATTCCGGCTACGTCGACTCCTTACTCGACCGCTTCATCGTTTTTTGTGCGCTGTCGGCGCTCTGCAATTTCGGTGCGGCCTTTGAGCTGTCGCGCGACAAGGGCAAGCGGCTCGTCTCCCATTGGCCGGCGGTGGTTTTGCTCGGGGTGACCGCTATCGCCTGCTTGGCTTGGGTTCCCCTTTCGCTCGCGCGGCCGTTTCGTGATGCGAGCGAGGCGTTCTTCTCGAACTGGTTCTCGGGCAGCAGCCTCGTCATGGTGCTCGGCCGTGTCGCCTTGGCCTTCGTCGTGCTTGCCATGGCGAAGCAGCGCCAGGAGATGGTGCAGCGGGTTGACGCTCTGACCGACACGTTGACCGGACTGCCCAACCGGCGCGCCCTCTATGAATCGATCGACGCGCTCGAACAGAACAAGGCGTTTCAAGCGAGCAAGCTATCGGTCCTGTTCTTCGATCTCGATCACTTCAAGGACGTCAACGACACGTTCGGTCATGAGATCGGTGACCGCGTGCTGAAGGTCTTTGCCGCGACGGCCGCGAAACGTCTCAAGGGCTACGGCACGATTGCCCGCATGGGAGGGGAGGAGTTCGCCGCCGTCGTGCCGGGCGTCGATGCCGCCGAAGCGGCGGAGATAGCCGAAACTATTCGCCAGGCCTTTGCCAAATCTGCCGCGGAAGTCGATGGGCTGGATATCGGCACCACGGTGAGTGTGGGATTCGCCTGTCGCTCTTGCGATGCCTACGACGGCAGCGACCTTGGGGCGTTGTTCCGCCATGCTGATGCGGCGCTCTATGCCGCCAAGCGTGCCGGACGTAACCGGATTGAGTTCGCCGGGCCGGACGGCGCTTGCGTCCTGGGCACGAAGGCGACGGTGCGCACCACACCGCGAGGCAAGTCCCCGGCCGAGAGCCGGACCGTCGTCAACGCTTGACGCTGGCAAGTAGAGGGAGACCCGATGCACCTCGACTTGATGACGATGGCGGCCGTGGACATCGCGCTGACCGCCATTCTCGCGGCGGTGTTGCTGTTTACCTGGGCACGGGACGCAAGAGAGCCGGAAGGCGGGCCCCGCTTCGTCGGCTGGTGGGGCCTTGCCATGCTGATCCAAAGCATAGGGGTCGTGATTGCGCTCGCCGCGGCGCCGCAAGACAACGGGGATCTCGTCGTCATGGGAACGGCCACCATGGTCCTGGCCGATGCCGTGAAATGGAATGCCGCCCGGGAATTTGCTGGCCGCTTGACCTGGCCCCTTTTGGTCTTCCTGGGTCCCGCTGGGTTCTTCTTCATCGCCCACTCGGGCCTGGTAAGCACCTTCGACGCTCGTCTCATCCTTGTTTGCACGATCTTGGCGGCCTACGACATCGCAGCCGCGGTTGAGCTGGGCCGCGCCGGCGACCATCAACTGGTGACCCATTGGCCTGCAGTGATGCTCCTCATTGCCACCGGCGTGAGCTACCTGGCCTGGGTGCCGCTCATCGTCACCACGCCGATCCATCGAGCCGGCGCCGTGTTCTCCAGCCATTGGTTCCCGCTGGTCATTCTCGTGACCGTGCTGATCCGTGTCGCCTTGGCTTTCATCGTGCTTTCCATGGCCAAGGAGCGCCAGGAGCGGGAGCAGCGTCTGGATGCCCTCACAGATAGCCTGACGGGGCTGCCGAACCGCCGAGCCCTGTTCGAGGCTGCCGACGCCGTCGGCCAGCGCCGGATCCTTGGCGGTACACCAGTGTCTGTGCTGATCTTCGACCTCGATCATTTTAAGGACACCAACGATTCCTACGGGCATGATCTCGGCGACGAGGTGCTGAAAGTATTCGCCAAGACGGTGGCCAAGCACCTCAACGTGACGAGCATCGTTGGACGTTTGGGCGGCGAGGAGTTTGCCGCCATCCTGCCCGGCGCCGACGCCGCCGAGGCGCTCATCGTGGCGGAGGCCGTGCGCCGCGCTTTTGCTTGCTCAGCCGCGTTCGTCAACGGCCTCGCGGTGGGGGCGACCGTCAGCGTTGGCATCGCCACAGACATCATCGTCGACACCGATCTTGCCCGACTGTTCCGGCGCGCCGATGCTGCCCTTTACGTCGCCAAGCGTGCGGGCCGCGATCAGGTCGCGCTTCTTGAGTCTGACGACGACAGCATCCTGGCGCGTGCGGGCTCGACCGTCCGTACGTCGCCCACGCGCGTCGGTCCGAGTCCTGGCGCCGTCACACAACAGCCGGCCCGGATCACCTGACTCGGCACGCTCGTCACCCTGGAATACTGGCGCGCATCGTTAACGCTGCGCACGACCTCGAAGCGGACCAGGGGTTGATTGTGACAGTAAGATGATGGCTCTGTCCCCTGGCTTACGAAGGGTGTCTGGTGAGTATCGGGAGTTGTGACTGTGGTTGCCGGCAAGTCGGAGCATGGATCAAAAGAGATTGAGCTTAAACTCGAGTTTGATCCTGCCGATGCGCCGCGCATCCTGGCCCACCCCATTCTCGTAAGCAGTCGCGGCGCACCCGAAACGCGCGAGCTAATCTCCATCTACTACGACACCGGCGATGATGTCTTGCGTCGGGCGGGCGTGTTCTTGAGGGTCCGCGCGACCGGCGACGGCTATGTGCAGACCATCAAGACCGCGCCCAGCGAAGCGGATTTCTTCGAGCGGGGCGAATGGGAGCAGGCCGTGCCGAGTCACGAGCCGGATCTGAGCGCCGCGGAGGGCACGGCGCTGGCGCCGCTGTTGGGTCCCGAAGTTCGCAAATCCTTGCAGCCGCGCTTTCACACGCGGTTCGTACGCAAGACATATCGAATCCAGCGCGACGCCACGGAGATCGAGCTTGCCATTGATCAAGGCGAGATCACGGCCGGCGTCGACGCCACGCCGATCTCGGAGTTGGAGCTCGAACTGAAGGCCGGCGACAAGCGGGCGCTGTTCCTCCTTGCCAACGAACTGGCTGAAACTGTGCCGCTGAGCCTCGCCGTGAAGAGCAAGGCGGAACGTGGTTTCGAACTAGTCGACGGCGGCGACCACGGGGTGGAAAAAGCGGGCGACGTCGTGATCGCGCCAGACATGAGCGTTGCGGAAGCCTTCCGCACGGTCGGCCGCAGCGGTCTCCGGCAAATCGTTGCCAACGCGCCCGCGGTACATGACGAGCGCCCCGAAGCTTTGCACCAGATGCGGATCGGCCTCCGGCGCCTGCGTGCCGGCATGGCTCTGTTTGCTGATGTGCTCGCCGGCGAAGGGCTCGCTGCCATCAAGGGCAAGCTGAAATGGATCACCCAGGAGCTTGGTCCGGCGCGCGATCTCGACGTGTTGGCAGCGGACGTGCTCGAGCCGTTGCGTGCCGCCCATCCGGACGATCCAGAGCTTGCCGCGGCCTATCTCGATTTCGTCGAGCGGCGTGCTGCCGCTTACGCTCGTGCCATCGGCGGCGTTGGCTCGGACCGCTTCCGCAAGACGTTGCTCGATGTCGCGGCGTGGATCGAGACGGGCGCGTGGAGCGTCGGCGAGCAGGCCCAGGCCCCGGTCGTCACCTATGCGACGAGCGCGCTCACGCGTTTGCGCCGGAAGGTCAAGAAGCGTGGCCGCAACTTGCGGGATCTTCCTGCCGCCAAGCGGCACAAGCTCCGCATCGCCGCCAAGAGGTTGCGCTATGCGACCGAGTTCTTCGCCGCCACCTTTCCCGGCAAAAAGAGCACCAAGCGCCGTGAGAAATCCCTCGCAGCGCTCAAGACACTCCAGGACTCGCTTGGCGTGCTGAACGACATCGCCACACGGAAGGCCATGCTTGCCGCCGGTGAAGGTGCGCTGCCCCTGAGCCTTCCCACCGCCGCTCCCGACGAAGAGAAAAAGCGGCTGAAGGAGTCCGAGCGCGCATACGAGCGCTTTGCCGAGGTCAAGGCCTTCTGGAAGGTCTGATGGCTACTCTGCGGCGGGAGCCGCACCGCCCTCTGGCGGGGTGGTATGGGACTTTACGTCGCCGCGCATCCGTCGCGTGTGATCTTCGAGCCGGCGCACCGCCGCGTTGAAGGCATCTCGAACGGCCACATAGACGTCCTCATGAGCATGGTCGAGGGGCTTGGCGCGATCGACCACAACGTCCTTGCCCGGCAGGCTGATATCGATATGCACGCTATAAAGCTTGCCCTTGTGATGATGCTTGTGCGGCGCTTCCACCACGACGGTGCAGCCAATAATGCGGTCGTGGAAGCGTTCGAGCTTTGCGGCTTTCTCGCGGATGCGGGCCTCCACAGCCGGCGAAGGGTCCATGTTGCGGAAGCTGATTTCCAAGGGGATTTGCATAAAGCGCCTCGTTTACTTTCCCGTCCTTGATCTAACTAGGGCACATTGTGCGATAGAATGAGGAAGAATGGCGACAGCTTCTTTGCGTTGGGTCAATGAGACTTAACCCGCTGGGCCCTAAGTGGTTCGCGGGGCGGAGAGGGCTTCGGGAAACGTTTTTAGGAAAGGAGGCGTCCAATGCGGCCTTTTCTCGTCGGCGCAGCCATTGTCGTACTGAGCATTTCTGGCGCTGCGGCGCAGGACCATCCAGGCGATCCGCAAGCAGGCTATGAGTATGCCAGCAAGGTCTGCGCCACCTGCCACGGCATCTCCGCCGAACCGTCGCCCATGCCGCGGGCGCCGCGTTTCAGAGAGGTGGCCGACCAGCCCGGCATGACCGGCACGGCGCTTCGGGTATGGATGGAGACCTCGCACCCTACCATGCCAAACATCATCGTCAGCAAACAGGACATGCTGAACGTCATCGCCTACATCCTGGACCTCAAAGGCCGGGACGAACCTGACAAATAGCTCGCGAACACAAGGAAGCGCCAGCCGTGAAGCTTGTGAGGATACTGCTGCCGATCGGACCGAACGGATCGACGAATGCGTGCGCCAACGTGGCGTTTGGCCTCGCCGAACGGTTCGGCGCCGAGCTCGAAGTGCTGCACCCGTGTCCGGCGCCGATGCAGCGCCTGCCATACGCGACCGAGCTCAGCCCGGTCTATTATGAGGATCTCGTCGACGTGGGCCAGAAGCAGGTCGAGCAGGAGGAGGGGGAGGCGACGGAGTGGTTCGAGAAGGCAGTTGTCGTCCATCCCGGGGTCGATGCAGGGCTCCTCACCGTGGAAGGGCTCGTTGGCCCGGCCGTTGCCATGCGCGCCAAGGTCGCCGACTTGTCCGTGCTGCCAAGCATGGCGGCCAAGGAGAATGGACGTTGGGGACCGGCGCGCGACGCCGCGCTGTTTCAATCAGGCCGTCCTGTGCTCATCGTGCCGGACGAGGCGGGCGGCCCAATCGGCGAGACCGTGGTCGTTGCCTGGAAGGATGCCGTCGAGGCGGCCCGGGCCGTCGCCGCAGCCGCGCCGTTCCTGGCCACGGCCAAGCGGGTCAGACTGCTCAGTATCGCCGAAGAGGGCGAGGATGAAACCGCGCCGGCCATGGCCGCCTATCTGACCAAGGCCGGGTTCCCCGTCGAGACCGTGAGCGTAGAGCTTGGCGCCCGCGAGGTTGGCGAAGCGCTCCTCGAGGCGGCCGGCAGCGGCGTGCTCCTCGTCATGGGAGGCTACGGCCATTGGCGCTGGCGCGAGTGGATCTTTGGCGGCGCGACACTCTATGTGTTGCGCAACACCGACGTGCCCGTGCTCATGAGCCATTGATCGGGCGCTGGCCCGCAGGAAAGCTAGCGGCGCAGAAAGATCCCGACGAGGAAGCCGATCCCGAGCGCAATCGCGAGCGATTTTAGGGGCTCGCGCCGCACGGCGTCCTCCACGCCGCGCATGGCCTCGTCCGCTTGCGCCTGCAATGCGCCGGCCTGGTGCGTGCTGGTGCTACCGATTGCCCGCATCAGGCTATCGACCTCAGCCCGTATATTCGCGAGGTGCTGGGTGATCTCTTCGAGGTCTTCGCTCAGGGCCTTGTGGTCTGGCATTTCGGCGTCGGTCTGGGCCATATGCATCCTCCTGTCCGGTGCAGACTCTACGCCTGCATTGCGGCGCAGGGAGAGCTAACAATAGAGAGCTAACAATAGAGAGCTAACAGAATTGCGATATTTGGCGTTGACGGAAATCGGTCGGGCGGTACCTGTCTCCGCGGAGTAGTATTCGCCATGCATGGTCCTGTTGCCAAGCCCGCTGAAGAGGGCAGAGTCGAGCGCTATCGGCGCGCGCTGATCGACCCCAAGCCCTGGGCTGGCCATTATTGGGCGGCCGCTGGCGCGGTGGTCTTGTTGGCCATGCTCGCCTGGGGACTCTATCCCTGGCTTCAAGGCCGGGCCTCCTTCCTCATCCTCATTCCCGGCGTCTTGATTGCGGCTGGGTTCGGGGGGATCGGGCCCGGGCTGCTGGCGACAGCACTCAGCACAGCGCTTGGCATTCTCTTGACCCGTGATGGGGCGCTTCCAGCGGCAACGGTCGTAGAGGCGCCCGTCTTCGCGGTCGTCGGTATCGGCGTCTCGTGGATGGGCGAGGTACTCCGCCGAACGAGGATCAGGAGCCGCCGCCATGCGAAGGACTTACTCGCGCGAGAGGCGCATTTGCGCTCGGTCCTCGACGCCGTGCCTGACGCCACTGTGGTCATCAACGAAAAGGGCATCATACAGTCCTTCAGCGCCGCCGCCGAACGTCTGTTCGGCTATGCGCAGAACAAGGTGACTGGCCGCAATGTCGGAATGCTCATGCCCGCGCCGTTTTGCGAGGAGCATGACGGCTACATCGCGCGTTATCTCGCCACCGGTGAGAAGCGCATCATCGGTATCGACCGGGTGGTCACTGGCCAGCGTAAGGACGGGTCGACTTTTCCCATGAAGCTCGAAGTCGGCGAGATGCGCACCGCCGACGGCCGCTTCTTCACCGGCTTCATTCGCGATCTCACGGAGCGGCAGCGGACCGAGCAGCAATTGCAGGAGCTGCAGACGGAACTCGCGCGCCTGTCGCGGCTCACCGCCATGGGCGAGATGGCCTCGACGTTGGCGCACGAGATCAACCAGCCCCTTACGGCGGTCACCAATTATCTGCAAGGCTGCACACGTCTGCTGGAACAAATGGACGATCCAAATGCGCCAAAAGTCCGCGAGGCGCTGGCCGAATCGACCAAGCAGACGCTTCGGGCGGGCCAGATCATTCGCCAGCTCCGCGAGTTCGTGACCCATGGCGAGATCGAAAGATGCCCTGAGGACGTAAACAAGCTCGTGGAAGAGGCGAGCGCGCTCGGCCTAGTCGGCGCCAAGGACGAAGGGGTCAAGTCTGTGTTTCACTGCGACCATCGGCTCGGACCGGCCCTCGTGGAAAAAGTTCAAGTTCAGCAGGTGCTTCTCAACCTCATGCGCAACGCCGTCGACGCCATGGAGGGGTGTGAGCGGAAGGAGCTGTCCGTGACGACCTCGCTGTCGGAAACCGAAAAGGACGAGAAGGGTAGGCCCATGATCGAGGTCAGCGTCTCCGACACCGGAAGCGGCATCTCCGACGTGATCGTCTCACGTCTGTTCCAGCCTTTCGTCACCACGAAGCCCGCCGGTATGGGCGTCGGGCTCTCGATCTCCAAGCGCATCATCGAGGCCCATGGCGGACGCATGTGGGCGGAGCCGAACCCGGGCGGTGGTGCAGTATTCCATTTCACCTTGGAGCCGGCCGCGAGCGAGAGCGGGGCGTGATGGCTGCCAATCCTGTCGTTCACATCGTCGACGACGATGAGGCCGTGCGCCGGTCGCTTGCCTTCATGTTGAGCTCTGCCGGTCTTGCCGTGCGCCTCTACGACTCGGCAGGCGCCTTTCTCGACGGGCTCAACAACTTGCAGTGTGGCTGCCTCATTACCGACGTGCGCATGCCCGAGATGACTGGGATCGAGCTGTTGCACCGCATCAAGGAGCGCGCCCCATATTTGCCCGCCATCGTCATCACCGGCCATGGCGACGTGCCGCTCGCCGTGGAGGCGATGAAAGCGGGCGCCATCGATTTCATCGAGAAACCGTTTGACGAGGACGCCATCCTCGATGCGGTCAAGAGCGCGCTCGAGCAGAGCAGGGAGGGGGAGGATGGCGACCTTGCTGCGGTCGCCGCGCGCATTGCGAGCCTGTCGGAGCGCGAGCGGCAAGTGCTCGAAGGACTCATGGCCGGGCATGCCAACAAGGTCATTGCCGCCACGCTCGGCATCAGCCCGCGCACGATCGAGGTCTACCGCGCCAACCTCATGGCCAAGATGCAAGCGAAGAGCCTGTCCGAGCTGATCCGCATGGCGATTCTCGCCAACGTGCCCGCGCCGAGCGGCCGGCCGAAATAGGCCTCCGGCGCGCAGCGTCCATTTGACCTAGCTCAAGGCTCCCGCCTGCAACCCTCATATCGTGTGCGGTGAGGACAAGTTGAGGCGCGAGGGGCGTGACTGACATGCGTTTGAGGGAGACCGGTTTGGCGCAGGCGGAAACCATTCTCATTGCTGTCAGCGACGGCGTTCTCGCCGATAGCTTGCGCTTCTCGCTGGAGCTCGAGGGTTTCGAGACGCGCTTTTGCGAGGAGCATTCCCTGCTCGCCACAATGAGTGCCCCGTGCGTGCGTGGCGGTTGCCTCGTGCTTGATCAGGACGTGTTTGCCCGGATGGTGGACGGCACCGACGGGCCGTTGTTCGCCGATCGCGGAATGCCCGTTGTCTTAATGGTGTCCCATATCACTAGGCGAGTCGTCGCCCGGGCCCTGGCGGCCGGGGTCACCGAGGTTGTGGAGAAGCCGCTGCTTGACGGAGTCCTGTTCTCGGCGATCCGCCAAGCCATTGATGGCGCTGCACATTCCGGCCCGCCCAGCGCTGCCCTTTAGGGTGCCTACGTAGTTTCCCTTAGGGAGCCAACACGATTTTTGCTCCCTCCCAGCAGCACGTATTTTGGGGTTAGGCAAAATGATCTCTGGGAGGATCACCCATGTTAACGCCCGCCCCCGTTGTCGAACTTCCACGGATCAAGCATCAGCAACGGTTCGTCCCTCACAGAGAGACAGGGGAGCCGGAAGCCTTCCTTCCCTCAAGCGTGCCCATGAATTTCGGGCGCAACGCCGAGATCTTCGCTGAAGGCGAAACGGCCGGCTACGTCTACAAGCTCGTGTCCGGCGTCGTCCGCATTTCCAAGCTGCTCCCGGACGGCCGCCGCCAGATCAGCGTTTTCCACCTGCCGGGTGACATGTTTGGCTTCGAGGTGGATGATGTTCATCATACCTCCGCCGAGGCAATCGTGCCCGTCAAGGTCGTCGCCTTCAAATGGCAGAGCCTATTGAGCGCCACCGCCTCTAGTGGCTTCGTGCACGAGTTGCTGAACCGCACCATGATCGGCCTGCGCCAGACTCAAGATCATCTGCTTCTCCTCGGCCGCAAGAACGCGCTTGAGCGGCTTGCCGCCTTTCTCATGGAGATGGCCCGCCGGTCGGACAGCAGCGACGTGCTCGATCTGGCGATGCCGCGCCATGACATCGCCGACTATCTCGGGCTGACGCTCGAGACGGTGTCGCGCATGTTTGCCGAGCTGAAAGAGGCGGGCATTATCCGTCTCGAGTCGGCGCGTCGCGTGCATTTGGTCGACATGGCCAAGCTGAAGGCGATGGCTGCTTGAGGCCCTGTAAGCCTTAAAACCGCCCGACATCTCGACATCATTGCTCAAGGCGCATATGGAAATGCATCTGGAATGGAAGGGAGGCAATGATTCTCCATGGATGCTCGGATCGTTTTCATAGTTGCGTCGCTCTCGCTGTTTGGCGCGGGCGCAAGCCTTGCCGGGGTGGTACCCACCGCCCCTGACCCTGAGCACGGCAAGCAGCTGGCGGAAAAGCTGTGCTCCAATTGCCACCTCGTTGATAGCACACAGGAGCATATCGACGCCGACGTGCCGAGCTTTCACGAGATTGCCAACATGAAGGGGCAGACGGCAGGGGCAATCATGGGAAAGATCATCATCCCCAAGCACCCTATGCCGGTGATTCCCCTCACCAAGAGCGAGCTTCAAGACCTCGCCGCCTATATAATGACGTTGAAAGATCCTCAATAACGGTTGAGGCCATGAAGAAAGCCAAAGTCTGGTATGCCATCGCCGATGGTGGCAGGGCACGCTTCGTCGAGTGCGACGAGAACGGCGCGTACCGCACTGTCGTCAGTCTCGATTCCGCCGAATTGCACGCGCAAGCACGAGACCTCGGCACCGACCATAAGACGAGAGTCCAGGATCGCTTTGGAACCGGGCGCCACGCCGTCGAGCCGCGCCAGGACCTCAAGGAGCAGGCGAAGGAGGACTTCGTCAAATTGGTGGCCGACGAGCTTGCCACTGAGCATGAGCGTGGGGCTTTCGATCAGCTGATGCTCGTGGCGCCCCCGGGCGTCTTGACCGAGCTCAAGCAGAAGCTCGCCAAGCCGATTGCCGACCTCGTGGTCAGGGATCTCCAGAAGGATCTCACCAAGGTGCCC
>Ga0307436_1000806_pt1 | contig 14589 bp, 11 predicted proteins | sample SalMarWE160440MG_FD_202513 | JGI IMG/M metagenome (GOLD analysis project Ga0307436, IMG submission 202513) | Salt marsh sediment microbial communities from the Plum Island Ecosystem LTER, Massachusetts, United States - WE1604-40 | ecosystem: Environmental > Aquatic > Marine > Intertidal zone >...
CAGACAGGCAAGAGGCTAAGGCGCTGGAGCAGTTCGACAAGGGTGGGGCGGCCCCGGCGCGGCTGGTACTGCTGGGCACCGGCACCCCGAACGCCGACCCGGATCGCTCGGGGCCGGCCGCAGCCGTGGTCGTCGGTGCGACGGCCTATCTGGTGGACTGCGGCCCCGGGGTCGTCCGCCGGGCCGCGGCTGCGGCGCTCAGGGGCATCGAGCCCCTGGCCCCGGCCCGCCTGCGCTGGCTGTTTCTCACCCATCTGCACTCGGATCATACGGCGGGGCTCCCGGATCTGATGCTCTCGCCCTGGACGCTGGGTCGGACCGAGCCGCTGGAGGTGTTCGGTCCGGCCGGGACAGCAGCGATGGTGGAGCACCTGATCGAGGCCTACCGGGCGGATATCCGCGAGCGCTTGGCAGGTCTCGAGCCGTGCAACGAGACCGGCTGGCAGGTCCGAGCCCACGAGATCGGCCCGGGGGAGGTGCTCCGCAGCGACGGGCTGCAGGTCAACGCATTCCGGGCGGAGCATGGGCACTGGCCCGCTTTCGGGCTCAGGTTCGAGACGCCCGGCCGGTCCGTGGTAATTTCCGGCGACACCGCGCCGGTCGAGGCGGTAGTCGAGCAAGCCCGCGGCTGCGATCTGCTGCTGCACGAGGTGTACTCGGCCGCAGGCTTCGCAAATCGCCCGCTCGGCTGGCAGCGCTACCATTCGCAGATGCACACTTCCACCCGGGAGCTGGCGGAGATAGCGGCGAGGGCGCGCCCCGGCCTGCTGGTGCTCCACCATCAGCTGTTCTGGGGTGCGACGGAGGAGGAGCTGATCGCCGAGATCCGCGCCGGCTATGACGGCCCCGTGGTCTCGGGGAGGGATCTCGATGTCTTTTGATCGCTCCGGTGGGCCGGTCTCCACCATGACAAATTCCACGAGGTGAACAACCCAATGGCGAAGCAGATGAGCGAGCAGGATCGCAAGGAAGAGACAGAAGGCGAGATTCTCCCGGAGGACGGGGGAACGGCAGAGGGTGGCCCGGTGAGCGTGGAGTCGGGGTCCGATGAGATCACGCCGGAGGATATCACCGCGGAGTCCATTGCCGAGAGCGCGCTGCCCGCACCGGAGCAGCGGGGAGAGGACGGCGAGCCTGCATACAGCTACGACCTGGTCCCCTATACCGGGCACGCCTTTCCCCAAACCCACCCGGATCGTCTGGCCACCATCGCGCGCCTCTCGGGATTGTCGCCAGCGCCGGTGGACCGCTGTCGGGTGCTCGAGCTGGGCTGCGGCCTGGGCTACAACCTCATCCCCATGGCCCTGCAGATGCCCGACAGCGAGCTGGTGGGCGTAGACCTTTCCAAGCGACAGATCGAGGAAGGGCGTGCCGCAGTCGAGGCGGCGGGCTTGAGCAACATCCGCCTGGAGCATGCGAATATCACCGATGTGGATGCGTCCTGGGGCAAGTTCGACTACATAATTTGCCACGGCGTGTTCTCCTGGGTGCCCGCCGTTGTGCGTGAGCGGATCCTCGGGATCAGCAGCCAATGTCTGGCCCCCGACGGCGTCGCCTATGTCAGCTACAACACCTATCCGGGCTGGCACATGCGCGAGATGATCCGCCACATGATGCGCTACCACGTCGAGCAGTTCGAGGACCCTCAGGTGCGCATCGGCCAGTCCAAGGCGCTGCTCAAGTTCATGACCGACCAGCTGCCCCGCGATGGCCAGCCCTACGCGCGCTACCTCAGGCAGGAGCTCGCCATCCTTGGCCGTCAGGCCGACAGCTACCTATTCCACGAGCATCTCGAGGACGTCAATGAGCCGATGTACTTCCACCAGTTCATCGCCCAGGCCACCCGCCACGAGCTGCAGTACCTCGGCGAGTCGGATTTCGGCGCCATGCTCATGCATGGGGTCAAGTCGCCCCAGGTGCGCCAGACCCTGGCGCGCATCAGCTCGGATGTGGTGCGCATGGAGCAATACATGGATTTTCTGCGCAACCGCACCTTTCGCCAGACCCTGCTTTGCCACCGACACCAGCAGATCGACCGTGCCGGGAGCCTGGAAATCCTGGACCCCCTGTTGATCTGGTCGACCACCCAACCCATGAGCGCGGAGATCGATCACGATCCCCAGGTGGTCGCGAGCTTCCGGACGCTGCGGGGCAGCACTGTGCCGGTGCGCCGCCCGGTCACCAAGGAGGCGCTGTCCGTACTCGCCGAGCAGCGGCCCCGGGCGCTGTCCTTTGCGGCGCTGTTCGCGGCGGTGATGGAGCGGATCCCGGCGCGCTGGAAGCTGGCGGACGCCCAGGGTATGCGTGGCTCCCTGGCGCAGGACATCATGGCGCTCTATGGTCTGGGCGCCGTGGAGCTCAAGACCTGGCAGCCCGAGCTCGCCTCCGAAGTGTCCGAGAGACCGCGCATCAGTCCCGTCGCTGCCTATCAGGTGCGATCCGGCAAGACCCAGGTGGTCAACATGTATCACCGGCAGGTTACCGTCGGTCCGGTGGCCCGGCTGCTGGTGCCCCTATTGGATGGCACGCACGATCGCGCTGACCTCATCGAGCACGCCAAGACCCTGGCCCGCGACGGCGATCTGCCGTTGCACAACAAGGAGGCGCTGGATACCAATCCGGAGGAAGCGCAGCGGATGATCGAGGCTGCAGTCGACCAGGCCACGCAGAACCTGGCGAGGGCAGCGCTCCTGGTGAGCTGAGCCGCGGTGCGGGCGAGCCTCGCGCTCATCGAGCGGGTCATCTCCGGCGGGCAGACTGGGGTCGACCGGGCGGCCCTCGATGCCGCACTGGATCTCGGTCTGCCTTGCGGCGGCTGGTGCCCGGCGGGGCGTCGCGCCGAAGACGGCCCGATCGCCGCCCGCTACCCCCTCCGAGAGACCCCGGAGGCCGATTATCGGGTACGCACCGAGCGCAACGTTCGGGACTCGGACGCCACGCTGATACTGACCCTGGGAGCACCGCAGCGAGGTACGGCGTTGACGGTCGAGCTCGCGCGCAGCCTGGGTCGATCCTGGCTGGTTGTCGATCTTGACGACCCGCCCGCGCTCGTTAGCGTGCGGGGTTGGCTGAGGCAGCGGGGCATAGGGACGCTCAATTGTGCCGGTCCTCGGGAGTCCCATTGCCCGGGCATTCACGCCAGGGCCCTGGCCTTCCTGACGGAGCTGTTCCTGGGTGCCTGAGCCGCACCGGCTGCTCGACGGCCTCGGCTCCGGCTCGCGCAGGGATCTCCGGTGCGGCCGCAGCCCATCTACGACAACTGGCGAGGGCGGTCATGGCTGATGCCTGGGCGGATTACGACCAGTACAAGACCGACAGTGCATTGTCGGAGCGCTATTACGCCTTCGTAACCGCGTGCTTCGAGCAAGGTATCCGCGCGGTCGTTGGATCGAGGCGGGTGCCGGCAGCATTGGACGTCGCCTGCGGGTCCGGTGATTCCACTGCGGTCTTGGCGAACTACGCCGAGCGCGTGGAGGGGATAGATCTTTCTGCCGCACTGATCGACAAGGCCCGGGCGCGTCCGCAGCTGAAGGCCGTCGAGTTTCACCACGGGGATTTCCTGGCGCATCCTCTGGGGGGTCGGTACGATCTGATCACCTCGGCCTGGTTTCATAATTTCGTCCACAGCGAAGCGGATCAGCAGCGGGTACTGCGCAAGCTTGCCGCAGCGCTGAGCGAGAGCGGCGCGGTGGTATTCTTGTTTCCCAGCGACAGCTTCACCTCGCCCCGGACGGGCCGCTATGTTGCCCGGCTCACCTGGCGTCAGGCATGGTACGAGCGCACCCCGCGCTACACGCGCGGTGTGTTCTCGTTCCGGGATTCGCCCTGGCAGATCATGACCTGCTGGCAGCCACTGTATCTGCTCGAGCTATACAGTGCGCTCTTCGACCTGCAGTTCCTGGACACCAAGAAGCTGTGCGTCGAAGGCGGATTCCTGGACGAGCAGTATCTGAGTCCGCCGTTTGAGGTCATGTACGGGCGCAAGCGTGCGGGCTAGTCCGCATCTCTACCCAGCGCTCTTCGCGAGACGTGCGAGCTGTCTGTGGATACAAGGCGTGCGACGGACCCTGCGCGCGGGCATGGTTGACAGTATGTCGAGCACCCGTGCCGAGCGCAACGCCGTGGACGCGGCCAGATTGGGTGCGGCGGCAGGTGCTCGGTAAGAGCCAACGACTAGAAAGGCTCTTGGCTCCGACGCCGCTCTACGGTACAGACGTTGAGCATTGTATCATACTTAAGTTTTGGGGGGTCCCGCGCCGGCGCCCCGAGAATTTCCGTGGAGAGCCCTTCCGAAAGGGCGGCACGGCGCCGGAGCGGGCTGCCCCCAGATATGTCAGCCAGGTAGGAAAAGAAGATCGTCAGTCCCACCCTCATCGCGCGTCCAGACCACAGCATCTCCCGGGCCAACATCAGCGAGTACGCGCTCAAGGTCCTCTACCGGCTGCGGGCCGCGGGCTACCAGGCCCACCTGGTCGGGGGCAGCGTTCGTGATCTGTTGCTGGGGCGCGAGCCCAAGGACTTCGATGTCGCCACCGACGCCCGTCCCGAGGAGGTCCGCCGGGTGTTTCGCAACTGCCGCCTGATCGGGCGGCGCTTCCGCCTGGCCCATGTGCACTTCGGGCCCGAGATCATCGAGGTCGCCACTTTTCGCGGGGTGAACACCGAGGAGGAGTCGGACGACCACGAGCTCGACAACGGCATGATCGTGCGCGACAACGTCTACGGCACCATCGAGCAGGATGCGCTGCGCCGAGACTTCACCGTCAACGCCCTCTACTACAACATCAAGGATTTCTCGGTCATCGATTACACCGGAGGCATGCAAGATCTCAAGGCGGGGGTGCTGCGCATGCTCGGGGACCCCCTGGTGCGCTATCGTGAGGACCCGGTGCGCATGCTGCGCGCGGTGCGCTTCGCGGCCAAGCTCGGATTCAGGATCGATCCGGCCTGCGAGGCACCTCTGTTCACGATGGGCGATCTGCTCGAGGCCGTGCCACCGGCACGACTGTTCGACGAGGTGCTCAAGCTGTTCCTGGCCGGGACCGGAGTGGAGGCCTTTGAGAAGCTGCGCCACTACAACCTATTCGGCAAGCTGTTCCCGGAGACGGAGGCGAGCCTTGCCCGGGAGCAGAATGCGTTTCCGATCACCCTTGTCTACCATGGCATGGAGAGCACCGATGCCCGGGTCAGGGAGGGTAAGCCGGTGACACCGGCGTTCCTGTTCGCTGTCCTTCTCTGGGAGCCGGTGCGGCTGCGTGCCGAGCGCCTGACCGCTGAGGGCTCGGCCGAGCATCCCTATGTCGCATTCGAGCAGGCGGGCAGCGAGGTGCTGGCTCGCCAGGGCCAGCATGTGGTCATCCCCAAGCGCTATGCCATGCCGATGGGCGAGATCTGGCAGCTGCAGCCGCGCTTCGAGCAGTCCACGGGCAAAAGGTCGCAACGCCTGCTGGGTCATCCGCGTTTTCGCGCCGCCTACGATTTCCTGTTGTTGCGCGCCCAGGCGGGGGAGGTCCCCCGGGAGCTCGCCGACTGGTGGACCGAATTCCAGGGCCTCAGGGAGACGGAGCGGGCGCGTGCCCTGCGCCCCGAGGGCGTGCCGCGGAAACGCCGCCGTCGGCGCCGGGGCTCGGCGAGACCGCCGGCGACCCCCGCGCAATGATAGAAGGGCGTGCGGGCGTCCACCGAGCATATATCGGGTTGGGCAGCAATCTCGACGGGCCCATCGCGCGGGTGGCCTGGGCGCTGGACGCCTTGGATCGGATCGAGCAGACCCGTTGCGTACGCCGTTCTCCCCTGTACCGCACCCGCCCCTTGGGGCCCCCGGCGCAGCCGCACTACATCAACGCCGTGGCGCTGCTTCAGACCGCTCTGCAGCCCGAGGCGCTGCTCGATGCCCTCCAGGCCCTGGAGAGCGCCCAGGGCCGCCAGAGAGGCCCGGAGCGCTGGGAGCCGAGGACCCTGGACCTGGATATCCTGATCTTCGACGACCTGCGCATCGCCACACAGCGCCTCAGCGTGCCGCACCCGCGCCTGCATCTGCGCGCCTTCGTGCTCTATCCGCTGGCGGAGATCGCCCCGGGCCTGGTAATCCCTGGCCGGGGGAAGGTCCTGGCTCTGCGCGACGCCCTAGGCCGGGAAGGCATCCAGCGTCTTTCCAAACCCTGTTGAGGTTAGCCGTCGGCTGCGCCGGGGGGCATTCAACCTTCCGGAATCCGGCCTCGGCTGGCGCCCCCAGGCGGCTTCTGAAACAATGACCGCCGTTTTCTCGGCGCGGTGAGTCCATGAGCCAGGTAACCATCAGTGCGCTGCAGCGTATGAAGGCGCAAGGCGAGAAGATCGCCATGCTGACCTGCTACGACGCCGGCTTCGCCCGGGTGATCGAGGCCGGCGGCGTGGACGTGCTGCTGGTGGGCGATACCCTCGGTATGGTGGTCCAGGGCCAGGAGAGCACCCTGCCCGTGACCGTGGGTGACATGGTCTATCACACCGCCCAGGTGGCCCGCGCCCGGCGCAGGGCCTTTCTCGTGGCCGATATGCCCTTCTTGAGCTACAGCGGTCCGGAGGTGGCCCTGCGCACCGCTGGGCGGTTGATGAAGGACGGCAAGGCCCATATGGTCAAGCTTGAGGGTGGGGCCTCCCAGCTCGAGACGGTGCAGAGGCTCACCGGCCAGGGCGTGCCGGTGTGCGCCCATCTCGGGCTGCAGCCGCAGTCCGTGCATCGTCTCGGCGGTTACCGGGTACAGGGGCGCGAGCTGAGGGCCGCGGAAGCCATGGTCTCGGATGCGCGGGCCCTGGAGGCGGCCGGGGCCCAGCTGCTGGTGCTTGAGTGTGTACCGAGCGCCCTCGGCGCGGCGATCACGCGCTCCCTGAGCATCCCGGTGATCGGGATTGGGGCAGGCCCGGAGTGCGACGGGCAGGTATTAGTGCTCTACGACATCCTTGGCATCAGCCCGGAGCCCCTGCCGCGTTTCGCCAGCAACTTTCACCGTGGCCGGGATTCGATCCAGGGCACCATCGAGGCCTATGTCGCGGCAGTGCGCGAGGGACGCTTTCCGGGGCCGGAGCATGGTTTCCAATGATCCAGGTCGGCACCGTCGCCGAGCTTCGGCACTGGGTCGGACGCTGGCGCCGCGACGAGCTCGGCGTTGCCCTGGTCCCCACCATGGGCAATCTACACCGCGGGCATCTGGAGCTGGTGCGCCGTGCCCGGGCGCTGGCGGATCGAGTGGTGGTGAGCCTGTTCGTGAATCCGATGCAGTTCGGTGCGGGGGAGGACTTCGAGGCCTATCCACGTACCCTGGAGCAGGACCAATCCCTTGTGGAGACCGGGGGCGCACAGCTGCTGTTCGCACCGGCGGTGCCAGAGGTCTATCCCCGGCCGGCGGGCGAGCAGACGCGCGTGGAGGTGCCCGGGCTCTCGAACATCCTCTGCGGGGCCTCTCGTCCCGGGCACTTCGTGGGGGTGGCGACAGTGGTGTGCAAGCTGTTCAATATGGTGCAGCCGGACATTGCTGTGTTCGGCGAAAAGGATTTTCAGCAGCTGCTGGTCCTACGCCGCATGGTCGAGGATCTGGGAATGGCGATCCGGGTGGTGGGGGCTCCCACCGTTAGAGAGGCGGACGGGCTGGCCCTGAGCTCTCGCAACGGCTACTTGAGCGCAGAGCAGCGCGCCCGGGCACCGGCCCTCTACCGGACGCTTGGCGAGACCGTCGCCGCCCTTCAGGGCGGACGGCGCGATTTCGCCGAGCTGGAGCGCGAGGGAGCTGAGCGGCTTCGGCAGGCGGGACTCAAGCCCGATTACCTGAGCATCCGGCGAGCGACCGACTTGGGGCGGGCGACCGCGGGAGATCTCGATCTCGTGGTGCTGGGCGCCGCCTATCTGGGGCGCGCACGGCTGATTGACAACCTGCGCGTGGGGCCTTTAGACAGCCCCGGCGCCCGGGGGTAGAATTCGTCCCTGCGCTTGCATCCCCATGCGGCCGGCTTGGGTCGCGACCCGCCGACCCGACGCCGTGTCCTGTACGAGACCATGAGACCCATCCCGCGAGATATGCTGCCTTTCCGCTCGGCCCTGTGCTGGCGCCGTTTGCGCGCGGCGTCCAGGCCACGCACGAGTCCGCTGCCCCGCTTGTGTGCGGCCGCGCTTTGCCTGATGGCGGCGATTGGCGTTGCCACTGCGGGGCCCCTGGAGGACGGCTATGGCGCCTATCAGCTTGGCGATTATGCGAAGGCTTACTCCCTCTGGCGCCCGCTGGCCGAGGCGGATGACCCCAAGGCCCAGCTGCTGGTGGGCAAGCTGTTCGCCGAGGGCAAGGGGGTCGACGTCAACCCGGTCCGCGCCGTGTTCTGGCTTACCCGGGCGGCCGACGCCGGGCTCGTGGAGGCCCAATACCGTCTTGCCCAGATCTACTACGAGGGCGATGGGGTGCCCCGGGACCTCGGCCAGGCGATCGCCTGGTGGGAGAAGGCGGCCCTGCAGGGGGATGCCTCATCTCTGTACAGCCTCGCGCGCCTTTACCACACTGGGGAGGGCGTCGCCATGGATCTGGACCGTGCGGAGAAGCTCTATCAGGAGGCGGCCAGGCGGGGAAGCCCCTCGGCCCAGCAGGGCCTGGCTCGGCTACAGGCCGATCGCAATCGCCTGGCGCAGGCGCCCCGTGAAGGAACAGCTGAGCACCCGAGCATTGCCGTCGCCCCCGGGTCGCCCCTGGCTCGCGGGGTCGACCCCAGCCACGCGGCCGAAGCCCTCCAGGGGGTACGTGACGCATCCTGGATTAAGGCCCAGCCGCCGACCCGCTATACGGTGCAGGTTTTTTCCGCCCGGGCCCCGGAAGCCGTCAGGAAGTTCCTGCTGGGGTTCAACGGCAGTGATGTGACAGCGGTCTATGGCTTCAAGCGCAAGGACGAGCTCTGGTATGCCGTGGTCTATGGCAGCTACAAGAAGGAGTCCCTCGCCGAGCTGGCTGTCAAGCGGTTGGTCAATGCGGGGAATCGGGTCGACTCCTGGATCCGTCGGTTCGGGAACATTCAGGCACTGGGCCCCCACTGAGGCGGGCCGGATTGATGGGCTCTGCCTGAACGGTCATAATGTAAGGCTGAACTGACTGGGGGTGGTTACGGGATGCAGTTGACTCTATTGAAGTGCAAGCTCCATCGGGCTTGCGTGACCCATGCCGAGGTGGAGTACGAGGGCTCGTGCGCCATCGATGTGGATCTGATGGAGGCGGCGGGTATACTGCCGTACGAACAGATCCAGATCTACAACGTCACCAACGGCGAGCGACTAACGACCTACGCGATCGAGGCCGAGCGAGGCTCTCGGGTCATCTCCGTGAACGGAGCGGCGGCGCATCTGGCAAAGCCTGGGGACCGCGTCATTATCTGCGCCTATGCCGGACTGGATGCCGCCGAGGCGCAAGCGTTCCGCCCGCGCCTCGTGTATCTGGACGAGCAGAACCGCATCGTCCGCACTGGCCACCAAATCCCCGCCCAGGCCGCCTGAATTCACCGGGTTGCCGCCGGGGCGCCGCTCCCGGCCTCCCAGGGACCGGCCTCATCCGGTATTTCGCATTCCCGCAGAGATGGCGTTAATCGTGCGCAGCAGCGGCGAGAGCCATCTGCCGCGCTCCTGCTCGCTCAGGCTCGTACTGCGGTAGCGGCGCAGGAGAACCAGCTGCAGATGATTCAGGGGGTCCAGATAGGGGCTGCGACGGACGATCGACAGCCTCAGGGTCGGATTCTCCTCCAGCAGGCCCTGAATTCCCGCAATGTCCATGATCTGGCGGCGCGTGCGCAGGAACTCCTCGCGCACGCGGTTGTAGATCTGCATCGTGGCGGGCTGGTCATGGCAGAGCTCGGCGTATGCCCGCGCCGCGTCCATGCTGGCCTTGGCCAGTGACATCTGGACATTGCCGAGCAGGCTGCGAAAGAACGGCCATTCCCCGTACATGCGTTGCATCTGGGCCAAGCGCTGGGGCTCGGCGTGGCGCCACTGCTCCAGGGCCGTTCCGACCCCGTACCAAGCGGGCAGGGTGTGGCGCGACTGAGCCCAGCCGAATACCCAAGCGATGGCGCGCACCGAGGCCTTGGAGCGGTCGTCCTGGCTGCGGTGCGAGGGCCGGGAGCCGATGTTCATCAGGCCGATCTCGTTGACCGGAGTGGCCTCGTAGAAATAATCGAGAAAGCCGTCGGTGCGGTCGGTGAGGTCTCGGAAATGGCGCTCGCCGATCGAGGAGAGCTCATCTAGGGTGCCGAGATAATCGCGCCGCTCCGGCTCGGGCTCGCGCACTATTCCCAGGCTCGCCTTGAGCAGGCCGGTAACCCCCATGGTCAGCTCGAACAGGGCGGTCTCGGGGTTGCTGTACTTGTAGGAGAGCACCTCGCCCTGCTCGGTGAACTTGATCTGTCCGAGCACGGTGCCCGGCGGCTGAGCCAGGATCGAGTCGTGGGTGGGGCCGCCGCCCCGGCCTACGGTGCCGCCTCGGCCGTGGAAAAGGCGGCAGGCTATGCCGCGTGCCTGGGTCAGCCGGATGATCGTCTTCTGGGCCTCGTAGAGGTTCCACGCCGACGCCAGGATGCCGCCGTCCTTGGCCGAATCCGAGTAGCCGAGCATCACCTCCTGCAGATTGCCCGAGGCGCTGAGCAGCGCGCGGTAGACGGGTTTGTCGAGCAGGCTCTCCATCACCCGGTCGATATGCTCCAGATCCTCGATGGTCTCGAACAAGGGCGAGACCCGCAGGTCGCAGCGCCAGCCCGAAGGGCTGTGCCCGGCGAGTCCCGTTAGGCTGCCCAGGAGCATGACCTCCATCACATGGCTGGCGGCATGGGTCATTGAGATCACATAGCAGCCGAACACCCGCGGGCTGATCTCCCGGCCGAGGCGCGCCATCACGTCGAAGACCTCCAGGGTCTGGCGACTGGCCTGGCTGAGCCTAGCCCGCTCGATGGCCGGGACACCTTCCTCGATGAGCCGGCATAGCCAGTCCAGGCGCTCGGATTCCCCGAGGGTCTCGTAGGCAGGGATGTCCACCAGTTGTGCGAAGATCTCGGCGACCGCCGTGGAATGCACCGCCGACTCCTGGCGCAGGTCCAGCTGGGCAAGGAAGAAGCCGAAGGTCTCGGCAAGGCGGATCAGGTCCTGGAGCCCGCTCTCGGCCACCCGGCGGTCGCCGTGGCTGATCAGCGAGTCACGGATCAGATAGAGGTCGGCGAGAAACGCCCGGTCCCGGGCATAGGCGATCTTCGCGGGCGCAGGCACATCGCCCTCGATGTGCGCGTTGACGCGCGCCAGATTCTCCTCCAGCCGGTGGCGCATGATGTAGAGCTTGAGCCGATATGGCTCCTCGGCAAAGCGGTTCGGTTGGCGCTCGCAGAGCCGGGCGCAGGTGTCGAGGTCTCGGCCAAGGCTCTCCTCGAATGCCGGGGAGGGCGGGGCGAACAGGCGCGAGTAGGTAAGGCTGCGTTCCAGGCGGTCCACCCGCTCCACATATTCCATGAGGATGGTCTGCTGGTGCATGCGCACGGCAAGATCGGTCACCTGCGGCGTGACCTTGGGATTGCCGTCGCGATCCCCGCCGATCCAGGAGCCGAACCGCAGCAGCGCCGGGACGCGGATGCAGTCGTAGTCCGGCGCGTCACAATAGCTGCGCGCGATGGCCTGCTCCAGACGGCGGTACATCAGGGGTACCGCATCGAACAGGCAGGAGTGGAAATAATAGAGGCCGTTGCGGATCTCGTCACGCACCTCCGGACGGTGCGGACGGACCTCGTTGGTCTTCCACAGGATCTGAAGCTCGGCCTGGACATCGTCGACCAGCCGCTGGCGCTCCTCGGCGCTGATCTCGCGTTGGTCGAGCTCCTTGTTGGCCAGGAAGATGCGGCGCAGCCGGTACATGACGGCCCGGCGCTTGGCCTCGGTCGGGTGGGCGGTGAACACGGGCCAGTAGACCAAGGACTGCAGCAGCTGCTGCAGCTCTTGGGGCCTGACGCCGCTGGCCCTGAGACCTCGCAGGCTGTGGTCGAAGGAGCCGGGCCAGAGCGGATCGCCAGTGCTCATCAGGCGGTGGCGCTGGCGGTGATGGAAGGACTCCTCGGCGATGTTGACCACCTGGAAATAGGTGGTGAAGGCCCGCACCACATGGGTGACCGTCTCCGGCGAAAGTGCGCCGATCAGGCTCAGCAGTCGGCGCCGCCGGGCTGGGTCCTCGTGCTCGCGCAGCGCGATGAAGCCCTTGCGCAACCGCTCGACCACTCGCAGGACGTCTGTCCCGGCCTGGCTGCGTATGACGTTGCCCAACAGGGAGCCGAGCAGCTTGACCCGGGAGCGAAGCTCCCGGTCCTTGACCAGGCACTGGGTAGTGAAGGAGTCGTATTTCACGCTCGGATGCTCGTAGATGGGGCGCCGCATCTCAGCGCAAGGGATTGGGAATGGGCTCGGCGATGGCCCGCTCGTAGAGCTCGGCATAGTGGCGGGCGCTGGCGGTCCAGCTGAAATCCTGGGCCATGCCGGTGACCGCCAGCTTATGCCACCAGGCTGGGGGCCGCGTGGCAAGCTCCAGGGCGCGGTCTACGGCGTACCAGAGGCCGTCGGGATCGGCATGTTCGAAGACGAACCCGGTGGCGGTGCCGCGCAACAGGTTCCGGGGGGTCGCATCCACCACGGTATCGGCCAGCCCGCCGGTGCGGTGCACGATGGGCACGGTGCCGTAGCGCAGGCTGTAGAGCTGGTTTAGCCCGCAAGGCTCGAAGCGGGAAGGCATCAGAAAGCAGTCGCTCCCGGCCTCGATGCGGTGAGACAACCGCTCATCATAGCCGACACACGCGGCGACGCGGCCCGGGTGGCTCCGCGCGGCGTCCAGCAACCCGCGCTCCAGCCCGGCGTGGCCGCTCCCGAGCATCACCAGCTGTAGCCGCTCGTAGACCATCAAGCGGGGCAGGATCTGCAGGATCAAATCGACCCCTTTCTGCTCCACCAGCCGGCCCACGTACCCGAGAATCAGGGCATCCGCCCGCTCGGGCAGCCCCAGATCGCGCTGGAGTGCTCCGCGGTTGCAGGCCTTGAGCTCGAAGCTGTCGGCGTCGTAATGCTGCTCCAGCGCCGAATCGGCCGCGGGGTCCCACGCTGTATAGTCAATGCCGTTGAGGATTCCCGCGAGACGCTGCCTGCGGTGCTGAAGCAGTCCCTCCAGCCCGTAGCCGAGGGCAGGCGAGCAGATCTCCAGGGCATAGGTGGGGCTTACCGTGGTCACCCAGTCGGAGAAAGAGATGCCGCCTTTGATGAACGAGACATGGTTGTGGAATTCCATGCCGTGCACGGACCAGAGCTGGCGGGGCAGCCCCAGCCCGTCGAAGGTGTAGCGGTCGTAGACCCCTTGGTAGGCGAGATTGTGGATCGTGAACAGGGTCGCGGGCCGCTCGGGCTCGAGGGCGAGCAACGCCGGGACCAGCCCGGTCTGCCAGTCGTTGATATGCACCAGGTCGGGCATCCAGCCCAGCCCCACGCGGTCTCGCGCCAGGGCCACGACGGCCTTGCTGAACAGGGTGAAGCGAAAGGGATTGTCCGGCCAATCGTGGCCGTCGTGGCCCACATAGGGGTTACCGACGCGATCGAACACCCCTGGCGCATGCAGCAGGTAGGCCGGCAGATGCTCGGGGCCCAGGGTCGCACCGAGGATGGTGCAGCGCGCACGGTACTCGCGGACCTCAAGATCCGCGACCTTCTCTACCTGGCGCGCGCGCTCGACCGCCTGTGGGTAGGCCGGTAGCACGAGGCGTACGTCGTGACCCAGCCCGCGCAGCGCCTGTGGTAGGCTCCCCGCCACGTCCGCCAGGCCGCCCGTCTTGATCAGGGGCTGGGCCTCGCTGGCTGCGAAAAGGACCTTACGTCCGGTCCTCGGTGCGGCCGGCAGGTGGGTCTCCTGCTGCATGGGAAGGCTCACGGGATAGGTGGCCGGATTGTTATACTTTATCCGATCTGCCGGGCTGGAATCGACCGCAGCGAGGCCCGCTGTCGCCCGCCGGCCCTGCCCAACCGTCCCTGCTACTGTCCGGCTCCCGCCCGGCGCGGGGTCCCAGGGAGTGCTGCTCATGCTGGAGCCATGCAGTCTGGTGATCTTTGGCTCGACCGGCAACCTGACGGTCACCAAGCTGTTGCCCGCCCTCTATCATTTGGAGGCCGCCGGGCGGATTCATCCTCAGACCAGGATATTGGGATTCGGCCGTCGGGACTGGTCCGACGAGGAGTGGGCTCGGCGGGTGCGGGCGGACGTCGAGGGTCGGGCGCGCGACGGCCTGGACGCCGGGATCGCCGACAGACTCCAGGAGCGGCTCGCGTTCCACCAGGGCAATCTGGACAGTCCGGAGGGATTCGCAAGTCTGGCGGCACGCTTGGCGGCGCCGCAGATGCCCATCAATCGCGTCTTCTACATGGCGATCGGCCCGGACCACTATGCGTCGGTCGCCAATCGGCTCGCCGAGGCTGGTCTTAATGGCCAGACCATAGGTTGGTCGCGCATCGTTGTGGAGAAGCCGTTCGGCTACGATCTGGAAAGCTCGCAGATCCTGGACCGGGCCCTGCACCGCCATTTCAGC
>Ga0307436_1000807_pt1 | contig 14589 bp, 7 predicted proteins | sample SalMarWE160440MG_FD_202513 | JGI IMG/M metagenome (GOLD analysis project Ga0307436, IMG submission 202513) | Salt marsh sediment microbial communities from the Plum Island Ecosystem LTER, Massachusetts, United States - WE1604-40 | ecosystem: Environmental > Aquatic > Marine > Intertidal zone >...
TCCGTTCGGTCGTGGATCAGATGCACAAGTCCCACGCGCTGCGCCCGGCAATGCCAACAGGTGGAGAGAATCGAACACTAGCCGAGGCTGTGAATACCGGGGCAAATGCCAGAGCGCTGGCACAAATGGCTACGAAGAAAGCAGGCGCGGGGCCGACATCGCTGGCGGAGTTAATTAGGCGGGCGCGGACTGCGTAAATACGCTTGGGATAGCCCAAAACATATTGCCGGACATCTCAAATGCCTTATTCCTACAAGCCCCTTGACCCGTTTGCGCTGGATACTCAGCCGGTGATCCCGAAGCCTGACTTTCGGCAGCCGATGTCGGAGTTTGGAAAAGGTGCCCGCGCGTTTGTGGACCAGACGCAAGCATTGGCTGGTGGCCTCGTCGGTCTTGGGGCGACGGCGATTGAACAAGTTGCGCCTGATATTGCTAAGCCGATGTTGGATTCGGCAGCCCAATGGGGCACGGACGTCTACCGCGGAAATATGGAAGAGGCGACTGCAGGACAGCAGGCGCCGAAGGTTGCGGACATTGAGCACATTAAATCGGCCGGTGATCTTGGCAACTGGGCAATGTATAATTTGCCCCAAGCTGTGGGCTCAATGGCAACGATGCTGGCTGGCGGTGGAATTGGGGGCGCGATTGCGAAGGCAGGAGTAAAGCAGGGGATTAAAGCCCTTGCTAAAGAAGGGCTAAGAAAGGCGGCAGCAAAAGAGGTTCAGACGGCGGCTGAAAAGACTGCTATTGGTACGGTAAACTCTGCTCTCAAAAAAGGCTTCTATACCGGCGCTGGACTTTCATCTTTCGGGATGGAAAGCGGTGGAGAGTTCGGGCAGCTGACTACGGGGCCTGAAGCGGTTAGTCCTGAAAAAGCCCTTGCGCCCTCCATTGGTGTTGGCGTGGCGAACGCGGTACTTGAGTTTATTCCCGAATACGCGGCCGCTAAGTATCTGGGGATTGGCGAGGCTGCTAAAACAGGAATAGCGAGTGCTATTAGAAACAGTCCAGAACTTTCTAAGAAAGCGGTTGCGCTAGCAAAGCAGGTCGGGAAAGCAGGTGCAACTGGTGCGGCCATTGAGGGAGTTACGGAAGGTGTTCAGCAACTGATGCAAATCGCTGGCGAGCGCTGGGCGAAAGACCAAGACATCTATGGAAGACTGAGCAAAGACGAGTGGTCTCAGATTCGAAATGCGACAGCGATGGGCGCTTTGGGTGGCCTCGCTGTTGGTGGTGCGCTGGGGCCGTTTCATGGAGTGGCAGCGCAGGAAGGAGAGCCACAACCAGGGGCTAATACACAACCAGGGGCTACGCCTCTACCAACTGAACAGGTAAATCCTAATGCGACAGCAGAACAGGCAGCGCCGCAAGCAGGCCAAGAAGCGCCAGCGACAGCAGCAACCCCTGAAGTTAACGTCGGACCAGTAACCGAGGACCAAACCAATGCCTTGCGGATGTCAGAAGGACAAGAAGCGGGTGCAGCAGAAGCTGCAACAGGTGCGGTACCTGCGACAACAGGCACGCCAACAGCGAGCGGCCCAGCAGGAAGCCCAGCAGAATCTGAAGCCCAAGTAGCACAGCGGATTGCGAATGAAGCTAATGCGATTCCGACTGCTGTTCTTGCACCTCACGAGACCTATGATAGCTTTGCGGCCGAAGCCCAACAGCTTGGGTATCATCCAGCAGATTTGGGTATAACGCCTGAGAACTTTAACCAACTACGGAATGAGGAACTTACGAATGAGCAAACCCCCATTGGGCAGCGGCGAGCGGTTCAACGAGCTGCGGAACAAGCTAGTCGGGAAGGTGGACAACCCAGCAGCAGTAGCAGCCTCAATCGGCCGGAAGAAGTACGGCAAGAAGAAAATGTCCCAGCTGTCGGCCAAGGGACGAAAGAAGAGCAAGTAGCCAGCTTTCGTACGGCAAAAGGAAGCTCGTATTCTGTTTACGGGAATGGAACTACTGAGCGTACCAAGGCGCCACATGAGGGATTAGAGCATCAAGGAGATGTTGGCAAAAAAGATCGGTCAGTCGAAACTTGGTATGTTACACCTCAAGTAGCTGCGGCATTAAATCCAACAGGATTAGAAGCTCATTGGCGCCTTGGTATTGCACCGTCCGGAGAAATGAGCTTGTTGGTAAAACGCAATGATGGGCAGTGGGGAATTACTCCATCGCAACGCGCGTTGCAAGCGCAAAAAGAACCAGCAGTTGGGCTACAACCAGTTGAGGTCTGGGATAAGAAAACAACGAACGGAGTCCCAACTTTTTCTAAGGTACACTTTGGTAATGAAATCACAGAGGTAACTCCCAATGCCAGCCAAATCCAAAGCACAGAACCGGCTAATGCAGCCATGCAGCAACCCGAAGGCCAGACGCTCAATGAGCCACTGCCCGCCGTTGAAGGTGGCCAGGGAGTTCAGTCAAGCAACGTCGAGCGTGAAGGGGCTGCCGGAACGCCTAGGGGATTCCAAGAAAAAATAACAAGCTATCGAGTTGGCCCAGAGGGATTGTTTAGCGGAACTCATATAGAAAACGGAAGTAAGGTAGAACTTCCTGCTTTCGGAGCTGATATTGCTTGGTTTAACGACAATTCGGTTAATGGGACAGCTGATGGAGCGCCCCTAGCAGATGCGGTTGACAGCGGACAAATTGAAGTTCCTGCTGATCTCCGTACATTGCTGGCTGGAAAAGAATATGCAGATGATACCTGGACTACAGACTTAATCGGGGCATATGCGTTAAAAAAGCAAGGAGTTTCAATCGCACATTTTAGGAATCCAAGAAATCCAACTCAGGTTGTTAGCGTAGATTTACGAAAAACTACGCTGAAGGAGTTGAGGGATAAGCTAGAAGCTGACTTGGAACCTGGAAATGTTGCAGAGCGGAAGTATAAGTGGGAGTCAACAAAGCAGGAACATGAGGGGGCTGCCGGAACGGGTCAAGCGGAAGTAGGCAGAGCGTGGCAGCCGGACGAAGCCCGACAAAAGCTAGATTCTTTTGTCAATAAGCCTGGGTGGGCTGCGAAGGCCGAAGCCGCAGGTGTGTTGAAGCTGAATGAGACTTCTCCTGAAGGCGCGCCTAGCGGGTCGTTTGACCCGAAGACAGGCGTGATGACGATTAATCTGGATCGCATTTCGCCGGAGGACAATCCACTCACGATCGGGGCGCATGAAGGAACACATGCAGGGGTTGAGGAGATCCTTGGTAAGTCGTTTGACGCTTTCGTAAAAGACATCGGGAAGCTGGCCCAGAAGGGGAGTGAGGCTGCGAGGTTGGCACAGTGGAATTCCCTCTTGGCCGCGGCGGATCAGACGGGAGATCACAAGCTGCGAAGCCAACTAACCTCGGGCGACTTGCGCGGGGAGATCTCGCGAGTCCAAGCAGAGATCGATAAGAATCCGGATTTGAAATGGCGGCAGCAGCAAGAGCAATTCGCGTACTTTGTACAAAACGCGGCACGAGATCCGAAGGCACGTGGGGTGCTGAGGCGGATTATTAACCGAGTTAAACTCTGGTGGTCGAAAACAGGGTTCGGGAAGGCGTTGAAAGCCAAGGGCGTTGGGTTTGAGCTGACGGATGAGATGGCGCTGGATTTGGCGAGACGGGCGATGGTGCAGGCAGGGCAGCAAACACACTCTGGTGCTCCGCTCGAGTCCTTTGCAGGGCGAAATGCTGAGACTGCTAACCACGAAGCTCTCATAAATGCGCAACAAACCACGTTTCGTGGGGATAAAACCGCAACTGACATCTGGCGCGAGACTGGATGGTTCCAGGGAAAGGACGGAAAGTGGCGATTTGAGCTAGATGATAGCCAGGCTAAGCTAGTTGGTGTGCCAAATAAGGGAGTTGTGGCTGGGCATATTGGAGATTTTCTTGACCACAGTAAGCTGCTTAAGGCATATCCAAACCTTAAAAACGTGCTGGTCACGATAAGCACCGGCCCACAGCATGAAGTGAGGGAAAGGGGCGGGTATAATCGCGCACGCAAGACAATTTCTATTGAAGCTAAGACACCTAAACGTGCTTTAAATATTTTATTGCACGAACTTCAACATGGAATTCAACATGCTGAGGGTTTTGCGGCAGGTGCGTCATTTAAGGGTATTCTTGCTAATGCCAAGTTTCAGCAAATACAAGCAGAGACACGGGTGCAAGGCTTGCAGCAGCGTATGATTGAAGGGATTAAAGGTGGGTGGCTCGACACAGAAGCGAAACAGGAATTACGGGCGCAGATTGCAGAGCTTAAAAAGGCCGCGGCAGAAGACCCAAGACTTGCTGCGGTAGAGGCATACCGTAATGTACCCGGGGAAGCCGAAGCATTTGATGTACAGGCTAGGCAGGATCTGACAGAAGAAGGACGGAAGAATATTCTTCCACAGGCGCTCGAGTCTCGCGTTCAGGTCCCAACCCGCACTGGCGACGAGGCGACTATCTATGAGAATCCATCGGTTTCTCAGATCAAAAGTCTGATTAATCGGGCCGGGCAGATCGCGGAACGCTCAGGGGATTATAATGAAGGTGTGCGGATGCTGAGAGATCCGCGCGATGGGACGGTTTATGCTTGGGATGCGAAGGCAGACTTGCTGCACAAGGATGTAGCGTCGGCGATGGGGATTGATACGAGTCGATATAACATTGTTCCGCTGAGTTCACAACTGGTTGACCCGGGCCAGGTTGAGGGGACGTTGCTGGGGCTCGAGTCTCGGCCTCAAGAGCCCTTTCCTCTGTTTTCGCGTGCCCAAGAATCCGCGCCTGCACTCGAGCGGACGACTAGCATTATTGGCCAGGCAAACGAGGCTGAGTCAGGAATCCCTTACGAGAGCCGATTTACTTTCACGCCTCCACCCTGGGCGTTTACCGACCCAACAGATGAGAACACTATTCTCGTAAACAAGCCTGGTTTTGTGAACAAGCTCGTCTACGACTATTTAGACTACTTTGAGACGATTAAGAAGAAGATTCCCGGCATCTACGAAAAGGAGATGCTGAAGCGCTCCATCGTTGGGGCCGAGAAGGAAAATGCGAAGCGGCGATATGTAGAAAAGGCAAGGGATCTCGCGTTGAAACCGATCGCCGGTCGCGTTCGCTCGGTTACGGAACTTGGTGACATGCTTGTCTCCCGTATGGAAATGGAGGACAACATGAACCATAAGCTAGCTGAGGGATGGTCGCATGTGTTTGTGGGGGAGCTGGCAAAGTCCCTGAAGAACATGACAAACGTCACGGATGAAGTAGCGCGAGAAGGGAAGCGGATTGGGGATGATCTGACGAAGAAGCGAAATCGGATTGTTAAGGGGTTGAATCCGGAAACGGGAGAGGCGCTTCGGGATGTTAATGGAAACGAGATTGAGCCAAGTAATGTCTCGGATGTCCAGAAGAAAACGATGATGTATCGTTTGATGGAAGAAGCCTCAGCGCGGCTGCAATCTCCGCAAATGAACGAGCTTATCCGCATCGCAGTTGCAAAGGATCTCGATACGTGGGCGCAGTATAAAGACCATGCGATCGGGGTGGCAAGGGGCGAAAGTCGTTGGGGCGCCAAAGATGGACGAGCGATTTACAACGAAGTAAAGGACGATCCGACGTTCCGCGCACTCGCGACGATTGTGGATGCAGTCACAGCATTGGAGAGGGATGTCCGAAATGAAGGTGGGTTGCTGATGGATCAGGAAAAAGAAGCGATGGCCGCATTTGCGCCACACTACGTTCCGACGAGAAGGGAAGACTACGATGTGCCTGGTTTGTTTGGTGGACGCCGGATCGGAGCAGGCGGCAAGGGCGTGTCAACTCGGGCAGGAACGCCTGAAGTAATGAATCCGGTCCATGTTTTGCAGAACACGCTTGCGAAATTAGATGCGGCATACGAGGCAGCAGAGCGGAATAAGATCAGCAACGCAACAGCGGACTTATTGTATAAGGATAAGCAACAAGAGAACCCGTCGCTGTGGGGGAAGTGGTTTACGATTATTGAAGATGAAAGCTACGTTCGCCGGGATAAGAACGGGTTTTTCAAAGAGGGTAAGACATCACAGGCCGAGCCAGATGATATCGTGTTTATTCGGAATGGGAAGAGATTGATGATCCGGCCGAATAAGCAAAACCTACGGGCGCGGTACTATACAGCCGCAGTTAATAACTTGGATTCTGGCCCGACGGGTCCATTGACGAAGCTACTGCAACTGAACAACTCTATTGTTCGGTTCGTCAACGTGGCTGGATCACCTGCATTTATGCTAGCGAACGCAATTAAAGATCCGGCAACAGCGATGTTCAACTTGCAAAAGGAGGATACACAGGGATTAGCGTCGAAGATGTTCAAGAACTACCCACGCACGTTTAGGGCATTGAAGAAGACGTTTTTTGAGAACCTAAGAGACGCTGATCCATCGACTCTACAAGGGCAGGATTTGGAAGACTACGAGTTGGTCAAGCGATGGGAGAAAGCAGGTGGGCGGATGTCGTTTACCCAATCGCTACGGCCGATGGATACAAGTTGGGACTCGCTAGAAGCACAGATCAAGCGGAGGCAAACTCCTGGGGTTGGGCCGGCCATTCAAATGGGCAAGGCCGTGTTGGATAAAATCGAAAGCATGAATGAGATGGTAGAGAATATGGTTCGGCTTTCGACGTTTGATATGAGTACTCGGCCAAGGGAGAATGGTGGATTGGGACTGACAGACGCACAAGGAGCGCGACTGGCACAGGAAGTTACGACCAATTTCCTCAAGCGTGGGTTTAAATCCTCGGCAATGTCGAATTGGTATCTGTTCTTCCAAGCGTCGATGAACGGGAACCTGCGAGTTGTCTCGAATGTGCTGTCTTCGAAGCGGTTGCAGAAAGTTGTAGCTGGGACGATTGCAACTGCGCTCCTTTGGGACTTGGCCGCAGCGGCTCTGCAAGAAGACGATGACTGGGATAAGGGGATTAGGCCAGATCAAAAGGAGCGTAACTTGTATGCGCCATTTACAATAAACGGAGTTCGGCCCTCGGTTCCCCTGCCCTGGGTTTACAACATCGTGTGGCGATTTGGGCAGATGCTTGGTGAGACTTTACGGGGCAAGCGAGACGTGGCTTCTCTGCTGGTTGATACAATGGGCATGACGTGGAACTCTATCAACCCACTTGGCAACCGGGCTACGATTGCGCAAAACATCGCACCGACTGCATTGCTTCCTTTTGTACAGGTGTGGGAGAATAAGAACTTTGCGGGCAATCCACTGGGACCGGAAGGATATCCTGGAGCAGGAAAGAAGCCTAACGCATATCTGTCTTGGAATAATACACCCGAGGGTTATAAGTGGATTGCTAAGACGATCAACGATATTACGGGCGGAACTCCAGCGGAAAGCGGGGTGCTGGACTTGCGGCCGACAACGTATCAGATGCTGGTTAATACGTTGACGGGAAGTTTGGGTACGTTTTTTAAGCAAGTTGGAACAACGGCTGGAACATTAGCCCAAGGTGAGTTGCCGGAATGGAAGAATGCTCCTGTTCTTCGTCAGCTTGGAACGACGCCCAGTTCATCTGTGGAGACCGGGTTATATCACGAAAACCTCTCGCGCGTGTACGGCGCACATCAAAGTGAGAAGGCATACGCAGCTGGGCCTGAACGGGACTTGATTGCGTTGCAAGAGTTAAGGCAGAAACGGGGCGGCGAGCTTCGAATGTATAAGTACGCGCGGGATGTGGAGCGCCAGCTTGCATCACTGCGCAAGCAGATGAAAACCGCGGAGATTCGCGGGGATGAGCGAGCAGTTGACGTATTTAAAAAGCGGATGGAGCAGACTCGACAAAAGTTTAATGTCGCCTATGCGCGGCGGGTTGGGAATTAGATTTCTGGTGGGTGAGAGTTTGGGGCCGGTAAACCCGGCCCATTTTTATGATCAGTTGGTTTCGTGCCGAAGCCGTTTCTCTTCCATCGTATTGCTCCTTGGGTTGGCCCCAATCGTATTACGCATTGCTCGTTACCTCTGCTAAGCTCTTCACGTCCTCTTCTAGGAGCCAGTACCGGGTACTGCCACTGGAGCTTACGTACTCGATCTTGTACTGAATCCGGCCGCGATCCATCTGGCGAGATACCCAACCTGTGGTAATGTGAGGCCCAAGCTTGGCACGGAAGAACTTTCGTGCGGCTGGTAGGGTTATGTAGCCGTCGATACTCACATTTCCTCCTCATTCGGCTCGTCTTTTACGAAAATGCCGTTGACTGTTTTGCCAGTGCGGGCTGCGATTTGGTGCCAGGCCGTGCGTAGTCCGCTTTCGACAAAGTAAGTCTGTGGGTCGTAAGGCCCATAGCGTTTATCGTAGACAGCACCGAAGTTAATCAGCACAACGAGCAAGTCTCCGACACCATCCATAATTCGATCTGCGTCATCCCGCGCAACGCCCGCCGCGATCTCGCCCAGCTCCTCAGTCAGCTTGACTAGCTGTGGTTTCAGGTCTGTTGTATCGTGAAGCCCACGCTCGTGGCCCCATCCTAAGACGTTTTTGATCAGGGTGTTCATCTCGTTGCTGGTCATTTAAAGAACTTCTCCCAAATTAAGAAACAGGTGCCAATGACGACCCAGGCTGTTGCGAGGCCAACTATGATGTCGGCAAGGAGTTCGAGAGTTGCAAAAGGATCAGGACCCATATTTGGTTAGGCGGTCTACTTCGGCTTGGGCATAGAACAGGATCTTCTTTGCGTCGCGGAGGGGCGCGGAGTGGGAGGCAAGACCGTAGCGGTAGCAGGCACGAAAGATCTCGGCGATCTGCCCATTCATGTTGCGATAGGAGATTAGGTGCTGAAGCTCGGTCGCACCTGCGGGAAGTTCGTAGTACGCCGCAGTGGAGCCGTCGGATATGCTAGCAGGATTGCAGTCCATTAAACTCTTACCTGCCTCCACGAACTGTCGCACGCGATCCATTTCATCTGGGCGAACATTGATTAGTACTTCGCTTTTGAGCTCTTCCATCATCTCATCTGCGAACTGCGTTTCCGAATCCCAATCACGTTCGGGTTCGGACTGTACTGACTCGTCCACCTCGACTAACGTAAACCCGACTACGTTGGCTTGACAAACTGGACAGATAAGTTTGTCTTGAGTAGTCAACGCGACTCTGGTGTGGTCTCCACACCAATTACACTTGCCTTCTTGCTCTATCATAGCTCTTCCTCTGTCATTACGCGATACTTGGGGAAACCGGACTTGTGCACCTCCTCGTCCTCGTAAGGAACAAGCGCGCCCGAGGCCAGCATGGATTTGATCACGAGCCCAACTTCGGCGGGGCGGTGGCGTTTGCGGAGCCAGGTCTCAAGTGACCGATGGGATACGATCTTGCCCTCACGCCCGTGCGTGATTCCCTCAACGGAGGTATGGAACCCAGCTGAGCTAACAATGTTTTTGAATGCCAGTGGCATTCTACTTTCGGCTTCGCTTAGTAGTTCTCGTGCCCGGTGGACATGCTCTAGCTTTATGATCTTCGACGATGACTCAGCGACGGACATGAGCAACGCCAGCTTAGAAAGATGCAACGATCGCCGAGTGTTGTAGTGGGCATAGCGGGAGTGCTTGAGCTTGGTAGCTTCTGCTACAGTCTTGTGAAACCTGTTGAGGCTTTCTCGCGCTGCGTTCTCTATTTGGAATGGGCCGTTGAGTTCCATAATGGCTTGGAAGTCAGAGACTATGCAGTTCCATAACTTCTCGTGTTTGGCGATTTGGGATTTAAGAACCTCGGCCGACGGGTCATCGAACAGATCGGTGACGTAAGGCTTGGGCTCGAATAGGATGATGGTGCGGGAGAAGAAGCCCATTGAGTAAGCCTCTTCTGGAAAAGTCGTGCCCAGGAAGGAGGGCTGCGTCCCAAACAGCGCGGCAACGTGGGGGCGCTCGATAAATATTGACTCGCCCTTGCCGCTTCGAGTTTGTTCTTCGAAGTTCTTGCCGCAGTTCCATAAGTCACACATAATCGCAGCAAGGGCGGTGTTGTATTCGGGAAAGAGGACGCCGAGTTCCGGCGTGATAATAGAGAGGGAGTGGAAGACATCCGTTTGGATTGACCCGTTAACTCCTGTGCGGAGCGTAAGTTTTGCTTTTTCTGTGTTGAGCGCATCGACTAGTCCTTTGGCAGACAGGGATTTAGGTCCTATGCAGATTCCTAAGTCAGTGTTCTTGCCGAAGCGAGTGGATGCTTCGATGAGGGCCTCACGGGCAGGCTCGATAGCGATGTCTTTGCCGACACCTGGATCGCCGAGAAGGAGGAGGAAGAAGTTGGGGTAAAGCGGCGGGAAGTTGAATCTGGTACGAAGCCAGACTCGGCGTGTGAGAGCACAAGAGATGGCGCCGATGCCGCCCCATATGCGAAGGAAGGCTGAGGCGGGGAGTTCGTCAGTGAACTCCATCCAGGCATTGAGAATGTTTGGTAGAACCCGAGGCACACTGAGGATCTCCTCCTAGTTGGGCGACGCAAACCGTTTAGTTTACATCGAAATATATTGGATGTCAATCAGGCTGAGAAGCAGAACTGGCGGTGTAGATCATAGACGCATCTTTAGAAAGTTCGTCGGGTTGCCTTGGCGTGTGCGCGCGCATGGCCAGCCGCGGAGGCCGTCCGGGTTATCCATAGGATTTTTCTTATCGAAGAACCCGAGGTTCCAACCTGACATCGCTTCAGCCGGGACGTACCAATCACGCTCCACCCCAGTTGGGCTAGTAATTGTGAGGTGTTGTTCCATGGTTTCCACAACTTGTTTAATAACTTGGTCCTCATCTGCCTCTTGAAAGGTGAATACGAGTTCGTCATGCTTTTGAAGGCGTAGTTTGATTGGAAGGTTCTCATACATTACCTTTTTTAGCAGAGCGAGCAACGCCCGGTTTGTGTAGTCGGCTGCGATAGATTGAGGTTCAAACGCGATAGCTTCTCTGATCGTTGCGTCGTCATTAGGCCGGCCAAAGAAGCGACGAGTGCGGCCGAGCATTGTTGTGATCTCGCCTTTGGTTTGTACTTGCTCGACGACCCAGCGGTGCCACTCACGAAGCTCAGGGAAGTTTTCAAAGAAAACTTCTTGGTAGTGCTCTACGAGAGCCAGCTCTATGTGTGACATTTTACTCATGGTTTCTGGCCGACCTCCGTATGAGGTTCCGTGGCCAAGAGTTTTCGACACGTAACGTCGAGTTTTCCCTCGGTAGAAATCGTCAGTATCACAGAGTTTGCGGGCAGCTCGGACGATGTCTTTTGGAAAAGGGCCGTATTTTTTGAGATGGTCGAGAGTGAACTCGAGTGGCCACCCAAGTTCGGGCCACACAAGCGATGCAGCAAGTGAGTGAAGATCTCCACACTCAGTAGCATTAAGATAATTAGTGGCTCCAAACAAACGATAGCAAATAGCAGCCACATTGCGAGATTCAATTTGCTCATAGTCTAGAGCTCCAAGTTTCAATCCAGGCTCGGCACACAGAATCACACGAAGTCGTGGGCTCACGTTCTGGCCATTTGAGCCAAAGCCTTGCGCGTTCTCCTTGCTAGCTAACCTTCCCGTCTCCGTAACGGCACCGAAGGAGGATTTGAAATATCCCCGTTCAAGCCGGCAACGTAAGAATCCCAAAGACTTTGCATAGTCGGCAATATCCAAACAGCAAGATATGAACGGCAGTGCCAAACAGGCGGCGTCTCGGGTGTCGAAGTCGTGGTCACGTTGCTGGATCTTTTCGAGGGACTCACGGTCGGTGGAGGGTGTCCATTCGCCTTTGGAGTCACGGGTTCGGATTTCAGTAATTCCACGGGTTTTGCTCCACGGAGGGGGGAAATCAGGGTCGGCATAAGAGTTTGATGGGTCGCCAAAGAAATCGTAGAACAAGGCTAGTTTTTGCTTATTGCTGTTTCCGTTGAACGCACCGCTAGTTTTGTCCCCCGGGGTGTATGGGGGACCGAAGGCTTTGAGGGCTTTGTGGTAGGCGGCTGTGGCAGTGGGATCGAGGGCTTTGTACTGCCGCCGGGTTGCGATGGGCAAGGCAAGCCAGTCGGACCAAGAGCGGGGCAGGGTTGCGGCGTCGAGTCCGGTCGCTTCGGCGTAGCGCCAAGAAGCCAGGTTAAGATAATAGCTGTAATAACCAATGGCAACACAAAGCTTGTGAAGGTAGGTTTGGACACGCAAGAGTTCCTCTTCATGCTGACGAATTAGTTCGTCACGTTTGAGCTGATCGACGAAGATACCATTAAGGGACATCTCGAGGAGGGCGGCTTGGAGTTCCATCTCGGATGCGTAGGTTTCGAGCTTGGCGGGCGTCATAACTGACATGATACCGGAATGGATCTCGGGTAGAACGAGGTTGTCCATGCCGGAATAGAAGGCGAGCTGGCCGAGGGTATCGGCGGGAAGGGGCTTGGAAGTGTCGATGATTCTCATTAGTCGTCAAAGAGGTCGTAGTGCTCTGGACAGACATACGGATGGAATGATCTTGTATAAATAATTGAGATAATATATTGCCAAACTGTTAATTCTTTTGTGCTTGTGCAAGTAGGTATATAGCACTTAACTCTAATCATTGTCTTTTCCCTCTTCGTTCGGCTGTTGTGCAGTTAATACTGCGCATATCCTCCGCATGTCCGCCACAGATCGATGTGTGGCTTTATCCAGTCCCTTTCCCATTCGGCTAGCTCAACGAGATGTGCCTCAATAGCATCGGCAACCAGTGCGCATGTACCAGCAGAGATTTCATCTCCATCGTTATATCCTGAGAACTCCGCTGTGTCAACACCCCATTCGTTCAGGTGGTCTACAAGCCACGTCCATCCTGTCCAACCGTAGCATCCCATAGTAACTTCACCATCCTTATCACGTGGCGCGTTATCTGATGGGTTCAGTGGTTTTAGGTCCATTCCCATTTTTATGCCCTCACAGTGTAGCCTAACAAAAGTTTCCAGTGGATTTTGGAAAGTTGTACGCTTCGCCTTTACGCATCCTCCTTTCCTACATCCCGCCGAATTTGTTTCCAGCTTCGTTCATCTAGGAAAACCGACCCCAGAAAGCCTAGGTTTTTGTCTAGTTCGGGTTGCCAGCAATGGGCCAAGGTCATCGTATCATGCACTACGTTTTTCACTGCGATCCCCATTTCCTTCACCAGCCAGTAGCAATCATATTGAATACAATTTTGGCCGATCTTTGGTACGTCCGATTCTAGTACATGCTTCACGAACTTCCAGGCTTCGGCTTCGGTTGCCACATCGGGCCACCATTGCCGGTAGCTGCGCGTGTTGCCTAAGCGGTGCTCGATAACGAATGGGATATGCAAAGCATGCTCGGAGTCGGCGGCGAATCCTATCTCGGAAATTTGGGTCTTTCGCACCGTCTCGATGTCAAAGGCCAAGAGCTTTGCGTGTTGGCCGTGGGCACCCCACCAGTTCCAAAGGTCGGCGATTGTTGGCTCGGTCCAGATCTCGCGACGTCGTGTACGTATCTCTGGAAATTCCATCTCCCGTCGGGCTTTGAGGAAGTCCAAAACCGAAATCGTGCGAAGGGACCAGTTGCGAAGCACGGCTGCAGGATGATAGATGGGAAGGACTTTGCCATAGGAGGACTGGATAACTGATCCACGCAACTTGCCGATGGAAGTTGGGAGTCCAAGTGCCCAAAGTGCAGTAGCGCCGAGGGCGACGATAAGGTTGGGCTTGAGAATGGATAGCTCTTTTTGCAAATCATATACGTGCTGCGCGTATTGTTTCTGGACGTAGGTGTTAGCCGACCCACTGCGGCGCTTGGGGAGGGAGGTATCGACGGGTTCGAGATCTTTGAGTCGTGCATAGAAGTAGTCGACTCGGTTCTTGCCTTCGGGATCAGGGGGCCGACAGTTGAATACGTTTAGCCTTGGGTAAGGGAAGGACTCCCACAGGCGGAGCATTCGGGTAGAAGACACGAACTGGTAGGGGAGGGATTCGACTGGAAAGCCGGCATGGCCTAGCATTCGATAGAGTTCTTGCCCACTGGGGCCGACGAATGCGGACTTGAGGGCGGCCTCCTGCTGTCCCCATGCCTCGCCAAGAAGAACTAAATCAGTCACGAAGTAGCTCCTCTAAGGCCTGCCAGCGAAGATCGTTGACTTGAGACAGCAGTCGTTGCTCACGAATCGTATTCCAAGAAAAGTATGCCGGGCCTTCAGGCATATCGGACATAAGACGTTGAAGCCTAGCCCCAAAGTCTTCAACCGAGGTGTAGGTTAGGCAGGATTCGGTTTGCCACTCGGGCCAATCCGGGGCGAGTACCGCCGATCCTGCCGAGCTTCCTTCGATCCAAGCGATGTTGGATTTACAACGATTGAACGCGTTGTCTCGTAAGGGTACGATGTGAACTGCTGCGTGTAGCTGACGAATCGACTGAAAGTACGGAAAGATATCGGTACCTCGAACAAACGTCGCACCCATCTCGTCGGCCAGTTGCCACGGCGGGGAGCCCATGAATACGAACTGCCAGCTCGAGAAGACGCGAGAAGCTTTGATGATGGCTGGAGCGAACGCTAAGAGATCTGCTTGGTGGCATGCACTTCCGCGCCAGAAGACGGTTTTTGATGGCGGCTCCGCGGGTTGGTTTACAGGCAGTAAATAATCGTTGTA
>Ga0307436_1000808_pt1 | contig 14559 bp, 14 predicted proteins | sample SalMarWE160440MG_FD_202513 | JGI IMG/M metagenome (GOLD analysis project Ga0307436, IMG submission 202513) | Salt marsh sediment microbial communities from the Plum Island Ecosystem LTER, Massachusetts, United States - WE1604-40 | ecosystem: Environmental > Aquatic > Marine > Intertidal zone >...
CGCCCCCTCGGTCGGTGAGCTCTTCTATGCGGGCAGTGGGAATCCGGATCTACAGCCCGAGGAGAGTCGCGGGTGGGAACTGGGGTACACGCACCGGACGGCCGGTTGGCACCTCGGTCTGACCGGCTTCCACACTCGGCTCACCAACCTGATCGACTTCGACTTCGCGCACTTCACCAACGTCAACGTGGGGCGCGCGACGACGCGAGGCGTGGAATTCGCAACGGGCATCCGCCAGGGGCTGCTGCGCGTGGATCTGAACGCCACATGGACCGAGGCGCGGGACGACATCACCGGTGATGCCCTGCTACGCCGCCCGAAGTGGAAAGGCAACGTGATCGTGACCGTAACCCCTGAAGACTGGACGCTGAACCTGACCGTGCAGCTCGTAGGGGATCGGCCCGATGTCGATCCGGTCAGTTTCGTGCGCACGGTCAACCCGAGCTACACGCGAGCCGACTTCGCGGTGCGGTGGAATCATTGGGCGCGGGTCGCCCCTTACATGCGAGTCGAGAATCTCGCCGCTGCCTCCTATGCCGAGGCACTGGGCTTTCCGGCGCCCGGGCGCACCTTCATCGCGGGAATCCGCTTGCACGACTGATGCAGCGCGCGACCTCAACCGCAGGCAACCGGCGCTGGTTGGGCGGCGCGCTGGCGCTCTGTATCGTGTTGCAGGGCTGCGGCTCGGGAAAGCGAGAGACGAAGACGGCCGGCGTGCCGAAGCCACCGCAGCGCATCATCGTGCTGGCGCCGAGCCTGACGGAGACCGCCTTTGCGCTCGGACTGGGAGATCGGATCGTCGGTGTCAGCGACTACAGCCAGTGGCCGGCGGAGGTGAAGGAGAAGCCGCATCTCGGCGGCTTGCTGGATCCTCATCTCGAACAGATCGCCACGCTCCACCCCGACCTGGCGATCTTGCTGCCGAGCCAAGATGAGCTGGGGCAGCAGCTGCAGGGCATGGGGATCGAGACGCTGACCCTGCGCGACGAGACGATACAGGACGTTGTGGATGGAATTCACGCCATGGCGGTGCGCTGCCAGGTGCCGGTGGCGGGGGCCAGGCAGGAGCTCCGGCTGCGTCACGCGTTGGCGCCCAATCCTCTGCCCGCCGCACCGAAAGTGTTGCTGGTCGTCGGACGCCAGTCCGGTTCTTTGCGCGACCTGACCGCGGCTGGACCGGACACCTTTCTGGCCGAGCTGCTGTCTCGGCTCGGAGCGCGCAACGCGGCCGCCGACAGCCCCACCCGCTATCCGCGCCTCGGGCTCGACGCCGTCGTCGCGGCGGCGCCGGAGGTGATCATCGAGCTCCAGGGTCATCACCTCTGGGAGATCAACGAGCGGGATCTCGTGCGCGATTGGCGACCGCTGCACACGATCCCGGCGGTGCGCAACGGTTGCGTCAAGGTGGTGGCGGGTGACTGGGCCCTGCTTCCCGGTCCACGATTGCCCGAGCTATATACCGCGATGCGTCGGGCCATCGCCGAGTGCATCGGACCCGGATGAGCGCTGAAGCGTTGCTGCAGGCCGACGCAGTCTCATGGGTGGCGGGTGGAAAGACGATTCTCCAGCCGCTGGACCTCGAGGTACGGGCCAGGGAGTGCCTCGCGATCATTGGGCCCAACGGCGCCGGCAAGACGACGCTCTTGCGCCTGCTCACCGGGCTGCTGGAACCGGCGCACGGCGAGGTGCGCTGGGACGGGCGCCCGCTGCGCGAGCTCAGACGGGTCGACGTCGCCCGTCGCATGGCCTACGTACCGCAGGTACGGCCGGCGCGGGTGCCGCTGACCGTGCTCGAGATCGTCCTGCTCGGTCGGTTTCCCTTCCAGTCGCGCTGGCGCCTGGCGCCGGCCGCCTCTGATCTGGAGGCGGCTCATGCGGCGCTCGAACGGGTGGGACTCGAAGCGCTGAGCGAGCGGGTGATGGACTCGCTATCCGGCGGCGAACGGCAGGGCGTCTACATCGCCGCCGCCCTGGCGCAAGAGGCCGCAGTGCTGGTGCTCGACGAGCCCACCACGCACCTCGATCCGCGGCATCAAGTGGAGATCGCCGGGCTCCTGGCCGCGCTGCGTGCCGCCGGCGAACTCACCATCGTCTTCACCTCCCACGATCTCGATCTCACCTCGGCCGTAGCCGACCGCGTACTGGCGCTGCGCGAGGGCGAGTCGATCGCTCTGGATGATCCACGGGTGGTCCTCCAACCCGAGACGCTGCACGACATCTTCGGCGCTTCGTTCGAGATCCTCGAGCGCGCCGGGCGCCGTCGCGTGCTGCTGGAGATGGAGCCGTGAGGCGACGGCGCGCCGGTTGGCTGGGGCTTCTCGTGGTGGTCTGGATCATCGCCCTGGCGGCGGGCCTGTTCGTCGGTGCGCAGCACCTGGCACCGGCCGACCTCTTCGCCGGCTCCTCGACCGCGCGGCTGATCTTCTTCGACCTGCGCTTGCCGCGGGCCTTGCTGGCGCTGCTGGCCGGCGGCGCCCTGGCCGTGTCGGGACTCAGCTTCCAGACGCTATTTCGCAACCCGCTCGCCGAGCCCTACACGCTCGGTGTCGCGGGCGGCGCCGCGTTGGGTGCCGTGCTGGCGTTGCAGTTCAGCCACGGCGGCTCCGTTCTCGGGTTCTCCTTCACCGCGGCGGCGAGCTTCGCCGGGGCGGGCTGTGCCACGGCGCTGATCATCGCGCTGGCGCGGCGCGGCCTGAGCAGCGGATCGCTTCTTCTGGCCGGCGTCGCGTTGGCCCTCTCCTGCTCGGCGCTCATCCTGTTCGTCCAGTACATGGCGGACTTCTCGCGCAGCTTTCGCATGGTGCGGTGGATGATGGGTGGACTCGCCGTCGTCGGCTACCGGGAAGTCCTCTGGGCGATGCCCTGGGTGCTCGGTGGCTCCGCCGGCCTCTGGCTGCTGCGCGGCGAGCTCAACCAGATGCTGACCGGTGAGGAGCTGGCCGCCAGCCGAGGCGTGCAAGTGGACCGCCTGCGCATGCTGGCGCTGGGCCTCGCGTCGTCGATGGTAGGGGCGCTGGTTGCCGTGACCGGCCCCATCGGCTTCGTCGGTCTCATCGTGCCGCACCTCATGCGACGCCTGGTCGGCCAGGACCATCTCGTGCTGGTGCCGGCGTGTCTGCTCGGCGGTGGCGCCTTCCTCACGTTTGCGGACGTCATCGCGCGCCGGGTCATGGCCCCGGCGGAGCTGCCGGTGGGAATCCTGACGGCGCTGCTCGGCGGCCCGTTCTTCCTGTGGCTCCTGGCGCGTCGGTCGTGACGGAATCGCTTCACGGCGGCAACCAGAGCACGGCACCGGGCCACGGGCGACCCGCTGCCCGCTACCCGCTGCCCGAGGGAAGTTCGGTTGGACTTCAGGCGCAAGTCTGCGTTTCGTCTCTGGCAACCGAGAATGGTGGGTCGGGGAACCGGAAGCCGGTAGCCGGCGGCCGGTGGCCCGTCGCGGGCAGCGGGCCCTCTGGTTAGAATCACGCCATGCTCCTCTACCGCCTCGGCCCCGAGGGTCTCTACGCCGCCTGCGAAAGTGACGACGAGGAGCTTCGATTCATCTACTCGGATCCATTCGCGGTCATGCCCGGCGCCTGGGAGTTCGGGCGGCCGGCCGGGGACGCGACGAAAGGCGTTCTGGCGCCCGTGCTGCCGGGCAAGATCATCGGGATCGGAAGGAACTACCAGGCGCACGCCGCGGAGCTGGGCAACGAGGTTCCGGATGAACCGCTGATCTTCCTCAAGGCGCCGTCGAGCGTCATCGGGCCGTTGCGTCCGATCATCCTGCCGCCGGAGAGCGAACGGGTGGAGTATGAGGGGGAGATCGCCATCGTGTTGCGCCATCGGCTGACGCGGGCCACCGAGGACGAGGCCGCGGCGGCGGTTCTCGGCGTGACCGCGGCGGCCGACGTGACGGCCAGAGACTTGCAGCGCCGCGACGCCACCTTCGCGCGGGCGAAGTCCTTCGATACGTTCTGTCCGCTCGGGCCGGCGATTCTCATCCAACCGGAGCTCGACGGGCTGGAAGTGACGACCCGGATCAATGGCGAGGAGCGTCAGCGGGCGTCAACGAGCCAGATGATCTGGGGAATTGTCGACCTACTGGTCTACGTCTCGAGGATGATGACCCTCGAACCCGGCGATGTCGTGCTGACCGGGACGCCCGAGGGGGTCGGGCCGCTGGTGGATGGCGACCAGCTCGAGGTCGAGGTCGGCGGCGTCGGCACGCTGCGCAATCCGGTGGAGTCACGGAGCGAGACATGAGGCGACGGGTCTGGGTCGCGGCGCTCTTTGGCCTGGCGGCGATGTTCGTCCTGTATTACTGGCGGCACTTCTACTTCTGGCATGCGGTCGTCGTCGGGCTCGGCGTCGCGTTCCTGAGCTGGTCCGTGGCGCGCTCGGTCGAGCGGCTTCGGGCACTCTATCGGCCGCCGGAGTGATCTGATTCGTGAGGAGAATCCGTGGACGCGTCCGCTCGCAACCAACGCCAGGGAAAGATCAGGAGCGCAGCGAGGAGCACCAGGTGCACGCCGCCGCCCAGTGCATGACCGGACAGCAACAGCACGAGCCAGAGCGAGATCAGGCCGAACGCGAGGGCGGCCCGCCACATGCCGGATTGCATCGCGAGCAGCCTAACAGAAGGGACGACCGCACCGAGGTCGAAGAGCTCGCCGCGGTGAGCATGGACGTCAACGGCACCTTGATTCACACGCCACGGATGGCGGAGATCTATTCGGAGATCCTGACGCGGCACGGCCTGGCCGTCGACCCGGATCGACTGCGGGAAGGATTCAAGGAGGTGTGGAACGAATTCGAGTGCCATCGTCAGCTCGGCCACGAGCGCTATGGCCGCGGCCCGGACGATGCGCGGCAGTGGTGGTTCGGACTTCTCACCCGCCTGTGCGAGCGCCTCGAGCTGGGGGAGCCGACGCCGTTCGCGGCGGCCGAGCTGTTCGATCGCTTTGCGCACGCCGACGCCTGGGAGATCTATCCCGAAGTCGCTGAGGCCCTTGGCGCCCTTCGATCGCGCGGGTTGCGACTCGCCATCGTGAGCAACTGGGATCACCGGCTGCCGATTCTCCTGGATCGCCTCGGTCTGGCCGGCTATTTCGAGGTCGTCGTCTACTCGCAGCGGGCAGGTGCGGAGAAGCCGGAAGCGGTGATCTTCGAACGCGCCCTGGTCGAGCTCCGGTTGCCGGCCGGCGCCGTGCTGCATGTCGGCGACCGCGTGCGCGAAGACGTCGAGGGTGCCCTGGCAGTGGGCATGCGAGCCCTGCATCTGGACCGCGGCGGAGACGGCGATGTCGTGCGATTGACGGACATCGTGGAGCACTTGGATGGGTAGGAGGTCGCCAGTCGCCGGTCACCGGTCTCGAGGCTGCCGGCCGCCGGCCTCCGGCTCCCGGTCCTTCGCCCCTGGCGCCCTGCACTTCGGACTCATGGTCTTCGTCTTGGCGGCCCTCCTGGGCGCCTGCGGTTCTCGACGGCAAGGACAGCCGTCGGACCGCCTGGACACCGTCGAGGTCAAGCCGGCGCCCGAGGCCTCGCTCGAAGTGAAGGACGACGTCAAGGCGCCGGAACGTGGTACGACCGGATTGACCGGCGTCGTGCCGGCGGACTTCCCATCCGACGTTCCTCTCTATTCCCCCGCTTCGATCACCGACTTCGGACAGACCGCCGGCGGGCGTCGCCAGCTCACCTTCACCACGCCGGCCGGGCCGGACAAGGTGCGCGCCTGGTTGACGAGCAAGCTGCCGGCGCGGGGCTGGAGCGAAGTGCCGGGCGCGAGCGGAGACACGCTGCGCTATGAGAAGGGGCAGCGCACGGTGAGTATCACAGTCCGACGCGATCCCGTCGGCGCCGTGTATCGGATCGAATACTAGGAGCCAGGAGCCGCGAGCCGGGAGCCCGGGGCCGGCCACCAGTCACCAGTCACTAGGAAGAAGCGAGAAGCGAGAAGCGAGACGGAACCCGAGCCCCGCCCCAATTACCTATTTGCCACCCAGGGGGGGCGGCGAGGTAGTTGGAACGGGGGTCAGCTTCCATCTTGCCTTCTGGGGTGGGCGGCGGAACCGGTAGCCGGTAGCGAGCCCCATCCCTTGCTGGGTATGGCGACGCTGTGAGAGAGTAATTGCCGTAGAGGGCGATGGAGTCCGCCTTGCGCGCCTGGCAGCAGGCTGATGACTCCTATTACTCGACGACGTTGAGGATAGGAGCTGGTGGTGAGACGGACAGGATCGCGCCCACCCATCGGGTCACACCCATCACTTTCGACACGATCGCTATCGGTTGGTCGGCGCGTCGCCCATAGGGTCGTCGCGCTTCCACTTCTCGGAATCCTTCACTCGCCTCCCGGGGATACCGATGGCTGACTCTGAGAACTCCGTGCGATCGGAGCGGCAATCCACTTCCTCGGTGGCCGAGAGCGGTGGCCTTCCAGCCTCGCTGCGGCGGTTGGAGGTGAAGCTTCGTGCCGTCGGTTACGGGCTCGGAGCGGCTGCGGACGCACTGCATGAACTCGACGACCGGTTGGCGGAGGGTCGACTCCAACTCGCCGTTGCGGGGCAGTTCAAACGCGGCAAGAGCACGTTGCTGAACGCCTTGCTCGGCGAGGAGATCCTGCCGGTCGGGGTGGTGCCGCTCACTGCGGTCCCGACCTTCGTGCGCTTTGGCGAGTCGCGTGCCGTGCGGGTCGTCTACACCGATGAGCGGACCGACGACACGTGGACCGTCGGCACGCCCGAGGAGACCCAGGCCCTCCTCCGCCGCTATGTAGGTGAGCAGGAGAACCCCAGAAATCGACTGGGCGTCGATCACGTCATCGTTTCTCACCCGGCGCCGATTCTCCACAGCGGGGTGGCGTTGATCGACATGCCGGGCGTCGGGTCGACCTATCGGCACAACACGGAGACCGCCGTCGAGGCGCTCGCCGAATGTGATGCGGCGCTCTTCCTGGTTTCGGCCGATCCCCCGATTACCGAGGCCGAGCTGGACTTTCTGCGCCAGGTGCGACAGCGGGCGCCGCGTATCTTCTATCTGTTCAACAAGACCGACTACCTGAACGCGGACGAGCTGACCGTGGCCGTCCAATTCTTCCGCCAGACGCTGGAGGAGTCCGAGGCGGACGGCGAGGCGCCGATCTTTCCCCTTTCGGCGCGCCGCGGTCTGGCCGCTCGGCTGGCCTACGACTCCGCAGCCTGGCGCGAGAGTGGTTTGGCCGAGATCGAATCTCACCTGATCGGATTTCTCGAGCAGGAGAAGACGGCAACGCTGCAAGCCGCGGTGGCGCGGCGCGCTCGGGACCTGGTGGAAGACGCCCTGCTCAAGCTCCGCCTGACGTCGCGGTCGCTCGAGTTACCGGAAGCCGAGCTGACGAAGCGAATGACCCTGCTGGACGAGAAGCTGGTGCAGGCGCGTCGCGACGAGGCCATGGCGCATGACCTGTTGGCGGCCGACGAGCGGCGGCTGGCGGTGGCGCTCGAAGAGCAGGCTCAGGCCCTGCGCCGGCAGGGTCACCACGAGCTCTCGCGCCGGCTGTCGCGAATGCTCGCCCAGGGCGAGGACAACGCCACGATCTCGGCCCGCGTGGCGGAGACCATCCCCCGCTTCTTCGAACAGCGGCTACAGAGCGTGAGGCAGTCCTTCGAAGAAGAGCTCCGTTCGGTGCTCGGGCGGCATGAGGAGAGGGCGGAAGCCCTGATCGAAGCGGTCTATCGCACCGCCGCCGAGCTGTTCGAGGTGCCCTATCGGCCGCCGCGCCACGAGTTGAGCCTGGAAGTCCGGCACGCGCCTTACTGGGTGACCGAGAAGTGGATCTCGACGCTGCATGTCCTGCCGCCGGGTTTCTTCGAGCGCCTGTTGCCGGGTGGCTGGCGTACCCGGCGACGGCAGAGGCGCCTCAGCGCGGACGTCGAGGCGCTCGTCTCCCGCAACGTTGAGAACCTGCGCTGGGCGACGCTGCAAAACCTCAAACTGACCTTCGCTCGCTTCCGGACACGGGTGGACGAGCGGCTGGAGCTGGCCGTCTCCCTGACCGAAGGAGCCGTCCAGGCGACCGCTGAGCAGAGGCGACGCGCGGCGCTGGAGACCGCCGGCGAGCTCGATCGAATCCAGGCCGCGATTCGGCGGCTCGAGGAGTTGGCGTCGGAGCTTACGGGGAGCGAGGCGATGTGATGTGGTTCCTGTGCCCGCGATGCCACAGCGACTTCCCTGAGGATCTCGAGATCTGTCCGTGCTGTGGCGCCGACATCCAGGCTACGTGGGGCGCGATGAGTCGGCTCGACAAGCTCGTCTGGGCACTGGGCCACCGCGACGCCGGCACACGCCTGCGTGCCGCCCGCTTGCTGGGGCAGCTCGGGGATCCACGGGCAGTGCCGTACCTGGCAGCGGTCACGAGATCGGGGCGGGACCCGTATGTCGCCCGGGCTGCCGTCGAGGCGTTGGCAGTGATCGGCGACGAGGCGGCGCGCGCCGTGTTGCGGGGTTTGCGTGGACATCCGGCGACGATGGTGCGCGAGGCGGTGGCTAGGGCTCTGGAGAGCGGACAGATGGAAGGCGTGCCATGAACGTCTTCCGCCCCCTCGCCTCCGACGGGCGCGAGCCCTGGATCTTCCGCGCCGAATCGCCCGAGGGCCTGCTGGTGGGTGTACATCCGGAGGCGATGGCGCACGCCCTGAAAGCCGAGGAGGAGCTTCTCTATCTCCTCTATGCACCCATCTGGGACGCCCAGCCACCGGGGCTCGGGGGTAAGCCGCAAGCGGCCTCGCACGCCATCGCCGTGACGAGGTCGCGATTCGTCGTCTCTCGTGATGAGGAGCATCGCGGAGCGGCGCCACGAGTCTGGAGCATCCCCTTCGACGATCTGCTGGAAGTGGAGATCGGACGGACGTTCGTCACCGGATGGCTGACCTTGCGCTTCGCCCGGGAGGGAGCCATGGAAGCACTGCCCATCGTCTTCCACTGCACGGCGGGCGGGCATCACGTTGCGGCCGCCATGCGGGCCTATCGACGGGCCACATGCGCTCGGGGCGATTGGGACGACGACGAGAGTCTCTCCGCCGACTGGGATGAGGTCTGGGCCGATCGCGTCTATGGTCTCAAAGAGCTGGCCGCCGGAGTGCTGCTCTCCGGTGAGGCGGCTTCCGAGGTCCTCGAGACGCAGGACTCGACCGCTGGCGACGCTCCGAATCCCGGCCTGCTGCTGCTCACTGGCTGCGGCCTCCTCCACTTGCGGCGCGTCGACGAGGGGATCGGCGGCTGGATGGATTTCGGGGTCGCCGCACGTCTCCTGCCGCTCGAGGGCCTCTCCCGGGCGGAGCTCCTCGAACCGAAGGATGAGGCACGTACGGGGACCGTTCTCAGCCTGGTCTTGGCGCGTCATGGCGTCGAGCACGAGCTCCGCATCGGTTTGCCGCGGCAAGTCGGGGCAACGGCGACTCACCTCCGGCGCGAGCCGTCGGAACCGGGGCCGCAGGAGCGACGATGACGGTGCGATTCGTCGGGCGCGAGCGCGAGCAGGCGCGGATCTTGCGGACGCTCGAGCGGGGACGGAACCTGGCCGTGTCGGGCAAGTTCGGCAGCGGTCGAACCACGCTGCTGCGCTACACGTCGAAGACCTGCGTCGATCGATTCCGTTTCGTCTTCGTGGACTTCTCGCAGCCTCCGCGGGCGACATGGGAGGCGCTCGCGCACTGGGCCAGCGGGGCGCGGCACCACAGCAAAGGCAAGGGAAAGCGAGTTCGGATCGGATATCGCACGCTGCGCGCCCAGGCTCTGCGCGGAGCGCCGGACGGTCCGCCGGCGGTCGTGGTCCTGGACAATGTCGAACGGGTGACGGCGGCGCGGCTCGACGTGGTGAAGCGGATCAGGACGGCGGCGTGCTATCAACTCATCGCCGTGCTCGAGGGACACCTTCCGGACTACGAGCGTCAGGCCTTGCTGCGCTGGTTGGCACCGCTCGATTTCCTCCGGTTGGGCCCGCTGCCGGATTCGGAGGTTCGGAAGCTGGTGAGCGAGGTGGCGCGGGATCTGGAACTCGCTTGGAGCAACGACAAGGTCGCCGCCGTCGCCAGTGGCACCGGAGGACATCCGCTGGCGCTGCGCCTGGCGTTGGAGCGCGCCGCGGAGGAGGCGCGCGCGTGAGCCCTCTCAATGCCTCCCAGCGGCGAGCGATTCTCTCTTCGCTGGGTTACCTCGACCAGCTCCTGACCGAGAGCCTTCGCATCGTGCGGGAAGCGGGAGGCGAGTCGCCGTTCGCGGACTACATCGCCGACGCCGTTCCGGTGCAGGTCAAAGTGCTGGACGACTCGATCCGCCAGTTTCGCGGCGAAGTCGTGCGCGTTCTCGGCGACCTGGACATCGATCGTCCGCGACCGCGGACCGGTGCACTGTGGGCGGCGCGCACCCAACTGGTCTGTGCCGAGATCGCACTCGACGACCTGCGCGCTAGTCGGCTGCGAGGCTACGGCTCGTTGGCGCAGGAGGACGCCGAGGCGCTCGACAACTCGGTGGCCGAGTTGCGACGGCTCCTCGGCCACATGCGCGAGCTGCTGGAATGGAATCCAGGTGGTCACCTCGATGCGCGTCTCCAAGGGCTCGAGGCTGGCAGCGCGCTCACGGACCGGGCACGACGCCTCGATGAGGTCATCACCTCGCATGGGCTGGTCGAACTGCGGCCCGCCCTGGCGCAACTGGTGAGCCGCCTCGAAGCGCCGGCGTTGGAGATCGGGGTCTTCGGGCGGGTCAGTTCCGGCAAGTCTTCGCTGCTGAACTTCCTGCTCGACCGGGAGGCCTTGCCCGTAGGGGTGACGCCGGTGACTGCCGTGCCGGTTCGCGTCGTCTATGGCGAGACGGCGGAGTTGACGGTCGGTTTCATCGGTGGCAAAGAGCGACACGAACCGCCGGAGAACATCTCTGTCTACGCAGCGGAGGAGGAGAATCCCGGAAACACTAAGGGCGTGAGCCGTCTCGAGCTGGCTCTGCCGGCGGCGCGTCTGCGGCGCGGCGTGACCTGGGTGGATACGCCGGGTCTCGGCTCTCTCGCGGTAGGCGGGGCGGAGGAGACCCGCGCCTACCTGCCGCAGTGCGATATCGGCCTGGTCCTGGTCGACGCCGGGTCGACGTTGACGCCGTCTGATCTGACCCTGCTCCAGGCCCTTCTCGCCGCCGGGGCTCAGACCGAGGTGCTGCTCAGCAAGTCGGACGTCGTGAACCGCGCGGATCGCGATCGCGTGGTGGAGTACACGCGCCGACGCCTTCGCGAGGAGCTGGGAAGCGACGTCCCGGTCTATGCGGTGAGCGTTCTCGGGCCCGAATCCGACCTCACTCGTGCCTGGTTCGAGGAGCGGCTCGATGGGTTGCTGGAGCGCGCCCATGACGAGGCGATGGCATCGATCGCCGCGAAGGCCGAGTCGCTGAGCCGAGCGGTGTCACGCCGGCTCCTGGAGCGTCTCGACCCAATCCCCGATACTCGCGTCGCGGCAAGCAGAGCCAACGAGGATCAACGATTCGCGATTCAGGCTCCAATGCGGCAACTCGAGGAAGCACGGCGACAGCTGCGCGATGGCACGCGTCAGGTGTCGGCGGAACCACAAGCCGTGCTGAAGAGCGCAGCGGACGAGCTGGCGCGACGCTGGAGGGATGAGGACTTCAGCCCCGGCCTGGCCAGGCAGGTCGTCCTGACGCACCTCGAATGGAGAGCTCGAGAGGGAGGCCAGAAGCTGCTGAAGGATCTCGAGTCACTGCGCCATTCGTTGCAGGCGTTCCTGGACAAGATCGGCGGGACCGAGCCCGGGACTGACACGACGGCGTTGCCGCGACCATCGACGATTCCGCTATTCGATCCCGAGTCCTCGGGAATCGAGCTTCGCCTCGACAAGCCGTTCTTGCTGGCGCACAGTCGCCCCTTGTTGCGACGCTGGGCTCTCGGACGGCTGACTCGGCTCGTCGGGCACGAGGTGGAGCGTGCGCTGAACCAGTACCGGCGCCGTCTGGAGGAGTGGAGCGACACGATGGTGACGCAGCTCAGACGCGGATTCGAAGCGGAGTGCGCGGCCCGAGGTCTGTTGAAAGGCATGCCTGCCACAAAGCCCGCGCTCGATGCCGAAGATCGCGCCGCGATTGAAGAAGCACTCGTAGCGCTGGGCGATCCGCTGACGATTTGAACGGCGCAGGCAGGTTTGAGCAACTCAGCCGAATCAGCCGTCATGCGCCGACCCGGCCGTGGCATCGCCGGCGGCCGCCCTGTGCATGGCCAGGAAGCCGAGTAGTGCAAGGCCCTCGAAGGCGACGACGAAGATGCCGACCCAGACCAGCGAACGGTCGTAGAGCCAGCCGATGCACGTGCTGCCGGCGAACCAGCCGGCGCCGTAGATGAGGTTGAAGATCCCGTAGGCCGTGGCTCGGCGGCCGATGTCACTGAGGTCGGCCACAGCGGCCCGCATGATCGTCTCGTGCAGGGCCATGACGCAGCCCCACAGCACGGCGCCCACACCGATCATCCACAGCTTCGATTGCAGCCCGGCGAACGGCACGGCGACGGTGAACAGGGGTACGGCCACCAGGACTTTCAGGCCGAAGCGGTCGTAGGCCTTCCCCGCGGCCAGCGCGACCACGGCGTCCACCCCCATCGCGAGGGCATAGAGAATGGCGACGCCGCTGGCGGACACCACGGATTCGTGGACCCAATGGAACGAGAGGATGGGGAACGCCGCGAAGCCGGTCACACTCAAGAAGGTGAAGCCGGCGTACAACCGAAACAGGCGAGAGGAGGTGGTCGGAGCGGCCTCGACTTCGGAGGCAGTGTGGGCCTCGCGCGTCTCTTCGAGCTCTTCGGGGTGCGGTGTTCGAACTCGTGCGACGATCAGCGTGATCATCGCCAGGACGGCCGGAATCAACAACAGCGCGAACCCGGTACGGTACCCACTGCCGCGAAAGAAGACCACAGCGAGCAGCAGCGGACCGATCACCGCCCCGGTCTGGTCCATGAACTCGTGCAGCGCGAATCCCCAACCGCGGCCGATCTGGTGCGTAGCATGGGACAGGATCGTGTCGCGGGAGGGCGATCGGACGGCCTTTCCGACCCGTTCGAGAATCAGCAGCACGGCAGCGACACGCCAGTCGTAGGCCAGGGCCAGGAGCGGAACGGAGATCAGCAGTCCGTAGCCGATGAACGTCGCGGTCCAGTAGGCGCGAAACCGGTCGGCTACCATGCCGAACACCAGGCGCAAGCCGTAGCCGAGCAACTCTCCCAGGCCGGCGACGAAGCCGACCGCGGCGGCGCTCGCACCCAGGGTGAGAAAGAAGGGACCGGTGACGCTGCGCGCGCTCTCGTAGGTGAGGTCTCCGAAAGCGCTGACCAGCCCGAGGAGCAGGATCAGGCTCATCGCGGTCCGATATCCGCTCGCATCCGTCGAGCGCGAGTCGGATCTGTTCCAGGCCGCCATCGTTACTCCCGCGGAGTGGCCGTCACGCGTTTCGGGTTGAGGAGCCGATCGACGGCGCGATCCGCCAAGTTCGTCATTCCGGTGATTCTATTGGGCTTCGGACGGGCCATGCGGCCCACGCGTGATTCCTGATCCAAAGCGAAAGGAGATCCGATGATCATCCAGATCATTCGTTACAAGTCGGCTCTTTCCGACGACGAGGTGGACGAGCACTTCAAAGAGCGTTCAGATCGCTATCGAGAGGTTCCGGGCCTGATACAGAAGTACTACGTCAAGTTCACCGAGACAGGCGAGTATGGAGGGATCTACGTATGGGATTCCAGCGAATCGCTGGATGCATGGAGAGCCGGCAATCTCGCTGGAACTCTGGCCGAGACCTACCAGATCGAGGGTGAACCGGAGCGAGAGTTGGCCGAGGTCATGCTGCTTCTGCACGAGCGATGATCGAGCCCTCCCGGGCGATCCTCCGGAGGGCGTGCGCAGGTATCATCACTGAGACTCTGTGTCACGATGGATGCCGTTCCCGAGCACTGCCGAGGCGTTGATCGCCGATCAGGAGGCGCTTGCGCTGGAAACGCCGCAGCCTTGGCGGCCTCCGGCCGATTTCGGCGAAATCACCTTCGCTGCCTGTTTCATCTGCTTCGAGCGCGGGCAGAGCGGACCCGGCTGGGTTGGGGAGCGAGCCTGGGCCACCGGCGCGATCGGGAAAGCCGGTGACTTCCGTACCACGGTTGTTCGGGGCGCGGCACCTTCGATCTACGAGGCGGGCCTGTTGGCGCTGCGCGAGGCGGCGCTGCTGGCGGAGGCCGTCGAAGCGCTTCCCGGTGCGGCGGACGTCCTGCTCGTCAACGCCACCGGACGCGATCACCCTCGCCGGGCCGGCCTGGCGCTGCACCTCGGGGCTGCTCTCGAAGTGCCCAGCGTCGGGGTCACGAACCGTACTCTGGTCGCCTCCGGCGAATGGCCCGATGAGGATCGGTTCGCCCGTACACCGGTCGAGCTCGAAGGCGAGCTCGTCGGCTACTGGCTCCGCACGCACGCAGGTACCAACCCGCTGGCCGTACATGCCGGGTGGCGCACCGACCCGGAGACCGCGGCGGCCGTGATGAGCGCGGCCGTGAGCCGATACCGC
>Ga0307436_1000809_pt1 | contig 14556 bp, 15 predicted proteins | sample SalMarWE160440MG_FD_202513 | JGI IMG/M metagenome (GOLD analysis project Ga0307436, IMG submission 202513) | Salt marsh sediment microbial communities from the Plum Island Ecosystem LTER, Massachusetts, United States - WE1604-40 | ecosystem: Environmental > Aquatic > Marine > Intertidal zone >...
TAGGTGTGGGAGAGGTGATCGGCACCGGGCAGGAGTGGCCCGTACCATTTGCGGTTGGCCGCCATGCCGCCCACCGAGATGCCGCCGAAGCCGACGCCGTGGTAGCCGCGCTCGCGCCCGATCATGCGGGTGCGGCTGGCCTCGCCACGCGCGCGGTGATAGGCAAGCGCGATCTTGAGGGCGCTGTCGGCGGCCTCCGAGCCGGAATTGCAGAAAAAGGCGTAATTGAGGTTGCCCGGCGCCAGCATGGTGAGGCGTGAGGCGAGTTCGAACACTTTTGGATGGCCGAACTGGAAATTGGGGGCGAAGTCGAGCTCGGCCGCCTGTGCCTGGATGGCCTCGACGATGCGCGAGCGGCAATGCCCGGCATTGGAGCACCACAGGCCGGCCGTGGCATCGAGCACGGCGCGCCCTGCCATGTCGTAAAAGTGCATGTCCTTGGCCCGGGCAATGAGCCGCGGGCGCGCCTTGAACGACTTGTTCGGCGTGAACGGCATCCAGAAGTTTTCGAGATTGTTGGGCGTCGGCTGCCAGTCGCCGCCTGAGAGCTTTTCGGGCTTGTTCATGAGATCGGTCTCCTTGGATGATGATGCCACATTAGCAGAGCCGGGAAGGCTCGAAAACGCACCAGTTGGTCCCAACAGATATGGCCAGTTGATTGCCTGCGAGGCCCTCGCCATAGTGCGCCGCCAGGAAGCAAGCACAGGATCCTGTCCCATGATGCTGAAACGCGCAGTGGCCGTTGCCGCGCTGATGGTTTGCTGGTCCGTCGCGGCCATGGCCGGCAACGTCGCCGATGCGGCTGGTCAGGCCGAGAAGCTGGCCGATCAGGGCAATTCGATCGATGCCCTCGTCACCATGGATGAGGCGGTGGGACGGCTGTGGGACAAGCTGCCGCTGACGGTTCTGGAGAGCGATTTCGTCACCGGAAAGCCGGGCGGCTACGGCGATTACGAGGTGCGCCCCGATGCGCGCTTCAAACCGGGCGAGAAGATGCTGGTCTATGCCGAGCTGGCCGGCTTCGACTACGGCCGCACCGGCGACCTCTTCACCATCGATATCGGCGCCGATATCGAATTGCGCGACAACGAGGGCAAGAAGGTGGTCGCTCAGACGGACTATGCCACCTTCCGCTATCGCAGCCATGTGCCCAACCGCGAGTTCTTCGCCTTCTTCACCTACAGTTTTTCCGGCCTGAAGCCCGGCGCCTATACCGTGGTCACCACCTTGCGCGACCACAACTCGAAAAAGACCGGCTCGTTCGAGCTGCCGTTCACCATCGAGTAGACAATCGCTCGACATCGCCCGAATTTTTGTCGCACACCCCTTGACGAGCGAAGGGTGCGGGACTATCTCCTCGCGCAACTGTTGGCACTCACTTGATAAGAGTGCTAGCAGGCCGGAAGGAGGGTTCCAGTCCCTCGGGGGCTGGCCCGACCAAGGGTTCAACATTCACTCAAGTCAAAATGCAGTCTTAGCGAGGAGAAAGCGTATGAAATTCCGTCCTCTGCACGATCGCGTCGTGGTACGGCGCGTCGAGGAAGACACCAAGACCGCCGGCGGCATCATCATCCCCGATACCGCCCAGGAAAAGCCCATGCAGGGCGAGATCATCGCGGTGGGTCCGGGTGCGCGCGACGAAGCCGGCAAGCTTCAGCCGCTCGACGTCAAGGTCGGGGATCTGGTGCTGTTCGGCAAGTGGTCGGGCACCGAGGTCAAGATCGACGGCAAGGAGCTCCTGATCATGAAGGAGTCCGACATCATGGGCGTGCTGGAAGGCAAGCAGGTGAAGAAGGCGGCCTAAAGGCCGGCTTCGATCAGCCATCCAACCTGTCAAGAACCCAGTCAATTCGTAGTAACTCAAAGGAGCCTGAACATGGCTGCTAAGGAAGTCAAATTCGGCGGGGATGCCCGCGATCGCATGCTGCGTGGCGTGGATATTCTCGCCAACGCGGTGAAGGTAACGCTCGGCCCCAAGGGCCGCAATGTTGTGCTCGACAAGTCGTTCGGGGCGCCGCGCACCACCAAGGACGGCGTCACCGTCGCCAAGGAGATCGAGCTTGAGGACAAGTTCGAGAACATGGGCGCCCAGATGGTGCGCGAAGTGGCCTCCAAGACCAACGACATCGCCGGTGACGGCACCACCACCGCCACGGTGCTCGCCCAGTCGATCGTGCGCGAGGGCGCCAAGTCGGTGGCTGCCGGCATGAACCCGATGGACATCCGGCGCGGCATCGAGCTGGCGGTGCAGTCTGCCGTCGCCGACCTCAACAAGCGCTCCAAGAAGATCAAGTCGAGCGCCGAGGTCGCCCAGGTCGGCACCATCTCGGCCAATGGCGAGAAGGACATCGGCCAGATGATTGCCGATGCCATGCAGAAGGTCGGCAACGAGGGCGTGATCACCGTCGAGGAGGCCAAGAGCCTCGATACCGAGCTCGAGGTGGTCGAGGGCATGCAGTTCGACCGCGGCTACCTGTCGCCCTACTTCATCACCAATGCCGACAAGATGTTGGCCGATCTCGAGGACCCCTACATCCTCCTGTTCGAGAAGAAGCTCTCCAACCTGCAATCCATGCTGCCGATCCTCGAAGCTGTGGTGCAGGCTTCGCGTCCGCTCCTCATCATCGCCGAGGACGTGGAAGGCGAGGCGCTGGCCACTCTCGTGGTCAACAAGCTGCGTGGCGGCCTCAAGGTCGCGGCCGTCAAGGCGCCAGGCTTCGGCGACCGCCGCAAGGCCATGCTCGAGGACATCGCCATCCTTACCGGCGGCCAGATGATCTCCGAAGACCTCGGCATCAAGCTGGAGAACGTGACCCTCGACATGCTCGGCCGCGCCAAGCGGGTGCGCATCGAAAAGGAGAACACCACGATCATCGACGGCCAGGGCAAGAAGGCCGATATCCAGGGCCGCTGCACCCAGATCCGCCAGCAGGTCGAGGACACCACCTCAGATTACGACCGCGAGAAGCTGCAGGAGCGGCTGGCCAAGCTCGCCGGCGGCGTCGCGGTGATCAAGGTCGGCGGTGCCACCGAGGTCGAGGTGAAGGAGAAGAAGGACCGCGTCGACGATGCCCTCAACGCCACCCGCGCGGCGGTCGAGGAAGGCATCGTTGCCGGCGGCGGCGTTGCTCTCCTGCGCGCCAAGAAGGTGGTCCAGGCGCTCAAGTCGGACAACGCCGACATCCAGGCCGGCATCAACATCGTCTCCAAGGCGCTCGAGACCCCGATCCGCCAGATCGTCGAGAACGCCGGCGTCGAGGGCTCCATCGTGGTCGGCAAGGTGCTCGAGAAGTCGGGCAACTTCGGATTCGATGCCCAGTCCGAGAACTACTGCGATCTCGTCGATGCCGGCATCATCGACCCGACCAAGGTGGTGCGCGTGGCGCTGCAGGACGCCGCTTCGGTGGCCTCCATCCTCATCACCACCGAGGCCATGGTGGCGGAGAAGCCGAAGAAGGAAACCCCTGCTCCGCCGATGCCGGGCGGCGGCATGGGCGGCATGGACTTTTAAGTCCAGCGCTTTCAAACTGACAGTGAAGAGCCGCCCTGGTTATCCGGGGCGGCTTTTTGTTGCCTGGCAAGTCAATGTCGATTGGCGAACCGGCCCTGCTCCCCAACCGGGAGGGCTGCTGTCACGGCAGGCCCTCCCTGCAACCGGGAGCTTGGAAGCAGACAGTCCTGGGCCGGCGCCTTGTCGGGGGCTATCCCAAGGGAACCGGATGCATCCGCTGCTCCATGGAGCCCGATTGCAGCTCCATCTCCCGTGCCTCCGTGGGTGTGCCAGGGTGGCACAGGCGATAAAAGCAGACGACGCGTTGCAATTGCAATGCCAGAAAAAACACGCAAAACGTGCAGAATTACAACACCTGCTCGAGACGGTCTCGCAGGCGCTTCACCCGCGGGCTGGCGGCGAGGCCAGCGCGCGCGGCAAGCACTGCTTCGGACTTGAGGATCACCCCGTCATCGAGGATTTTCAGGCGGTTGGCCTTAAGGGTCGAACCGGTGGTGGTAATGTCGACGATCACTTCCGCCGTGCCGGCAGCGGGTGCACCTTCGGTGGCGCCAAAACTCTCGACGATGCGGTAGCCAGTGACGCCGCGCTGGGCGAAGAAGGCCCTTGTCAGCCGTGTGAACTTGGTTGCGACCCGCAAGCGGCGGCCGTGGCGGGCGTACCAGGCCTCTGACACATCGTCGAGATCGGCCATGGTGGCCACATCGAGCCACGCCATGGGCACCGCCACCACCACATCGGCCGGACCGAAGCCGAGGCGCAACACGACCGGCGCCCGTTCGTCGGCATCGGGCATCGTCTCGCGCAACAGGTCCTCGCCGGTGATGCCGAGATCGGCCGAACCGTCGGCCAGCGCCTGGGCGATCTCGGCCGCGGACAGGAAGGCGACCTCGATGTCGTCTGCGCCTTCGATCACGCCGCGATAGCCGCGCTCGGCGCCAGCGCGGGCAATGGCAAGGCCGGCACGCTGAAACAGCGCCTCGGCCTGCTGCATCAGCCGCCCCTTGGAGGGAATGGCGATGGTGAGATAACCGGTCATTGGCGCGCCTCTCTGAGCGCCGCCTCGAGCCGCTCGGTATGGATGGCGCAGCCGACGGCGGGGATGGGTTGAGCTGCACCGATATCCGACAGCATGTTGTCGTAGTGCCCGCCACCGGCCACCGGAATGGTGGAGCCGTCAGCGGCCGCGACCTCGATCTGGAAGACGAAGCCGGTATAGTATTCGAGGCTGCGCCCGAACACTGACGAAAAGTCGAGATCTTCGCTGGCGACTCGCGACTGTTCCAGCAAGCGCTGGCGGCGATCGAAACGCTCGACCGCCTGAACCAAGGCGCCCCCGACCTCGCCGGCGAGTGCGGCCAGATCGCCGGCCGCTTTGTCGGGCGTGCCGCGGATGGCGAGATAGGCATCGATCGCGCGGGCTTCCGTTTCGGCCAATGGGGTTTCGCGCCGGTCGGCGGCCTTTTCGGCGAGGCGCCCGGCGATGTCGGCGATGGAGCGCCCGGCTACCGGCTCGAGGCCCCGCACTTCCAGCTCACGGACAACGAACGCACCCGTGTCCTCCACCTCTTCAGCGATCAGCCGGTCGATGAGGGGTGAAAGCGAGGTGCGCGAGCGGGCGCGGGCACCGGTCAGCTCATCGAGCAGGGCGCGGAAGGCGCGCGGGCGCCAGAACTGGTGCGCCAGCCGCCGGCGCCAGCGCCCGGGCATCGGCAGGGACGCAAGCAGGGCATGGAAGAGCCCGAGATCGCCGGTCGTGACGCGAAACGTTTTCAGGCCGGCGGCGCGTACGGCTTCGAGCGTGAGAAGCAGCACCTCGGCATCGGCGGCCTCGGCATCGCCCGCGCCGATGAGCTCGACGCCGACCTGGTCGAACTCGGCCGGATGCAGTTGATCGCCGCCGCCCGGCTGGAAGCGAAAGGCTTTCCCGGCATAGCAATAACGGGTTTCGGCGCCCGGATCGGCGGCGTGGCTCAGATGATAGCGGCAGGCGGGAACGGTGAGATCGGGTCTGAGGCACAGTTCGCGGCCCGCGGGATCGGTGAAGACGAAGGTGCGCGAGCGGATGTCCTCGCCCGAGCGGTCGAGAAAGATGTCGGCGGGCTGCAAAATGTCGGGCTCGATATGCTCGAAGCCCGCCGCCATGAAGCCGGGCAGGATGCGCTGGTTGAGGGCCTCAATGGCCGCCCGCTCAGGCGAAGACTTGCCGGCCATGAGGTTCAGCTTTCCGCCAGCGCCTTGCGCACGGCCTCGACCAGATCGGCCTCCTTGACGGAGAACTGGGCGGCGCGGGCTTCGCGCCATTCCTCGTGCGTCTCGATGGTTTTCGCCATGCGGGCGCCGAGCGCCAGATCCTTGATCTGCACCTCGCCACGCGCGCGCTCGTCCGCCCCCTGGATGATGGCGAGCGGGCATCCGCGCCGGTCGGCATACTTGAGCTGGTTGCCGAAATTCTTCGGATTGCCCTGGAAAAGCTCGGCGCGGATTCCGGCATCGCGCAACTGCTGCACCATCTTCTGGTAGCACCCGAGGCTCTCGGCATCGCGATCCATGATGCACACGACGACCGGCGCCGGCACCGTGTCGGCACCCAGCTTGCCGAGGTTCTTCAAAGCAGTAGCGAGTCGCGACACACCAATGGAAAACCCGGTTGCCGGCACCTTCTGTCCGGTAAACCGCTCCACCAGCCCGTCATACCGCCCACCACCGGCGACTGAGCCGAACTGCACCGTTTGGCCCTTTTCGTTGGTGACGGGGAAGAGAAGTTCACACTCGTAGACGGGTCCTGTGTAATATTCGAGGCCACGGACGACGGAGAACTCAGTCTTGATTCTGTCAACGTCATACCCTGCCGACTCGACCAAGAGTCGAATCTGATCCAACTCCGCGACACCCTCAAGCAGTTTCGGGCTGTTCAGAAGCATACTCAGCGTTTCGGGGTCGGTAGTGAATTCTTGTGGGATTTGATAGGCAATCCCACCCTTCATCTCGGCGAGTTCGGGGTTATCTCGCCGCTGCAGTGCAGCGCTTGGATTGTGAGCAACCTCGGCGGTCACAAATGCGAGCAACCTTCTTGAAGACTGCTCATCCAGCCCCGCCCCTTTCGTGAAGTCGCCGCTCTCGTCCTTGCGGCCCTCGCCCAGCAACAACTTCACGCCTTCGGGGCCGAACTTGTCGAGTTTGTCGATGGCGCGCTGAACGGCGAGCTTCTGGTGCTCGTCGGTGACACCGATAGCCTCCATCACGCCGTCGAGCACCTTGCGGTTGTTGACCCGCACCACATAGTCGCCTCGCGCAATGCCCAGCGCCTCCATCGTATCCGCCATCATCATGCACATCTCGGCATCGGCCGTGACGTTGGGGGCGCCGACAGTGTCGGCGTCGAACTGCATGAACTGGCGGAAACGGCCGGGGCCGGGCTTTTCGTTCCTGAACACGTAACCCGCGCGATAGGTGCGGTAGGGCAGCGCAATGTTCTGCAGGTTCTCGACCACGTGGCGGGCGAGCGGCGCCGTCAGGTCATAGCGCAGGCTCATCCACTGTTCGTCGTCGTCCTGCAGCGAAAAGACGCCCTCGTTGGGGCGGTCCTGGTCGGGGAGGAATTTTCCCAGCGCGTCGGTGTATTCGAAAGCGGGGGTCTCGACGGGATCGAAGCCGTAGCGCTCAAAGACCTCGCGGATCGCCGCCATCATACGGTCGGTGGCGCGGATGTCGGCGGCTGAGCGGTCGGTGAAGCCGCGCGGCAGGCGCGCCTTGGGCCGCGAGGATTTTTGCGTCTTGGCCATGGAGAACCCGGCAGGTTAAGTGTTAGGCCCCGCGGGTTCTAACGGATGCCACCGGGCCCGGCAAGCAGGCGCCGCACCATCGCCATTCCTCCACAGACGGGCACGACGGCAGACGGGCTATTTCTCGCGCACCACCTTCTGGGTCTGGGTGCCGAGGCCATCTATCCCCAGGTGCATGACGTCGCCCGGTTTGAGGAAACGCTGCGGCTTCATGCCGAGGCCGACGCCGGCGGGGGTGCCGGTGCACACGAGGTCGCCGGGCATCAGGGTGATGAACTGCGACACATAGGAGACGATGGTGGCGATGTTGAAGATGAGGTTTTTTGTCGTGCCGTCCTGCATGCGCTCACCGTTGAGTTCCAGCCAGATGCCGAGCCGGCCCGGATTGCCCACCTCGTCGGGCGTCACCAGCCACGGGCCGACGGGGCCAAACGTGTCGTGCGACTTGCCCTTCACCCATTGCCCGCCGCGCTCGATCTGGTTCTCGCGCTCGGAGACGTCGTTGACGAGGCAATAGCCGGCGATGTGGGACAGCGCATCGCGCTTGGTCACGTTCTTGGCTTGCGTGCCGATGACGAAGCCGAGTTCCACCTCCCAGTCGCCCTTCTTCGATTTTCTAGGCAGCACCACATCGTCATTGGGCCCTGAGATGCAGGTGACGTGCTTGGTGAAGATCACCGGCTCCTTGGGTATGGCCATGCCGGTCTCGGCGGCATGGTCGGTATAGTTGAGGCCGATGGCGACAAACTTTTGCGGATTGGCAATGCACGGGCCGATGCGCGGGCGCCCGCGCACCAGCGGCAGCTTGTCGATCTTGACCTTCGCCAGCTTCGCCAGCCCCTTCGTAGTCACCGCCTCGGCGTCGATGTCGGCAATGACGCCTGAGAGATCGTGGATCTTTCCTTCGCTATCAAGAATGCCCGGCTTCTCGCGGCCCGGCCGGCCGTAGCGCAACAGTTTCATGAGAATTACCCCTCGATGAGCCGGTCGGCGCTCTCATGCCAGACCGGTGAATAGCTCGCGGCGAGAATGCCGAGGAAGACGTACGGAGTCAAAACGGCAAACGGCGGCATTTCATGGGCCGGGACCGATTCCGAATAGCCGAAGGGCGACCAGCGCAGGAAGCGCCCGGCTTTGAAGGCAAAGGCGGCATCGCCCACTGCCACCATGGCACCGTCGGGGAGCGGGCCTTCAGGCGCCGGGTGTGGGCCGGCAATGCGCTCGGCATGGGCAAGGCGGTCGATCTCGCCAGCGCGGGTGCCCGGGGGCATGCAGATCGGCGAAGCGGCGGGCATCGGTGTGGCGACATTCGAAGCAGGGGCGATGGCCGGCCGAAAGCGCCGTCACCTCGTCGAGGAAGAAGAGCTCGGTGTAACCTTCGCCCATCACCTCGCGGTGGCGTCCTTTGAATTCGGTGAGACAGCAGATCCATTGTTTCGAGGCCCAGCGGCGTTTGAGCAGCGTGCGTGTTGCGGGATCGTGCAGGCGGCCGCCGCGATTGCCCATGAAGAGGCCGCGCGCCGGGCTGGCAAAGATAGCCCCGAAGGGATCGACGCGGTTCTCGAGCGACATGGGCGGCCTCACAGTAGGCGCTTGAACAGGCTGGGATAGTCGCTGACGAGGCCATCGGCATCGAAGACGATCTCGCTGGTGAAGCCCGACGCCAGGCCCTCATAGCGGAAGCGACCCGGTTCAAGGCAGGTGTAGCGCTGGTGCTCGCGGCGCAGTTCGAGAGCGGGGAAGTCCACATACAGCATGTCGAGATCGCGGGCCCCGCCCGGCTGCCAGTCGAGACGTCTGACCGGCAGCGTGTTGGTGAAGGGCGTGCAAGCGAGATCGACATCGAGGCAGCCGTCGAATTCGGCCAGGCGCCGGCCGTCGCCGTCCAGCCACTTGCCCGGCCGGCGCGAGGTGGCGATCAGCCAGCGCGAGTCGGTGAGATGGACGGAAAGCTGTCTTATCTGCCAATGGGAATCGAGGGCGAGGCGGTACCAGGCGCCGAAAGGCTTTCCCTCTGCCCGCCCCGCCACCACGCCGGTGGCGGTGATGCGGGCGCCGTTCTTTTCCAGCGTCAGGTGCTCGATGCCTTCACCGTCGAGCGCCACCCAGCGCACAGTGAGACGGGTGAGCAGGCGAAAACCTGTCACTTGCCGACAATGACGACGTGCAGCCGCTTCGGCCCGTGGGCGCCAAGCTCGATGGTCTGCTCGATGTCGCCGGTGCGCGACGGGCCGGTGATCATGTTGACGGTGCGCGGCATCTGCCCTTCTCCGAATTTTTCCCTGAGGCGCGTCCACACCTCCTCGTAGGTGCCAACCACATCGCCCGCCTCCAGCACCACGATATGGGTCTCGGGCAGGAAGTTGAGCGTGGTGGGATTGTCCGGCCCCGAGCACAGGATGAGAGTGCCGGTCTCTGCCACCCCGGCAAAGCCGTGCGCGACGGAGACCTCGTCCGCCGGGTCGGCGCGGCCTTCCTTGACCTCCAATGATGGGGCGCCCTTCTTCCATGGCAGCTTCTTTATGAGCGGGTCGGCGCCGTGGCGCAGGGCCTGCGGCAGGTTGTGGCGGCGCAGATAATCGGCGATGGCCGCGGGCACGTCGGCAGCCGATTTCACCTTGTCCACGCTCGTCTGCACGGCGGTGGCCTGCTCGATAAAGAGTTTTTCGCGATGGGCGGCATCGCCCTCGGCGCGCCTGGGCACGAGATTGGGCGCATGGGCGGCAAGGCGCGCGGCGACGGCGCCTTTGCGCGTCTCGTCCTCGCCCGAGACTTTTAGCGAGCGGCGCAGGCGAGCGATGAATTCGGCTTTCGGCGTCGACGCGCTCATCGCCCCCGCGCCTTCCACTGCGCCATGAACGTCTTGCCTGCCGGGGCCGGCAGGTCGCGATGTTTTGTCCAGCCGCCGGCCATCGGCACCGAATTGAGACGTCCGCGCTTGCCCGCCATGGTCTTCAGCGCCCGCGCGCCGATCCCGGTCAGCAGCCGGTAGAGCGGCGGACGCCTGGCGAAGAAGCCCCACACGCCAAGCCCCCAGCGCACCGTTTGCGGTGTCAGGTGGCGCTCGAACTGGCGCTCGCGCCAGTGCCGCATCATTGAAGGCAGCGGAATGCGCATGGGGCAGACTTCCTCGCAGCGCCCGCAGAAGGTGGAGGCGTTGGGGAGATGGCCCGCCTTGTCGATGCCGATGAGCGAGGGGGTCAGCACCGAGCCCATGGGGCCGGGATAGACCCAGCCATAGGCATGCCCGCCGATCGCCTGATAGACCGGGCAATGATTGAGGCAGGCGCCGCAGCGGATGCAGCGCAGCATGTGCTGGAAGGGAGTGTCCAGCATCCTCGAGCGGCCGTTGTCGAGGATGACCACGTGATATTCGCCCGGCCCGTCAGGGTCGCCTGACCGGCGCGGGCCGGTCGACAGCGTGGTGTAGGAAGAGAACTCCTGGCCGGTGGCGGAGCGGGCGAGCACGCGCAGGATGGTCGAGACATCCTCCAGCGTCGGCACCAGCTTCTCGATCGTCGCCAGCACGATATGGGCCTTGGGCAGCGTCTGGGTGAGGTCGCCGTTGCCCTCGTTGGTGACGATGATCGAGGTGCCGGTCTCGGCGATGAGGAAATTGGCGCCGGTGATGCCGACATCGGCGGCGAGATATTTTTCCCGCAGCACCTGGCGCGCCTCGTTGACCAGGCTCGATGCTTCCTCCAGCACCCGGTCGGGCGGCAGGTGGGAATGGACGCGGCGAAAATCGGCCTCCACCTGGTCCTTGTTGACATGGACGGCAGGCGCAATGATGTGGCTGGGGCGCTCATGCCGGAGCTGGATGATGTATTCGCCCAGATCGGTCTCGACCGGCGTGATGCCGGCGGCCTCGAGCGCCTCGTTGATATCGATCTCCTCGCCGATCATCGTCTTGCCCTTGGTGACGGTCGAGGCATCGAGCCCCTTGCACAGGTCGATGATGGTGGCGCGCGCCTCGTCGGCTGAGGTGCAGAAATGTACACGACCGCCGGCGGCCTCGACCTTGTCGACATAGTGCTCGAGGTAGAGATCGAGATGGGCAAGGGTGTGGTTCTTGATGTCGCGCGCCTGGTCGCGCAATTGATCGAACTCGGGCAGCCGGTCGCGCGCATCGGCCCGCTTCTTGATGAAGCCGTGCGGCACCTTGGACAGCGCGCGCTGCAATTGCTGATCGGAAAAGGCTTCGCGCACATTGGCGGGAAAGCGCGGCGAGGTGGTGTCCATGGCTCATTCCTCCCCTTCGCCAATGGCGGGAGAGGAAAGATCGCCCGCCAGCACTTCCGCCACGTGGCGGGCTTGCAGCTTGCTGCCGCGGCGCTTGAGCTTGCCGGCCATGTTCATCAGGCAGCCGAGATCGCCGGCGAGCAGCAGCCCTGCCCCCGTCGCCTCGGCGTCTGAAGCCTTCTTGTCCACCATGTCGTTGGAGATGTCGGGGTATTTGACGCAGAAAGTGCCGCCGAAGCCGCAGCAGATTTCCGGCTCACCCATCTCCACCAGATCCAGCCCCTTGATGCTTGCGAGCAGCCGCCGCGGCTGCGCCTTCACCTGCATCTCGCGAAGGCCTGAGCAGGAATCGTGATAAGTGACCTTGCCCTCATAGGCCGCCTCGACGGCCGTCACCCCCATGACATCGGTGAGGAAGGAGATGAGCTCATGCGTCTTGGCGGCGACCGCCTCGGCGCGCCGGCGTTCGGGTGAGCCCTCGGCAAAGAGCAACGGGTAGTGCTTTGCGATCATGCCGCCGCAGGAGCCTGACGGCGCCACCACGTAGTCGTAAGGCTCGAAGGCAGCGATGGTGGCAAGGGCGAGATCGGCTGCCGTCCTGCGGTCGCCGGTATTGTAGGCGGGCTGGCCGCAGCAGGTCTGGGCCTCGGGCACCTCGACCGTGCAGCCGGCCTTTTCCAGCAGCTTCACCGCGGCAAAGCCCACCGACGGGCGCATCATGTCGACCAGGCAGGTGACGAACAGCCCCACGCGGGGATGGGTCGTGCTCATTGTTGAGTCTCGCAGTTGCCTCAAGCTCAAACCGGACAGCGGCGAGGCGGGCGGCCTCGCCGCGCTTTCCGGCATGTCCCATCCTGCATGGCCCGGCGGCGTTAGTCCAGACGAGCGACGGGCATCGCCGCGGCAGGTTGGATCGATCGTGGCCTATTCGCTCTTCGTCTTGAGATAGGCGATGACATCGGCGCGGTCCTGCTCCTTGTGCAGGCCGATGAAGGTCATCTTGGTGCCGGGCACGTACTTCCTCGGATTGGTGAGGAACGCATCGAGCGTCTTTTCGTCCCACACGAGGCCGTCGGCCCCCTTGGCCTTCATGGCGGTCGAATAGTGATAACCTTCGGCTGTCGCCGCCTTGCGGCCGACCACGCCGAGCAGATAGGGGCCGACCCGGTTCTTTTTGGCGTCGGCGACGTGGCAGGCATGGCATTTGCGGAATATCTTTTCACCCTTGGCCGCATCTCCGTCGGCATGGGCGAGACCGGGCAGGACGGCAACGGCAAGCATTGCCAGCAACAGGCGCATTTTCATGGAATTGTCCCTCTTTGCATCAAGTGTGGCGAGCCACCGCCGAATTCCCATACGCCGGCCCCGGCAGAGGCAGCGGTCACAGCGGCGGTGTATAGCTGCCCTAACGTCCGGGCCCAACTGCTGCAAGTTGTCCATTAGTCGAAAAAAGGGCGGCCGAGACGGCCGCCCGTTTGCCCCTGCAGCGGGTGGTGCCGGCTATTGCTTCTTGGACTTCGATTCCAGGTAAGCGATGATATCTGCACGCTGGCTGGCGCTGTGAATGCCGGCAAAGCCCATCTTGGTGCCGGGCGCGAATTTGCGCGGATTGGTCAGCCACTTGTCGAGATTGTCCGGCGTCCACACCAGGCCGGCCTTGCCCTTGGCCTTGAGGGCGGCGGAATAGTGATAGCTTTTTACCGAAGCGGCAGGTCGGCCCACCACGTCCATCAGCGTCGGCCCGACCCTGTTCTTGTCCTTGTTGATGTAATGGCAGCCCATGCACCGCCTGAAGATCTTGGCCCCCTTGGCAACATTGCCGGTGGCGGCGTGCGCGGCAACGGGCATGGCGAAGGCGGCAACGGCCGCAAGCATGATGGCCTTGTTCATAAGTTTCTCCTCATTTCGACTTACGGGAAATGACAACGGGTGCCGGACGGCGAGGATGTCGGCTTTGAACCTTTTGGCCCATTGCCTTATGCAAAAGCTTGAACCACTGTCTTGAGTTTAATGACAGGGGCGATGTGTCGCGCCTGACGTAGCGGAATCATGAGGTTAGCCGATGACGGCTCTGAAAATGCCTGCCCCGGATGCCGCGGTGCTCGACCGTCGCGGGGAGATCGTGGCCGATCTGAGGAACATCGTGCCGGGCGAAGGCGTCATCGATGCCGCGCGCGAAATGCGCGTGTTCGAGACCGACGGCCTGTCGGCCTACCGCCAGTTGCCCCTGTGCGTGGTGCTGCCGGAGACGACGGAGCAAGTGAGCGCCGTGCTCAGATATTGCCACGACAATCACATCCGCGTGGTGCCGCGCGGCGCCGGCACCGGTCTGTCAGGCGGGGCGCTGCCGCTTGCCGATGCGGTGCTCCTCGGCATGGGCAAGTTCAACCGCGTCCTCGACATCGACTATGCCAACCGCGCCGTTGTGGTGCAGCCCGGCGTCACCAACCTCGCCATCACCCAGACGGTGGAGGGTGAAGGCTTCTATTACGCCCCTGATCCCTCCTCGCAGATCGCCTGCTCCATCGGCGGCAACGTGGCGGAAAACTCCGGCGGCGTGCACTGCCTCAAATACGGCCTCACGACCAACAATGTCCTCGGGCTTGAGATGGTGCTGATCAGCGGCGAGGTGATGCGCATCGGCGGCAAGCATCTGGATGCCGCCGGCTATGACCTCCTGGGGCTGATGACCGGCTCGGAAGGCCTGCTCGGCGTCGTCACCGAGGTCACCGTCCGCATCCTGAAAAAGCCCGAGACGGCGCGCGCGCTGCTCATCGGTTTTCCCTCCTCCGAGGATGCCGGCCAGTGCGTGGCCGACGTCATCAAGGCCGGCATCATCGCCGGCGGCATGGAGATGATGGACCGGCCCGCCATCAAGGCGGCGGAGGACTTCGTGCAAGTGGGCTATCCGCTCGATGTCGAGGCGCTCCTGATCGTCGAGCTCGACGGGCCGGCGATCGAGGTCGACCACCTGATCGAGCGGGTCTCCGACATCGCCCGCGCCAACAAGGCGCAATC
>Ga0307436_1000810_pt1 | contig 14534 bp, 18 predicted proteins | sample SalMarWE160440MG_FD_202513 | JGI IMG/M metagenome (GOLD analysis project Ga0307436, IMG submission 202513) | Salt marsh sediment microbial communities from the Plum Island Ecosystem LTER, Massachusetts, United States - WE1604-40 | ecosystem: Environmental > Aquatic > Marine > Intertidal zone >...
GGCCTTGTGTGCCGCACTTAAAGGCCGAACACATGGCTGCACCGACCAATGCTGCAAACGTGAAGAAAGCTCTTGCCAACTCGGAGCCGTCCACACATGGCACATCGCGACATTTCGCTGCCGCGCAGCAATTCGGTCATTTTCAAGGGAAAGCGGACACTGGCTGAGTTGAATTTATAGAATCGAAATTATGAGACGCACCTAACGCTTTGCCTTCATCCGCACAAACCAGTTGCCGAACCCGCCGGCGGCGGCCTGCTTGACCGGCGTGGGGCGGGCCTGGTGACGGCTCGCGCTTTGCGTCGGCCGCGCTTTCGGTAGCGGCGTCTTCTCGACGCCGGGACCCAGCACTTCGACATTGCCGCTCACGCTGATCGGTGCCCAGCGCGTGAGATCCCCGCAGGCCCGGCGCGGGGAGGGATGCGCGGCGCGGGTGATGACGCCGACCAGCTTGCCGCCGCGCAGCACCGGCCCGCCGGAATCGCCGAAGCAGGCGCTGGCGCCGATCGCGCCGGTGCGGCCGGGATCGACCAGGGCGTAGGGGCTCGCGGCCACCAATGTGGCCTGGCGGAGTCTGCCGCTGCCGCCGTAGCCGGCGATGATGAAGTTGTCGCCGTCGCCGTCGCCGACCGGCACTGCAGCAATGGTTTCGGGCAGCGGCTTGGTGAGATACAGAAACGAAGCATCGCCCGACGCGTGCACGCGGCGTCCGTCGTCGAGCACGCCATCGCGGGAAACCTTGGCGACCCGGTAATAATGATGAGCGGCCAGCACGCTCATGCCATAGGCGCAATGGCGGGCGGTGACGACCAGGCGGGGCGCGATCACCACGCCGCTGCAATAGCCGTCGCCGACCAGGCGCACGGTGTAGGTGGTCAGCGAATGGGATCGGGTGCCCTTGACCACGGCGCCGGCGGGCGGCGCGGCGGCGAGCATGACGGCGGCAGAGAAGACGGTAAGGGTCGCCGCCCGGTGTCGCATCAGATAATCCCCAGCCCGGGCGCAAGCCTAGCCACGGCCCGGCGGAGCAAGCAACAGGGTTGTGCACAAGTCGCAGGCCGGCAGCGCGGCCAATATGACCCGCTCGTCCCCGTACACGGGTCCAGCTTCGCTGGCCCGAGCACAGGCTCCAGCGGGGACCCAGGGCCAAAAGACGCATCGTTCGCGAAAGCAACTGGATTCCCGCTTGCGCGGGAATGAGCGGAGTGTGGATCGCGTGCGACGGGTGGTTAAGGCGCGATCGGCGAATTGAATTTGCGCGCGGTGTCGAGAATCCAGCCGCGGTAGAGCAAGAGCGGCGTCAGGCCGGTCAAGCCGCCGCAGCCTTCCTCATCCTCCGGCGCGGTCGACCAGCTCACCACGCCGATCACCAGCGGGCCTTCGCCGTCATAGGCGGGCGCGCCGGAATCGCCGGTGCAGGCGCCGAGGCCGGCGCGCCGGTTGCGCGTGGCGGCGTCATAGAGGCGGATCTGCAACGAGCCCGGCTTGCCGGTGACGGTCAATTTCGCCATGCGCGGCACGCCGAGGCCGTAGGCCGTTCGGGCCGCGACGGTGCCGAAGCCGGCGATGGTCAGGGTCTCGCCCACCTTGACGCGGCGGGCCGCCGCCAGCGCGGCCGGCACGATCACGTCGGGCAGCGGCGATGCGAGCTTGATCAGCGCCAGGTCGGCGGTGGCGCGGCTGGCGAGATAGTTGGCGAAATTAAAGCGCGGGTGGCGCGCGATGGCGCGCACCGCGATGGCCTGGTCGTCCTGGTAGGCCTTGACCGCATAGCGTTGCGGCCGCGCGACGCAATGGGCGGCGGTGAGCACCAGCTCGCGCGTGAGCGCGGTGCCGGTGCACAGATCGCCGCGCGCGTCCACCACCATCACGATGCCGCGCGCCGCCCACCCGGTGGCTGGCGGCGCGTGGCCGGTGACGGCGAAGGCGGGCGCGCAGAACGCGAAGGCGGCGAGGGCGATGAGAGCGCGGCGCATGGGCGCCGTTGAGGCGCGTCACGAGATTTTTGTCAACGGTGGCGGCGCACACTCTTTCCCTCTCCCTTGGGGGGAGAGGGTGCCCGAGCGGAGGCGAAGCCGAGCGAGGGCGGGTGAGCGGGCAAGTGCCTATCGAGAGTCACTTTCCCCCTCACCCGGCTCGCGCTTCGCTCACGCTCCGCGCTCGCCACCCTCTCCCCCCAGGGGAGAGGGGAAGTGAGTGTGCTGCACCCTCAGAACATCAATTAAGCAATTCAGAGAACCCATCATGCCAGCCATTCTTCTCAGCGCGCCGGCGGTCGAGCCGGTGACGCTTGACGAGGCGCGCACCTTCCTGCGCGTCGAGCACAATGACGACGACGCGGTGATCGCCGCGCTCACCGCCGGCTCGCGCATCCACGTGGAAGCGCAGACCCGGCGGGCGCTGATCACGCAAAGCTGGCGCATCACGGCGGACAGCTGGCCGCAGGACGGCCACCTGCAAATCGTGCCGGCGCCGTTGCAGTCGCTGATCGCGGTGCGCGACTACGATGTCGACAACAACGCGCAGGCGCTCGACGTGCAGGCCTTTGTGCCCGACCTCGCCGCGTCTGCGTTGGTCTTTGCGCCCTGGGCGCTGCCGGCGCCGGGGCGGCTGGCGGCCGGCATCGAGCTCGACGTCACGGTCGGCTACGGCGACGCCGCCATCGACGTGCCGGAACCGTTGCGCCAGGCGATCCGCCTGCTCACCGCGCATTGGTACGACAACCGCGGGCTGGTCGCGAGCGGCGTCAGCGGCGCGCTGCTGCCGTCGACCGTCGCGGCGCTGATCGCGCCTTACCGGGTGATGTCGCTGTGACCGCGCCCGGAGATCTGAACCGCCGGCTGCTGCTGCAAGCGCCGGTCGAAAGCGACGACGGCGAAGGCGGCGTCACGCGCACATACCAAACGGTGACGACGCTGTGGGCGCAAGTCGTGCCGCTGGCCGCGCGCGCCGATATCGCGGCCGGCAGCCTCGGCGCCGCGCTGCGCTACCGCATCGTCGTGCGTGCGCGCGCCGACGTCACCACGCGCCACCAATTGCAAGACGGCAGCCACGTCTATCGCGTCATCGCCGTGCGCGAAAGCGCCGACCGCCGCTTCCTCGAAATCGATGCCGAGGAGCGGGAGGATTAGGCGTCGCGTGTCCCGCACGCGCTGCCGCGCCATAGCGCGTCAAAGACGCGCGTAAACGCGCTTATGGCGATGCAGCGCAGATGCGGGACCCAGCTTTCTTTCTCTACCGGGGTCCCGGGAATGCAGCGCACCGTACCGCACATCGCGTTCACGCGATGTGCGCACGTTTAGCGCCGCAAGTCGGATATATCCGACTTGCGGTGTTCTGCGCTGCGCCCGGGACACGAGTCCGAGGTAAACTATGCCCACTGCCGCTTCCGCTGCGCTGCGCGCCGCCATTCACGACGCGCTCATCGCCGATGCCGCGCTCGTCAATTTGCTGGGCGGGCCGAAAATTTACGACGAGCCGCCGCGCGCCGCCGCGTTCCCCTACGTCACGCTGGGCGAGGCGCGCATCGCCGACTTCTCCACCGGCACGGAGCCGGGCGAGGAACACCAATTGACGCTGCACGCCTGGTCGCGCCAGGGCGGCCACAAAGAGGCGCATCTGATCGCGGGCGCGCTGCTGCAGGCACTCGATGATGCGGCGCTCAACCTTACCGACCATACGCTGATCAATTTCCGCTTTTCGGTCGCCGACGTGCGGCGCGAGGCCGACGGGCGCACCTATCACGCGCTGGTGCGGTTCAGAGCCGTTACCGAGCCCGCGTGAATTCAATCACCTCATGGTGAGGAGCCGCGCGTGCGCGCGGCGTCTCGAACCATGAGGTGCCGGGGCCTCGATCCACCGATCTCGGGTTTACCCGAGATCGGATTAGAGGTGCGCAAGTCGGCCAAGGCCGACTTGCGATGACGGGCGCTCACGCGCCCTCCTCAGGATGAGGAGCACTAAAGAGGAAAAATCCATGATCGCCCAGAAAGGCAAGGACCTGCTCGTCAAGATCGATGACGGGGCAGGCGGTTTCAACACGGTCGCGGGCCTGCGCACGCGCCGGCTCGCCTTCAACGCCGAGACCGTCGACATCACCCATGCCGAGAGCGCAAACCGCTGGCGTGAACTGCTCGACGGCGCCGGCGTCAAGCGCGCCTCGGTGTCGGGGCGCGGGCTGTTCAAGGACGCCGCCACCGACGCTTCGATGCGGCAGACCTTCTTCGACGGCACGGTGCTCGCCTATCAGATCGTGATCCCCGCTTTCGGCACAGTCGAGGGGCCGTTCCAGCTCACCAATCTGGAATTCGCCGGCGAGCACAACGGCGAAGTGACTTACGACGTGGCGCTGGAGTCGGCGGGCGAGCTGACGTTCACGGCGGCGTAATTGTCGCAGGCATCGCCGCGCATTCTTTCCTGTCATCACCGGGCCGCCACACCAAGTCGGCTATAGCCGACTTGGGCATTGCTTAATCCTGATCTCGGGTAGACCCGAGATCAGGTGCGGCGAGACCCGGTGATCCCGCTTAGTGGCAACGCACTGCGTTCCTAAGCGGGATGGCCGGGTCAAGCCCGGCCATGACAAATTTGAGGCATTGCCAATGGCCAACCGGCACCGCGGCGAGATCGAGGCCGAGATCGGCGGCGCTAAGCGCACGCTGGTGCTCACGCTCGGCGCGCTGGCCGAGCTGGAGCAAGCCTTCGGCGCCGAGGATCTGGTGGCGCTGACCGAGCGCTTCGGCAGCGGCCGGCTGAAGGCGCGCGATTTAACGCGCATCATCGGTGCCGGCCTGCGCGGTGCCGGCGAAGGGTTAAGCGACGACGAGGTCGCGGCGATGAGCGTCGCCGGCGGCGCGCAAGGGTTTGTGCGCATCGCGGCCGAACTGATCCAGGCCACGTTCGGCGAGTGAGCGATGCGGCCGTTTCCCTGGCAGCAGGCGATCGGCTTCGGGCTCGGCGTGCTGAAGCTGCCGCCGGAGCAGTTCTGGCGCATGACGCCGCGCGAATTGGCCTACGCGATCGAGGGGTTACGCGGCCGCCACGCGCCGCTCGACCGCGCCAGCCTCGACCAACTGATGAAGAGATATCCCGATGAGCTTCCTTGACAGCAGCAATGGCGCGGTCGCCGCCGGCGCCGATCTGACCGCCACGCTCGACGGCTTGCAGAGCAAGACCAACATGCTCGGCATCAGCGTCGGCACGTTTGCCGGCGCCATGACGCGCGCCTTCGCGCAGGCCACCACCGGCGGCAAGCAATTCGACGACGTGCTCAAGTCGCTGGCGCTGCGCTTGTCCAACCTGACCGTGCGGAACGCGTTCAAACCGCTCGCCAAGGACCTCGCCAGCGGCCTGAGCACGATCCTCAACGGCGTGTTCGGCACCGGCGGCGGCGGGCCCAACAGCCCGGGCCCGATTCTGACCTTCGCCGCCGGCGGCGTGATCGGCGCGCCGTCTTATTTCCCGCTCTCGAACGGCGGGCTGGGGCTGGCCGGCGAAGCCGGTCCCGAAGCGATCGTGCCGCTTGCGCGTGGGCCCGACGGAAGGCTGGGCATTGCCATGAATGGCGCCGCCGCCCCCGCCAACGTCACCGTGCAGATCGCCACACCCGATGCCGCCAGCTTCCGCCGCTCGGAGGCTTACATCACCGGCCAGATCGCGCGCGCGGTGGCGCGCGGTCAACGCAGTCTTTAGGATGTCCTCGCTGCCGGGCGCGCGTGCGTGTGCAGCATCGCATTGATCCGGTCCTTGAGCGATAGCCGCTCCTTCTTCAAGTTCTCGAGAACATCGTCGGTGGTCGGCTCCCACCCGGCTTCGATCCGGTGGATGGCGGCATTGACCTCGTCATAGCGCGTCACCGCGACACCGAAGTCGTGATCGGATATTTTCAGTTGCTCGATGCGCGCGATGGCATTGGGAAATTCGTCGCGAAGCTCGTGGGGGATACGCATCGTCGTTTTCTCCCGATAAGGCGTCGCATGATCGCGGTTCGCCGCGCCGGCCGCCTTGCGCCAGATCAATCGTTTGAGATCGCCAAGCCATGACCGCAGCCTTCCACGAGGTGCTGTTTCCGCTCGATATCGCGCTGAAAAGCGCGGGCGGGCCGCAGCGCCGTACCGATATCGTCGCGCTCGGCTCCGGCGCCGAGGAACGCAACGCGCGCTGGGCGCATTCGCGCCGCCGCTACGACGCCGGCTACGGCGTGAAGACCTACGACGCGTTGTCGCAGGTGGTCGCCTTCTTCGAGGAGCGGCGCGGGCGGCTCTACGGTTTCCGCTGGCGCGACTGGCTCGACCATTCCTCGGCCGCACCCGACACCGCCGTGTCCGCCACCGACCAGGTGATCGGCACTGGCGATGGCACGACCGACAGCTTCGCGTTAGCCAAGACCTATGGTTCGCTCTATTCGCCCTATCAGCGGCCGATCGCCAAGCCGGTTGCCGGCAGCGTGCGCGTCGCGGTCGCCGGAAGTGAAGTGGCGGAGGGCACGGATTTCACGCTCGACGCCGCGACCGGCACGGTGACCTTCCTGCCCGGGCACATCCCGGCGAGCGGGGAGGCGGTGACCGCCGGTTTTCTGTTCGACGTGCCGGTGCGCTTCGACACCGATTATCTCGAGGTCGATCTGTCGGCCTTCGCGGCCGGCGCGATTCCAAAGATTCCGCTGATTGAAATTCGACCCTGACATCTTCCTCATCCTGCGGAGGCGGCCCGATGATAAACTCCGCCGCCGTCTCGAAGGATGAGGAAGGCCACAACGAGGGCGCCCCATCCTTCGAGACGCGCCCTTCGGGCGCTCCTCAGGATGAGGCGCGAAAGCCATGCGATCCATTCCCGCCGCCCTGCAAGACAAGCTCGACTCGGGCGTCACGACCTTGTGCCGCTGTTGGCTGATCATGCGCAATGACGGTGTGACGCAAGGCTTCACCGATCACGACGAGGACATCGTGCTGGACAGCGTCATCTGCCGTGCCGGCTCAGGGCTCACCGGCAGCGAGGCGGCGCAGACGCTCGGGCTGGCGGTTGCCGGCTCCGAATTGTCGGGCGCGCTTGCCGACGATTCGCTCAACGAAGCCGATCTCGCCGCCGGCCACTATGACGCTGCCGCGGTCGAGCTGTGGCTCGCCGACTGGAGCGAGCCGAGCTTAAAGGTGCTGCTCGCCAAGGGTACGCTCGGCGAGGTCAGACGCGAGGGCAGCGCTTTTACCGCCGAAGTACGCGGCCTGAGCCAGCGGCTGGCGGAAGATTCAGGCCGGCTCTACACCACGGCCTGCTCGGCCGATCTCGGCGACGCGCGTTGCAAGATCGATCTCGCGAGTCCGGCGTTCCGCGGCAGCGGCGCGGTCGTCGATCTGGCGGCGACCTCGAGCTTCACGGCCAGTGGGCTCGACGCCTTCGCCGACGGCTGCTTCACCGCCGGCAAATTGACGTTTACCAGCGGCGCCAATGCGGATTTGAGCGTCGAGGTGAAGAGCCACGCCAAGGGCACCGCCGTCGCGCTCGAGCTGTGGCAGGCGATGCCGGAGCCGATTCAAGGCGGCGATGCGTTCACCGTCACCGCCGGCTGCGACAAACGATTTCAAACCTGCCACGACAAATTCGCCAATGTGGTCAATTTCCGCGGCTTCCCGCACATCCCCGGCAACGATTTCGTCGTGCGCTACCCGGTGCAGGGCGAGCCGGGCAATGACGGCTTGAGTTTGCAAAGCTGAATTACGAAGCCTCGCCCTTCGAGACGGCCGCTGCGCGGCCTCCTCAGGACGAGGCTTCATCGACGGCCCTCATCCTGAGGAGCCCGCCGAAGGCGGGCGTCTCGAAGGATGGCTACACGTGACGAGCGTGACGAAATGACTCTCACCCGTTCCGACATCGTCGCCGAGGCGCAGAGCTGGATCGGCACGCCCTACCGGCATCAGGTTTCGCTGAAAGGCGTCGGCTGCGATTGCCTGGGGCTAATCCGCGGCGTCTGGCGCGCCGTGATCGGCCAGGAGCCCGAGCGCGCGCCGCCTTACGCGCCCGACTGGGCGGAGGCGAGCAGGGCTGAAGCGCTGGCACAAGCGGCAGGACGCCACCTCATCGCGGTGCCGCTCGACCAATTCGCGCCCGGCGACGTGCTGCTGTTCCGCTGGCGCAAGCACTTGCCGGCCAAGCACGCGGCCATCGTCACGAGCAGTGACAAGATGGTGCACGCGCATGACGGCGCGGCGGTGGCCGAAGTCGCCATCGCGCCCTGGTGGCGGCGGCGGCTTGGCTTTGCCTTCCGGTTTCCGGGGATCGAATGAACTATTTGACGCCAAAGGCCGCGAACTTTTTGGCGATATCCGGATCCAGCGATTTTGCGCTTGATATGTCCGGGAAGGCACCCGCCTCGTCGCCGTTTTTCTGCCTGGCGATGCCGCGTCCAAAAAGCACCTCGGCGCTGTTTGGCAACAAGTTAAACGCTTCATTGTAATCTTTGATCGCAAGATCAAATTCGCCGGCCTTCAAATGAACCAAACCCCGATTTTGAATTGCACTGACTAGCCCGCTCTTGGTCATATTATTGATGAACCTAGGATCAATCTTGAGGGCCGCATTGCAGTCACTCAGCGCTGCTTTAAGTTTGCCGACAATGGCGTAGGCCCTGCAACGATTATTCCATCCTATGGCGTAGATTTTTGACAAGCGAACAGTTTGATCGAAATCGCGGATGGCGAGGTCGTAGTCGTGCGCTTCCAAATAAAGCTCTCCGCGATCATTATATGGCGACATCCAGTCCGGGGCGCGTTTGATAGCCTCTGCGAAGCTGGCAAGCGCCTGATCGTCTTTGTCCATTAGGCGATACGCAGCAGCTTGGTAGGCCCACGCCCTTGCATCATTCGGGGCCAGTTCGATGGCCTTTGCCAGATCGCGAAGTGCACGAACACCGGCTTTCTTGATTACGAAAGCTAAGCCACGCGCCACGTAGGCTGACGCGCTTTCAGGATCAAGGCGGATTGCCTGGTCGTAATCCGCCATGGCGTGATCCATGTCGCGTTCCAGGAGAAAAGCGTGCCCGCGCAGGACGTAGGCTTTGGCTAATTTCGGACCCTTTAATCTTCCGGATTGGATCAACGCGTTGCACCCGCCAAGACGCAATATTGAGGATGTATTGTTCCTGCCGTTGCACCACCATTCGAGCTGCATCTGCGCGGCGGCCGGCGCGGCAAAGCCGAGCGCGAGCACCGTGAAGGCAACCGACTTAGTCCATGTACGCATGTGACCCGTCACGTTTGCGCTTCGGCGGTAATTCTACCGATGCTTGTTCGGCCTGGGAACCGCGGGCCGGCAGTTCATGTTCCAAAGCAGGACACATACGGCGTTATCGTCACGGCGCGCGACAATACGGCGCACGCCCATGACGCTGCGGCGGTGGCGCCGGCCCACCTTTGCGTTCCGGTTTCCGGGAGTCGTCGACTAATGGCAGCCCTCGTTCTCTCCGTCGCAGGCGCCGCCGCCGGCAATGCGGTGTTCGGGCCGGCCGGCGCCATTGCCGGCCGCCTGATCGGCGCGCTCGCCGGCTCGGCCATCGACCAGACGCTGTTCGCCACCCATCGCGAGCGCGCATTGCAAGGCCCGCGCGTCGCCGACCTCGAGGTGATGGCTTCGATCGCCGGCGCGCCGATCCCGCGCGTCTATGGCCGCGCCCGGCTCGCCGGCCAGGTGATCTGGGCCACCAATCTGCAGGAAGTCGTCAACACCAGCAGCACGGCCACCAGCACCGGCGGTGGCGGCAAGAGCACGGGCGGCGGTGGCGGCTCGACCGTCACCACCACGACCACGACCTATTCCTACTTCGCCAATCTTGCGGTGGGTTTGAGTGAAGGCCCGATCGGCGCCGTGCTGCGGGTATGGGCGGACGGCAAGCCGCTCGATCCGTCCGGGCTCAACCTGCGCATCTATACCGGCAACGAGACGCAGACACCCGATCCGCTGATCGTCGCCAAGGAAGGCGACGCGCCGGCCTATCGCGGGCTCGCCTACGTGGTGTTCGAGCGGCTGCCGCTCGAAAATTTCGGCAACCGCATTCCGCAATTGTCGTTCGAGGTGGTGCGCGGCGTCGGCACCCTCGAACAGATGGTGCGCGCGGTCACGCTCATTCCCGGCGCCACCGAGTTCGGCTATGAGCCGGGAACGGTGGTGCAGGTGACCGGGCCCGGCCAGTCGGCGCCGGAGAACCGGCATATTACTTATGCGCCGTCGGACGTGATCGCCGCGCTCGACCAGTTGCAGGCGGTGGCGCCGAATCTCGAGCGCGTCGCCATCGTCGTGGCTTGGTTCGGCACCGGTCTGCGCTGCGGCGAATGCCGCGTGCTGCCGTCGGTCGACAACGCCGAGAAATCGACCCATGGCGGCACCTGGTCGGTCGCCGGCGTCACCCGCGCGAGCGCGCGGGTTGTCTCGATGGTGGATGGCAGGCCGGCCTTCGGCGGCACGCCAGCCGACGACAGCGTGCGCGACCTGATCGCGGAATTGAAAGCGCGCGCCCTGAAGGTCACGCTCTATCCGTTCGTGATGATGGATATCGCCGCCGACAAAACGCTGACCGATCCGTGGAGCGGCGCGGCTTCGCAACCGGCCTACCCCTGGCGCGGGCACATCACCTGCGATCCGGCGCCGGGCCAGGCCGGCTCGCCCGACGGCACGGCAGCGGCGGCGGATCAGGTCAATGCTTTCTTCAGCGGCGGTCCCGACGGCTGGAACTACCGCAATATGATTTTGCATTATGCAACGCTCGCGGCCAATGCGGGCGGCGTCGATGCCTTGCTGATCGGCTCGGAATTCAAATCGCTCACGCGCGTGCGCTCGGCCTCCGGCGTCTATCCGGCGGCCGATGCGCTGGTGTCGCTGGCTGCCGAGGTGAAGGCGATCGTCGGCGGCGCGACGGTCGTCAGTTATGGCGCCGACTGGACCGAATACGGCGCCCATGTGGTCGACCCGAGCGCGAGCGAAGTGCGCTTTCCGCTCGATGCGCTGTGGGCATCATCCGACATCGATGCGGTCGGCATCGACTATTACGCGCCATTGTCAGACTGGCGCGACGCCGGCAACCAGCTCGATCTCGCGCTCACCGACAGCCCGTACCGGGTGAGCTATCTCGCCGGCTATCTCAATGGCGGCGAGGCTTATGACTGGTATTACACCGACGATGCCGCGCGCGACGCGCAAAGCCGCAGCGCGATCACCGACGGGCTCGGCAAGCCGTGGATCTTCCGCCAGAAGGACATCTGGAATTTCTGGTCACAGGCGCATTATGAGCGCGTCGGCGGCGCCGAGCTCGGCAGCCCGACCGCCTGGGTGCCGCAAAGCAAACCGATCTGGCTCACCGAAGTGGGCTGCCCGGCGGTGGACAAGGGCGCCAACCAGCCGAGCACCTTTCCCGATCCGAAATCGGCCGAGGCCGGGCTGCCGCATTATTCCAATGGCCGGCGCGACGACCTGATGCAACGCCGCTATCTGGAAGCCGTGCTCGGCGCCTTCGATCCGGCCTTCGGCGCCGACGCGCTCAATCCAGTGTCGGCCGTCTATGGCGAGCGCATGGTGATGCCCGACGGCATTCATCTGTGGACCTGGGATGCGCGGCCCTATCCGGTGTTTCCGGCGGCAACCGACGCGTGGAGCGACGGGCCGAACTGGGAAACCGGCCACTGGCTGAGCGGGCGCTTCGGTGCGACGCCGCTCGATGGCTTGGTCTCGACTATTCTCACCGACAGCGGCGTTTCCGGCTTCGACACCAGCGAACTGGGCGAGGGGCCGGACGGCTACGTGGTCGACCGTCCGATGGCGCCGCGCGCCATGCTCGATCCGTTGGCGCTCGCCTTCGCCTTCGATGCGGTCGAGCAGGACGGCGTCTTGCGCTTCCGCCAGCACGGCGGCGCGCCGGTGATCGAGATCGAAGAGGACGCGCTGGTGCTGCCGGAGGAGAGCGCGCCGGCGCGGCTGACGCGTGCGCAGGAAAGCGATCTGCCGCGCGAAGTCACCATTGGTTTCACCGATATCGGCTCCGATTATCAACGCTCGGCGGCAGCCTCGCGCCGGCTGGTCGGCGGCTCGACGCGCAGCGCGCATGCCGACCTCGCCATGGTGACCAATAACGCGGAAGCCGAGCGGCGCGCGGAAATCTGGTTGCAGGACCTGTGGGCCGGGCGCGAAGCGGCCGAATTCGCGCTGCCGCCGAGCAAGCTGGCGCTCAGTTGCGGTGACGTCGCCGGCCTGACGGTCAACGGGCGGCGGCGGCTGGTCGAATTGCAGGCGGTCACCGACACCGAAAGCCGCGCCATCAAGGCGCGCGCGATCGACCCGGAAGTGTTTGATCTGTCGCTGGCGCCGCCAATCCTGCGGCCGCCCGTGGTGCCGGCGGCGATCGGGCCGGTGCAGGCGCTGGTGCTCGACCTGCCGGCGCTCGACGACAAGCAGCCGCCGGTGCTGGCGCGGCTTGCCGTGTTCGCCGATCCGTGGCCGGGGGCGGTGGCGGTCTATGCCTCGGGCGACGGCTTGAGCTACGCCCGCGCGGGGCTAGCGCTGGCGCCGACGCTGATGGGCGAAACGCTCGACGATCTGCCGGCGGGGCCGAGCGCGCGCTGGCACCATGTCAGTTTTCGCGTGCAGCTCTACGGCGGCGCTTTGGCCTCGGTGTCCGACAGCATCCTGTTCTCCGGCGCCAATGCGGCGGCGGTGCAGCGCGCCGACGGCGCCTGGGAGGTGCTGCAATTTTCCAATGCCGAGCTGGTGGGCGACGGGGTGTATTTGTTGTCGCGGCTGCTGCGCGGGCAGGCCGGCAGCGAATGGGCGATAGCGTCACCCTTGTTGGCGGGCGCGCCGTTCGTGCTGCTCGATGCGAACCTGGTGACCATCGCCAGCGGCCGCGACGCGCTCGAGCGCAGCTTGCAGCTGCGCGTGGTGGCGGCCGGCCGCGATTATGGCGATCCAACCGCGCTGGCGCTTCAAGCAACGCCGCACGCGACCGCGCTCAAGCCGCTGACGCCGGTGCACGTGACCGCCAAGCGCGACGGTAGCGGCGTGACCTTCAGCTGGATCCGCCGCACCCGCGTCGACGGCGATAGCTGGGTCGGCGAAGTACCGCTCGGCGAGGACAGCGAGCAATACGCCGTCGATATCTTGTCCGGCAGCTCTGTGGTGCGCACGCTGGAGGCGGCTACGCCGACGGCGCTCTATGCCGCCGCCGACGAGCTTGCCGACTTCGGCACGGCGCAGGCGAGCCTGAGCATCCGGGTCACCCAGGTTTCCGCCACCGTCGGCCGCGGCTTTGTGGCCGAAATTCTTCTTACAGTCTGAGCATCCATGACCGACACCCCCCGTCTCGCCCTGCCGGCGATCGAAGCCGCGCAGGCGCAAAAGCATGTCACCCATAACGAAGCGCTGATGCTGCTCGACGCGCTCGTGCAGCTTGCCGTCGAAAGCCGCGCGCTCAGCGCGCCGCCCGGCTCGCCCGCCGACGGCGCCTGCTACATCCCGGCGACGGCTGCGAGCGGCGACTGGAGCGGCTGGGACGGCCAGCTCGCGCTCTACAGCGGCGGCGGCTGGCTGAAGATCACGCCGGTGCCGGGCTTGAAAGCCTGGGTCAGGGCCGAGCGGCTCACCGTCACTTATGAAGACGGTGTCTGGCGCGACGGCATCGCGCTCACTTTGAGCGGCGGGCGCGTCACGCTGCGGGCCAAGGAAGAAGAGTTGACGCTCAGCGGCGCCTTTGTGGAGACCGCGGACGCTAGCTTCATTCCCGACCGCACTATCGTACTCGGGGTGGCGTCGCGCACGACCGAAGCGATCACCGGCGCCACGTCTTACGCGGTCGGCACCGCCACCAACACCACCCAGTTCGGCGATCTGCTCAATGTCGCACTCGATTCCACCAATGTCGGCGTGATCGGTCCGGCCGGCTTCTACGCCGACACACCCGTGCGCGTCACCGCCAACGGCGCCGACTTCAGCGCCGGCAAGGTGCGGCTCGTCGTCTATTTCATCGAAATGTCCGCGCCCACGGCTTGACGGACGCAATAGCGAGTTTGATCCATGCAGCCTGTCATCGAAACCCAACCGATCATCGAAACCCGCGGCGACGACTGGATCTGGCCCTTCACGCTGCTCGATGACAACGACGTGCCGATCGATCTCACCGGCTGCACTTTCGACGGCGCCGCCATCAAATGGCGCATCGGTTCGCTGCTGCTCGACACCGCCAGCGGCCGCCTCGCGGTCGACGCGCCAGCGGGCGCCATCACCATCACGGTCGCGCGCAGCGACACAAATGTCGTGCCGGACGGCCAGCGGGCGCGCTGCGTGCTGCCGATCACCGACTCGCTCGACCGCAAATCCACGCTGCTCATCATTCCGATCAAGGTCATCGCACCATGAGCCGCCTTCGCGCAGAGCACTTCGGCGGCCGGGTCGTTTTCAATGACAATGAATGGAGCAAGCGGCACGCTCGTGTGCCGAAGCTCCGATGGAGCGAAGGCACATGACGCAAGACATCCGCATCATCCGCATCGCCACCCAAGGGC
>Ga0307436_1000811_pt1 | contig 14530 bp, 14 predicted proteins | sample SalMarWE160440MG_FD_202513 | JGI IMG/M metagenome (GOLD analysis project Ga0307436, IMG submission 202513) | Salt marsh sediment microbial communities from the Plum Island Ecosystem LTER, Massachusetts, United States - WE1604-40 | ecosystem: Environmental > Aquatic > Marine > Intertidal zone >...
GATATTTTCCTGGGTCTGCTTTTCATCGGACGGCATAGCTTATATTCCTTTTCGGGTTGATTTGGTACATTATAGCATACAATGTTGACAAATCCTCACGTTATAGCTTCATAATAGAGACCGGATACTACGCCGAAAGGAGGCAGCCATGTCTGTCTATCTGATGCTGACGACCCTGACCGATGCCGGGAGGAAGGCCCTCCAGGAAGACCCGGAGATTCTCAAGGGGATAAACAAAGAGGTGGAGTATATGGGCGTCAAGATACTGACCCAGTATGCCCTCCTCGGCCAGTACGATTTCGTCAATATCGTCGAGGCCCCCAATAACGAGGCCGTGGCCAAGCTGGCGATACGCCTGAGCGCCAAGGGCACCACCCAGACGCTGACGCTGGCCGCCATCAGCATCGACGACCTTATTGCCACGCTGAAAGAGCGTGAAAAACCCTGGTGACGGCGCCTTTCATCGTTTAGTCGCGGGGCCGCCCGTCATCGCTCCGTGGGCCCAGTATCTGGGGATGGAAGGCAAGATAAATAAGCGAGCCGAAACAGGGGATAAACAGTATCGATAAGGCCCAGGGCGCCTTGTGGCCGCCGAATACTTTACGCCGGTCTACCAGGTCGTGCAGCATGAATCCCACCAGTATCCAGTGGACGATACCGAAGAGGATAATCCTGATAATCCATTCCGGGGTCATGCCATCACCCGCTTTCCCCTATCCCGGGGCGCTGTCCCTGCCATTATAGCGCACGTGACGGAATTCAGTGAATCCGCTCGGCCTGATTACGTATCACCCCGACGAGGCAGCCGATGACGCCGGCGAAGACGGTGAAGATGATCATACGCAGCAGCGGGTCCGGGTAGGGCGAGATGAAGAAGGCGCGGGGGAGGAAGATGATGAAGCTGATAAGCGTGATAATCACCGCCCCCCGGATGCGGGCGGTGTAGCCGGCATAGACTATGGGCGCCAGGAAGAGCAGGCGGTGGACGTCGTGGATGCCGTAAAAGAAATTATTACGCGCGGCATCCCAGGCCGCCCAGTCCACCAGCTCCCCGAAATAGTAAAACAACGAGCAGACGGCCAGCATCAGCGGCAGCACGAACGGCCGGAAGCTTATTTTTCTCATTCCCGGGCTACCCTCCCCTGCCAACCTGCGGGTATTCTATCATAATGCTACCATCACCTCCATTACCAGTTTATAATAGTCTAGGGCGAATGTGGGTAAATAGGCTACCGCTTTCATGCTTAATCCGGGCCCGGCGGGCATAGGCGATAATACTTAATGCGGCGATTGAGGACTTTAACCGCAGGGTGTATTATAAGGGTAATAATATTGCGGGGCGCGCCTGATGAATAAGATAAAGGTACTCATTGCCGATGACCACGCCGTGGTGCGGGACGGCACCCGCCGCATACTGGAGCAGGAGGACGATATAGACGTCGTCGCCGAGGCCGCCGACGGCGAGGAGGCGGTACGCCTTACCGGCAGTACCCGGCCGGACGTGGCCATTATGGATATCTCCATGCCGGGCGTCGACGGTATCGAGGCTACCAAAAGGATTAAGGCCCTTTACCCGGCTACAACTATCCTGATACTCTCCGCCTACGACGATGACCAGTTCGTCTTCTCGCTGCTGCAGGCCGGGGCCGCCGGCTATCTCCTCAAGAGCGTGCGCGGCCGCGAGCTTATCGACGCCGTGCGGCAGGTCTATGCCGGGGAATCGGTGCTGCACCCGGCCATCGCCCGCAAGGTGCTCAACCGCTTCGCGCCCGCCTCCGGCAAGGCGCCGGGGGAAAAGCCCACCGAGGTCCTCAGCGAGCGGGAGATAGAGGTGCTGCGGCTGGCCACCCACGGCATGAGCAACCAGGAGATTGCCGATAAGCTCTGCCTGAGCCTGCGTACCGTCCAGGCCCACCTGGGGCACATCTTCAACAAGCTCCAGGTAGGCTCCCGTACCGAGGCCGTGGTGCGCGCCCTGAAAGAGGGCTGGGTCACCCTCGATGACATACCCTGAAAGTCGGGTTGAAGGGAATAACGCTTAAGGTGTCTTTATGGCGCACCCTGCCGTCCAACGGGTAATCAGCGTCGTCCGCCGGCCGAGCTTCTGGCTGATTGTGGCCGTGATGGTGCTCATTACGCTGCCCCACTATTCCGAGGCCCTGCAGCACCCTGCCTTCCTCAACCGCCTCATGGACGACGTCGGCCTGACGCGCCACGCCTTCGAGCGGGTCTTCTACCTGGCGCCGATTGTCTGGGCGGGCTTCCTCTTCGGCTGGAAGGGTGCCCTGGTCACCTCGCTGGTGGCCCTGGGCTGCATGCTGCCACGGGCCATCTTCGTTTCCGACCATCCCACCGATGCCTTCTTCGAGACGGGGGCCGTCTTCGTCATCGGCAATGTCCTGGCCATCAGCTTTGCCTCACTGCGGCGGGAGCGGGACTACCGCACCCGGCTGGAGAACACCCAGCGCGAGCTCAAGGTCTCCGAGGAGAGGTTCCGCAAGCTCTTCGAGGACGCCCACGACGCCATCTGGCTCCACGACCTGGACGGCAACCTCATCAACGTCAACCGGGCGGCGGAGAAGCTCACCGGCTACAGCATGGCCGAGCTGCTCAAGATGAACGTCAAGACCTTCCTCTCCGAGGAAAGCCTTACTCTGGCCCAGCGCATCGGTAAGAGCCTGCTGGATAACGCGTCCGTCGAGCAGCCTTACGAGCAGCGTATCTTCCGCCGCGACGGCAGCCAGGCGATTGTTCAGCTGGCGACGTCCCTGGTGCTGGACAAGGGGAAGCCGGTGGCCTTCCAGCACATCGCCCGCGATATCTCCGAGCAGAAGCGCATGGAGGAGAACCAGCGTTTCTACCTGCAGCAGGCCACTCTGGCCCAGGAGGAGGAGCGCAAGCGCATCTCCCATGAGCTTCACGACGATACGATTCAGTCCCTGGTGGTGCTATCCCGCCAGCTGGACGCCCTGGCCACGGACCATAAAGAACTATCCGAGGACTGCCGTCACTCCCTGGAGGAGCTCTGGCAGCAGACCAACAACATCCTGCAGGGGGTGCGCCGCCTCAGCCAGGACCTGCGTCCGGCGGCCATCGACCGGCTGGGCCTGCTGCCGGCCCTGGAGTGGCTGGCCTCCGAGGTCACCAGCTTCTCCGGCGTTAATGCCACGGTCAGCGTGGTGGGCAAGGAGCACCGCCTGCCGGAGGCCACGGCCATCGCCCTCTTCCGCATCACCCAGGAGGCCCTCCGCAATATCTGGCGGCACTCCGGCGCCAGTAAGGCCGATATTACCATCGAGTTTACGGATAAGCGCACGAAAATCACCATCCGCGACGACGGCCAGGGCTTCAAGCTGCCCGACAAGATGGGCGACCTGGCCAAGCACGGCAAGCTGGGGCTGGCGGGGATGCAGGAGCGCGCCCAGCTGGTGGGCGGGACGCTCAAGGTGACGTCAAGGAAGGGCAAGGGCACGACCATCGTGATTGAGGCGCCGGGGTAAGTTTATGTAAAGTGTCCCCTGCCGGAAAGAAAAAGAGCCAGCGATAGGATTCGAACCTACGACAAGCGGTTTACGAAACCGCTGCTCTACCCCTGAGCTACGCTGGCGGGCTGCCTAAATGATAGCATCCCCCGCCCCGCTTGACAAGCTATTCCCTACCCTTCCTTATCGCCGGCGGTAGCCTTTACCCGGCGCTCGAAATCCGCCCTGGGGATGAGGATGCGGCGGCCGCAGCCGAGGCACCTGAGGCCGATATCCGCCCCCAGCCGCACCACCTCCCAGGTATCGCCGCCGCAGGGGTGGGGCTTCTTGAGACGGATGGTATCACCGAGGGAAATTTCCGGGGGCATTATGAACCACCTAGAGGAAGCCGTTAATGCGGTCGCGCAGCTCCAGGGCCGCCTTGCGGGCAGCCTGAGCGAAGTCCCTGCCCCTGGAGGCGTAGATAATCTGCCGCGAGGAGTTGATTATTGTCCTCTCCGGCGCCCCAGCCACTCCGTACTTCACCACCAGCTCCAGCTCGCCGCCCTGCGCCCCGATGCCGGGTATCAGCATCGGCATATCGGGGTATCTCTCCCGGATAATTTTCAGCTCCTCGGGGTAGGTGGCCCCCACCACCAGCCCCAGGTTGCCGGCGGTGTTCCAGTTATCGACCTTCTCGGCGACGACCTCGAAGAGTAGCTTACGGCCGCCCTCCGTCTCGCAGGCCAGCGACTGGAAATCAACGGCGCCGGAATTAGAGGTGCGGCAGAGAACGAAGACGCCTTTATCCTCGTACCGGATAAAAGGCTCCAGCGAATCATAGCCGAGATAGGGGCTGGCCGTGACGGCATCGCCGCCGTAGTTATCGAAGAGGCTCCGGGCGTAGGCCCGGGCGGTGTTGCCGATATCGCCGCGCTTGGCGTCGATAATCACCGGGATGTCGGGGGGGATGGCCTGCCGCGTGCGCATCAGGGCGTCCAGCCCTTCCTGGCCGAGGGCCTCGTAGAAGGCGATATTGGGCTTGTAGGCGCCGACTAGGTCGGCGGTGGCGTCGATGATGGCCTTATTGAACTCAAATACCCCCGTGTCCTCCGGCATCAGGGCCGGGTCGGGGTCGAGCCCGATGCAGAGCCGGCTGTGGTTCCGGCGGATGGCGCGGGCCAGCTTTTCGACGAATTTCATGACTCGTTCGGCAGTGCCGCCTGCCGGGAGGCGCACTACCCCCTGCTACGGCTCCGGCGAGCGGCGATTAACCTTCCGGCGAGAGGCTCAGGGCTTCGTGTGTCTCGGTGATGGCCTCCGGGGGCAGCATCTTGGCCAGGATTTTCTCCAGGGCCATGGTGTGGCTGCAGAGACCCCAGCTTTCGTAAAAGTGGCAGGTGCATTGCCACTTGCCGTCCTTGTAGCTGACGTCGTAATCGCTGTTCTCGCCGCGGAACTTTACCGCCAGTTCGGAGAAGGTAACCCGGTCGGTTTCTTCAGCATACCGTTTGGCTTTTTCAATTTTGCCGATAAGGCTCGATTGCATCTGCGTTACCTCCCTCTTAACCCAAAGGCACTGCCCCTGCCGAGTCCAGTGCCCTCACTTTACTATCAAATAGTCCAGGCTTATCGCCTGGCCGTAATAATTCATTAGTCTAGTCCCTCATCTCGCTGAAATTGTACCCCATTTGCCCGGATAAGTCCAGCCGCCCCCACGATGGCCGACAGACGAATTTTATAACATTTTCCCCCCAGCCCCCCCATCGGAGTTATCTATTCCCACCCAGGCCGCCCTCAGCATCCTCGGCTTAGTCCGCAGAGATGCCACCCCTTTACCCCCCAACCCATTCGGGAGAAAATAGTCTCTCCTTTCGTGGAGGGGCGTGGTAAAAATCACCAGGCAAAAGGAAAATGCCCTGGGGCGGGCTGGGTGGGAAAGAAAATCTACGCGGTGGGGTGGGGATAAGGGGTGTTTAAGAGGGGCGAAGCCCCTCTTCTAAAAAACTCATTTCCCACTCTCCAAACAAAATATCAAGGTCTTTTCTGATGCTCAGTTTGGAGAGGGGGATAAAGGGGGTGAGGCAAAAAGCTACCCCGCTTGGCTGAGAACAAATGATTAAGAACCAAGCCACAAAACGTCCCCGCAGAGGTCGTTATCATGGGGGCGGGAGGAAAAGGCATTATATTCCTCCCGCGCCTGCTTGACGGTGGTGGCCTCGCCGTGACCGGTATATATCACCGTGTCGTCCGGCAGGTTGAGTATCTTGCCGGTGATAGACTCGATAATCTGCCGGAAGGCGCCGGGGGTGGCCGTCTTGCCGGGGCCGCCGGGGAAGATGGTATCGCCGCCGATAAGGTGCCGCCCGGTAAGGAAACAGAGGCCGCCCGGCGTGTGCCCCGGAGTATGCAGTACCCTGAAATTGATGTCTCCCAATGTGATTTCGTCACCGTCGGCGAGCATGATTTCCGGCGGCGGAGCAATCCGGGCAGTATCGGCGGGGTGAGCAGCCAGCGGCACTTGCAGCCGCTCTCTCAGTTCGTCCAGGGCCCCGGTATGGTCGAAGTGGTCGTGGGTGAGCAGGATGTAACGGGGTGTCGTGTTCCTCAGGGCCCTGATGATATTTCCGGCTTCTGCCGGGGCGTCCACCACCAGGCTCTCCCGGCTGGGCGGGGAGACGACGATATAGGTGTTGGTGCCCCACGGGCCCAGCGTCAGCCGCTCTATCCTGATTTCGGGTTCATCAACCAGTACCATCATGCGTCCCCAGTTTTGCCTGCATGTCGCCGGATGGGTTAGTATGATTATAGCATACCTGATTGACGATGAGAGAGAGACTGGCCCGGCTGACAAGCAACCTGCTCAACCCCTTTCTGGTGAGCTTCGCGGTAATCGTATTGCTCGCCTTTAAGGTCTCGGCGGATACCGCCGAGGCGCTCAAGTGGGCGGCGGTATCGCTGGCCCTGAGCGTGGCGCCGGTGTTTGTTATCGTCGTTTATCTGGTCAGGCAGAAGAGGCTCGACGGCATCTTCGTCAGCCAGCGCCGCCAGCGCCACTGGCTTTACCTGCTGGCCAGTATCCTGGCCGCCGCCGGCTGCGGCGTGCTCTGGTCTTTCGAGGCGCCCCATCTCTTGAAGGCCGCTTTTACCGCCGGTCTGGCGGCGGTGGTGGCCTTCATGGTGATTAACCTCTTCTGGAAGATAAGCCTGCATACCGCCTTCACGGCGGCCTCGGTTACGGTGGTGGTGATGGTCTACGGGGCGGGGGCGGCCTGGGCTTGCCTCCTCCTGCCGCCGGTGGCCTGGGCCAGGATCGAACTCAAGCAGCATTCGCTGGCGCAGGTGGCCGCCGGGGCAATACTGGCGGCGGGTATCATGGTGGGGGTGTTCTGGAGCCTGGGGGTGGTGTGACAGGCGACGGCATGATGCTGTCGCCTTAATTGAGTTCGGTCTCCCCTCCCCTGTCTTCCTCTTCTTCCTTTTCCTTCTGTAAGACCGCCTCCAGCTGCTCCATGAGGCGGGCGGCGCGCGGGTAGCCGATGTGCAGCTTGCGCTGCAGGAAAGAGGTGGAGACGGTCTCGTACTGCCGGGCCAGCTCCCTGGCCTGCTCCAGGAGCGGGTCGCGGGGGTGCCCGCCGATGGTGCCCGCCGGCGCGGTGGCCACCAGGGTCTCCATGCGGAGCTTGTCCGGGGCCTCCGGCTGCTGGCTGCCCCAGAAATAGACCAGCCGGTCAATCTCCGGGTCGGAGAGGAAGCAGCCCTGCAGGCGCTTGGGCTTGGCCGCCTCGGTGGGCATGTAGAGCATGTCCCCCTGCCCCAGGAGCTTCTCGGCCCCGGCGCTGTCCAGGATGGTGCGCGAGTCCACCTGCGAGGTCACCGCGAAGCTGATGCGGGTGGGGAAGTTGGCCTTGATGAGACCGGTGACCACGTCCACCGAGGGGCGCTGCGTGGCCACGACGAGGTGGATGCCGGTGGCGCGGGCCAGCTGGGCGAGGCGGCAGAGGCTGCTCTCGACCTCGTCGAAACCGGCCATCATCAGGTCGGCCAGCTCGTCGATAATCAGGACGAGATAAGGCAGTCTCTCGGTGCCTCCTTTGTTTTTATTATAGCCCTCGATGTGGCGCGCCCCGGCGGCGGCCAGCTTCTTGTAGCGCTCCTCCATCTCCTGGAGGAGCCAGCGCAGGGCGGTGATGGCCTTGTGGCTGTCGGTGATTACCGGCGTCGCCAGGTGGGGCAGGCTGTTGTACTGCGTCATCTCGACGCGCTTGGGGTCGACCAGAATAAAGCGTATATCGTTGGGGGTGTTGTTCATCAGCAGGCAGCAGATGACCGTGTTGAGGCAGACCGTCTTGCCGCTGCCGGTCGCCCCGGCAATTAAGAGGTGGGGCATCTTGGTAAGGTCGGCGGCCACGGCCTCCCCGCCGGCCCCCTTGCCCAGGGCCAGGGCCATCTTGGTCTTGGCCGTCAGCTTCTGGAAGGCGGGGCTCTCTACCACGCCGCGCAGGCTCACCATGTCCGAGGTCACGTTGGGCACCTCGATGCCGACGAAGCTCTTGCCGGGCACGGGGGCCTCGATGCGGATGGTGGGCGCGGCCAGGGCCAGGGCCAGGTCGTTGGCCAGGGAGGAGATTCTCTCCACCTTGACGCGGGTCTTGGCCACCTCCTCCATCCTCACCTGCACGTTGCCGTCGCGGTCGCGCTCCTTGATTTCCTTGTATTTCCTCACCCAGCCGGGCTCGACGCCGAACTGAGTGACGGTGGGCCCGGCGTTAATCTGCACCACTTTAGCATCGACCCCGTAGCTGCCCAGGGTCTCCTCGATTAGCTTGGCCCGCTGCACGTTATCGGCCTGGCTGAACTGTACCTCCGGCGAGATGTCCAGGATATCCGGGGGCGGCAGGCGCCAGCCGTCCTGAACCACCAGGTTCGGCGCTTCGCCGTATTTTCTCCAGACATCCTCGGCCACCTGGCGTAGCTCCTGGCGGGGTTCCTGCCAGGGCGGCGCCGGCTCGGCGGGCTTCTCGGCATCGGCCCGCCGCGAGGCCGCCTTCTCCGCCAGGTCTTCCAGCTTCTTCAGGGAGGTGCTCACCTCCGGGGCGATGATGGGGATGTCCATGATCTCCGGCGGCGGCGGCTTGGCCCCGGACGGGGGGCGCTGGCGGATGAGGCGCGGCGGTGACGACGGGGTGGGCTCGCGTCTGACGGGGCGCTGCCCGGCGGGGGGACGGCGGAAGGTATCCGCCACCCAGTTAAAGAACCGTCCGACGGCCCGGAAGCCGGGGCGCGGCGCAGCCAATAATACGCCCGCTATAACGAGTCCCACGATGCGCAGCGGGCCGACGATTACTTCGTTGGGGAAGTTGATAATGGCCCGGCCCACCTTGCCGCCGATGCTGTCGGGCAGGTTCTGGCCTCCGGTGAAGAAGCCCAGAATCCCCCAGAGGGCCAGGACGAAGGCGATGCCGCCCAGCCAGCGGTTCCAGCGGCGGACGAACGAGCCGCCCTGGTTCCTCCAGAGTATGGCGACGACGGTCAGAATGGCGGCGACGATGAAGATGAATCCCCAGCCGAATAACGAGCGGATGGTGGTAAAGGCCCCCTGCAGCTCGTCCCAGAAGACGGCCAGCAGGACGACCACGATAACGAAGAGGACGAACTGCCTAAATGGCCGGGACAGGAAGAACCGGGAGGAACCGCCCGAAGGCGGTGCCTTACCGGCCCTTTTCCGCGAGGCGGGCCTGGACTTGGGTGCCGGTTTTTGCTTAGCTGGCATGAGAAGACTCCCGACGAACTGTGAAATTAGCGATTATACCCTCACCATGAAGGGAAGAATCATAGGGCGGCGCTTGGTACGCTGGTAGTAGAACTTCTCCAGGGTGTCCTTAACCTTGGTGTTGATGAAATTCCACTCCGGGGCTCGGCCGCCGCCGTGGTCAATGGTCTTGGCCAGCAGATCGCGGCTCTCGTCCATCATCTCCTTGAACTCGCGGGTATCTACGAAACCCCGGGTGACGATATCCGGCTTGCCGACGACCTTGCCGGTCTGGCGGTTGACGGCGATGATGACGACGACGATGCCGTCGCGGGAGAGCATCCGCCGCGTGCGCAGGACGACCCCGCCGATATCGCCGACGCTGAGGCCGTCGACGTAGACGTGCCCCGAGCCGACCTTGCCGTTGACCCTGGCCGTGTTCGCCGTCAGCTCCAGGACGTCGCCGTCCTCCATGACGAAGATATTCTCTGCCGGCATCCCCACCGATTCCGCCAGGCGGGCGTGCAGGCTGAGGTGCCGGTATTCCCCGTGAACGGGGACGAAATAGCGGGGCTTGACCAGGCTGAGGATGAGCTTGAGCTCCTCCTGGCTGCCGTGGCCGTGGACGTGCACCCTGCCCAGCTTATCGTAGATGACGTTGGCACCCTGCTTGAAAAGGCTGTCCACGGTGCGGTTGACCAGCGACTCGTTGCCCGGTACGGGCGTGGCCGAAAGGACGATGGTATCGCCGCGCTGGATGTGCACGTGACGGTGGTCGCGGTTGGCGATGCGTACCAGCGCCGAGGTCGGCTCGCCCTGGCTGCCGGTGGTAACCAGGACGATTTTATCCGGCGGCAGGCCCTTGATCTCATCAATCCGCCCCAGGACGCCTTCCGGGGCATGGAGATAGCCCAGCTCCATGGCTATGTTCGTTGTATCCATCATGCTGCGGCCGACGATAAAGACGCGCCGCCGGTGTTTGGCGGCGGCGTCGATAACCTGCTGCACGCGGGATACCAGCGAGGAGAAGGTGGTGACGATGACCCTCCCCGCGGCATTGGCGATAACCTGCTCCAGCGACTCGCCGACGGTGCGCTCCGAGGGCGTATAACCGGGCAGCTCGGCATAGGTGGAATCGGAAAATAACAGCAGCACCCCCTGGGCGCCCAGCTGGGCCAGCCGCGACAGGTCCGTCCCCTTGCCGTTGACCGGCGTGTGGTCGATTTTAAAATCGCCGCTATGGACGATGTTGCCCTCCGGCGTGCGGATGATGACCCCGGCGGCGTCGGGGATGCTGTGGCAGACGGGGAACAGCTCTATTTTGAACCTGCCCAGAGTGACCTCATTGCCGGTGGCCAGCACCTTGAGGTTGACCCCCTCGCGGGTCTTGCGCTCCTTGAGCTTGACGCTGATGAGACCGTTGGTGAGCTTGGTGGCGTAGACGGGCACGTTATCCAGCTGGGGGAGCAGGTAAGGCAGGGCGCCGACATGGTCTTCGTGGCCGTGGGTGATGACGATACCGCGCACCTTTTCCTTGCGCTCCACCACGTAGCTCAGGTCGGGGATGACCAGGTCGATGCCCAGCATCTCCTCCTCGGGGAACATCAGCCCGGCGTCGATGATGAGGATGTCGTTCTCGTACTCCAGCACCATCATGTTCTTGCCGATTTCACCCAGCCCGCCGAGGGGGATGACCTTGAGTTTTGACTTTGGCATGTTATCTATACCTCGAATAAGTTGAGCTGCTGGGGCTCAGGCTCGTGCTTCTCTTCAGCAACACGGTCGGCCTCGGCGAGGAGGGCCGGAATCTTGAGCATATCGGCCTCGATGGCCGCCCGCAGGCTCTGCTGGTGCAGGGCGGCCGCCGGGTGGTACATGGCGAAATAAATGACGTCGTCGCGCTTGACGGCGGTGCCGTGAATCTTGCTGATGGTCTTGCCGGGGAAATACCGGGCCATGGAGTAGCGCCCCAGGGTGACAATCATCTTCGGTCTAATTATCTCAATCTGTTTTTCCAGCCATGGGTGGCAGTTGGCTATCTCCGTGGGCAGCGGGTCGCGATTGCTGGAAGGGCGGCACTTGATGACATTGGCGATATAGACCTGCTGGCGGTTCAGGTTGATGGAGGCCAGCAGTCTGTCCAGGAACTGTCCGGCCGGCCCCACGAAGGGGCGCCCCTGCTGGTCCTCGTGCCAGCCGGGGGCCTCCCCGATGAACATGATAGCGGCGTCCTCGGCTCCCTCTCCCGGCACCACTTTGTTGCGAAACCTGGCTATTTCACACTGCCGGCAGAGCTCGATCTGCTGGTAAAGCTCACTCAGCGGCGTCATCTCGCTATACCTGAAAAACCCGTTTCGGAGCTACTATCATTACTAGGAATGATAACACCGCCGGGGGGTCAAGTCAATTTATCATCGTTAAATATATTGCCCCGCCCCTCCCCTGCTGAGATATCTTTTCCCACCCAGGCCACCCTCGCGGCATCCCCGGCTTAGCCCACAGCTTTACCCCCCACCCTACCGGGGTAGGAGAGGGCAGAGCCTCAGGATAAGCTGGAAATGCCCTAACGGGTGTCTAAGAGGGGCGAAGCCCCTCTTTCTATTCTAATTCCCCCTCTCCTGCGGCACGCCTCGTCAGGAGAGGGGGACAAAGGGGGTGAGGTATAATCCATTCAACTTCTGGCACATGCTGAAGCGCCCTCCCCGGCTTGCCGTGTTCGGCATACTCCGAGTATAATGTTATCCGGGAATGCAATAACAGCAGGTGAATAGATGCAGAAATACGGTCTGGAAAACATCCACAATACGGTCTTACTCTCCCACGGCGGCGCCGGCAAGACCTCCCTGGCGGAGGCGATGCTCTTCACGGCCGGGGCCATCAGCCGGCTGGGCAAGGTCGACGACGGGACTTCCAACTCGGACTACGACCCCGATGAGATAAAGCGTAAAATAAGCATCAATCTTTCACTGCTGCCCTGCGAGTGGCGGAATCATAAGCTCAATATCCTCGACGCCCCCGGCTATACCGATTTCGTCGGCGAGGCCAGGGCCGCCCTGCGCGTCAGCGAAGGGGCCGTCATCGTCGTCTGCGCCACCTCCGGCGTGGAGGTCGGCACGGAGCAGGTCTGGGGCTACTGCGAGGAGGCCGGTCTGCCACGGCTCGTCTTCGTCAACAAGATGGACCGCGAGAACGCCGATTATGTCAAGGTCGTCGGGGAAATCCAGGCCAAGCTGGGCAAGAAATGCCTGCCGCTGCAGCTGGCTATCGGCGCCCATTCCAGCTTCGAGGGCGTCGTCGACCTGCTGGCGATGAAGGCCTATACCGGCGCCGGGGCCCAGGCCAAGGAAGGCGACGTGCCAGAGGCACTCAAGTCCCAGGCCGAAAGCTACCGCGAGAAGCTGGTGGAGGCGATTGCCGAGGTAGATGATGCCCTCATCGAGAAGTACCTGGGCGGCGAGGAAATCTCCCCGGAGGAGCTTACCGCGACGCTGCGCCGGGCGGTAATCGAGGGTAAAATCGTCCCCGTTCTGGCCGGCTCGGCGCTGGCGAACGTGGCCACGGCCCGGCTGCTGGACGCCATCGGCGATTACCTGCCCACCCCCAGGGAGGGGAAAGTACTCCTGGAGAAGGGTGAGGCGGAGCCCAGCGAGAGCGGGCCACTGGCGGCACTGGTCTTCAAGACGACCGCCGACCCCTACGTGGGCAAACTCACCTATTTCCGCGTCTACACCGGCTCGATAGGCTCCAACTCGCAGGTATTCAACGCCACCCGGGACGCCGCCGAGCGCGTCGGACAGCTCTTCATGATGCGCGGCAAGACCCAGGAGCCGGTCGTCGAAGTCGGCGCCGGGGATATCGGCGCCGTGGCCAAGCTCAATGTCACCGATACCGGCGATACGCTCTGCGCCCAGGACAAGCCCGTCAAGCTGGCCGGAATCACCTTCCCCAAGCCGATTTTCAACGAGGCCGTCTATCCCAAGACCAAGACCGACGTGGACAAGATGGGGACGGCCCTCACCCGCCTCGCCGAAGAAGACCCCACGCTCACCGTCCACCGCGAGCTGGGCACCGGAGAGATGATAATGTCCGGCATGGGGGAGACCCACCTGGCCGTGGCGGCGGAGAAGATGCAGCGCAAGTTCGGGGTGAACGTGGAGCTGGCCACCCCCAAAGTCCCCTACCGCGAGACCATCACCACCCCTTCGAAAGCGGAATACAAGCACAGGAAACAGTCCGGCGGGCACGGGCAGTACGGGCACGTCCTCCTGGAGATGGAGCCCCTGCCGGAGCGCGGCGAAAATGAATTTACCGATAGAATCGTCGGCGGCTCTGTCCCCAAGAACTACATCCCGGCCGTGGAGAAGGGCGTCCACGAGGCCTACCAGGAAGGCGGGCTGGCGGGCTACCCCGTCGTCGGCATCAAGACGACCCTCTACGACGGCTCCTTCCACCCGGTGGACTCCTCGGAAATCTGCTTCAAGATTGCCGGGGCGCAGGCCTTCAAGAAGGGCGTTATGGACGGCAGCCCCATCCTGCTGGAGCCCATCATGAACCTCAAGGTGACCGTCCCCTCAGACCTCACCGGCGATATCATCGGCGACCTCAACACCAAGCGCGCCCGCGTCATGGGGATGAACCCCGAGAATGATAAGAACATCATCGAGGCGCAGGTGCCCCTGGCCGAGGTGCAGCGCTACGCTATCGACCTGAAATCGATGACGCAGGGGCGGGCCATCTACGCGATGGAGTTCGACCACTACGAAGAGGTGCCCGCCAATATCACTCAAAAAATCGTCGCCCAGCGGCAGGCCGAGAAAGAATAGCGGCGGGCGGGATTCTCGCGTCGCTTCGCTCCTCAGAATGACAGACGGGTGAGGCTGCTCAGCGCAGGAAGGGATTGGCGCGCTTCTCGGTGCTGATGGTCGAGTCCGGGCCGTGCCCGGGGTAAACGATAGTCTCCGGCGGCAGCGTCAGGAGCTTGGTTTTAATCCCCCCGATGAGCTGGTCGTAGTCCCCGTCTATCAGGTCGTAGCGGCCGATGCCGTAGTTAAAGAGCGTATCCCCCGTGAAGACGACCCCCTCCCCGGCCAGGCTGATACCGCAGGGCGTGTGCCCCGGCGTGTGCAGCACCGTAAAGTGCAGCCCGCCGACATTAATCTCGTCGCCGTCCTTGACGATGCGGTCGGGATAAGGGGCGGCCTCGAAAGGCGGCTCGTAGATATAGCTCGGCGACTGGGGCAGGTAGCGGGCGCACTCGGCGTGCATGGCTACGGGGGCCCCGGTAGCCGCCTTCACCTGAGCGGCGGCCCCCACATGG